>JACCDT011556511.1_pt1 | contig 12546 bp, 10 predicted proteins | sample 7446291 | NCBI WGS metagenome assembly JACCDT01 (sample SAMN15323446, study PRJNA562643) | freshwater metagenome | isolation source: river surface water | place: USA:Blue River Watershed | collected 2017-08-17
CCAGGATTTCGCCTTGGTCAGGCTTTTCTGCAGCGTTGTCGGGGATCACGATGCCCGAAGCGGTTTTGGTTTCGTTTTCCAGACGCTTGACGATCACGCGATCGGCCAGAGGACGCAGGTTCATGACATCTCCTTGAGGATGAATACAGAGGTTGCAGATAAAAATTTACCAACACAGGTTGGTGCGAACTGACAGGGATGGGTACTTGTTAGCACTCATCTTGTTCGAGTGCTAATCATAAGGGCATTTGTGACCGTTTCAAGTCCTGATCGAAAACCCCGCACCGCTTCAGGGCAAAATCGGGCCCCATGTTGTTCTGGTTTCGTTTTTTCAGCCGCTGGCCTTTGTGGGCCCTGCACGTGCTTGGCTACGTGGGGGGCTGGGTGGCGTGGCTGGCTGCGCCGGCGTACCGCCAACGCTTCATAGCCAATGCCCGTCAGGCGGGCTTGGGCTGGGGGCAGGTGTGGGGGGCGATCGGTCAGGCGGGGTGCATGTCGGCCGAGTTACCGCGTTTGTGGTTGGGGCGCACGCCCCGTGTGGTTTGGGCAGATGACCGTGCCGCACAAGCCGCGTATGCCCAAGGCCAGGGGGTGGTGTTTTTGACGCCGCACATGGGCTGCTTTGAAATCACGGCGCAGGCGCTGGCGCAGCGTTTTGGCCAGGACCATGGCATGTTGACGGTGCTTTACCGCCCGGCGCGCCAGGCCCAGTTGAACGCTGTGATGGAAATGGCGCGCAACCGGCCTGGTCTGGAAGCAGTGCCGACCACGCTGGCGGGGGTGCGGCAAATGATCAAGGCCTTGCGCCGGGGGCAAGCGGTGGGCTTGTTGCCGGATCAGGTGCCGCCGGACGGGCTGGGGCTCTGGGCCCCGTTTTTCGGCAAGCCCGCTTACACCATGACCTTGGCGGCCCGCCTGGTGCAGCAAACCGGTGCTCGGCCTGTGTTGATTTGGGGCGAGCGCTTGGCCTGGGGCCGGGGCTACCGCTTGCACACACAGTCGCTGGGCTTTGAGTTGTCAGCCGATCTGGCCACCGCGGTGGTGCAGATCAACCAGGCCATGGAGGGCATGGTGTTGCAGCGTCCGTCGCAATACCTGTGGGCTTATGCGCGCTACAAATCGCCGCGTTCGGCATCCGCGGGGGCGTGAATGGCCAAGGTGCTGATTGCTTTGATGCGTGTCTTGGCCTGGTTGCCTTTGCCCATGGTTCGGGCGTTGGGGGCTGTGTTGGGCAGGGTGTTGTACGTCTTTGCGAAGGAGCGGCGACACATTGCCTCGACCAATTTGCGGCTGTGTTTCCCGCAGTGGAGTGAGGCCAAGGTTGAGCATGTGTTGCGTCAGCATTTTGTCTGCGTGATGCAGTCCCTGCTGGACCGTGCCTGGTTGTGGCACGCGCCGGTGCAGGTGTTGGAAAAGCGCCTGCAAGTCAGTGGCGACCTGTCCTTTTTGCAGCAAGAGGGCGGTGTGGTGGTGTTTGCGCCGCACTTTGTGGGGCTGGATGCAGGCGGTGTGGCGTTGACACTGGTGCAAGACCTTCCCATGTCCAGTATTTACGTACCCCAGCGGGGTCAGGCCTTGGACGATTGGGTGCGCCATGGCCGCAACCGCAATGGCCGCAACCGCTTGTATGAGCGCCATGCGGGCGTCAAACCTCTGGTGGCTGGCTTGCGTCAGGGCGAAAAGCTGTACCTGTTGCCGGACATGGATTTCGGCGCTGCCGAGTCGGTGTTTGTGCCCTTTTTCGGGGTCCAGGCGGCGACCTTGCCTTCCCTGTCTCGTTTTGCCCGATTGGGGCGGGCGCAGGTGTTGACCGTGGTCTCGCGCATGACGCCGCAGGGCTACCGCATCGAAGTGGGCCAGCCTTGGGCTGACTTCCCGTCAGAGGATGTAATGGCCGACACCGAGCGTATGAACCAGGCGCTGGAAGCCCAGGTTCAGACCATGCCCGAGCAGTATTACTGGGTGCACAAGCGCTTCAAGACGCGTCCGCCGGGCTCGGAGCCGGTGTATTGACCCCAGTCTCTGCGGTGGGGCCTGCTTCGGCTTGTGGGGGGTGGATCCAGTCCCACAGGTGCTTGGCCGCTTCTTCCACACCTTGTTTTTTGAGGGCAGAAAACAATTTGACGTCGCCGCCACCGGCTTGCAGCTTGGTGATGGACAAAACCTTGGCTTGCTCGGCCCGGGTCAGCTTGTCGGCCTTGGTCAGCAGTATCAGGAATTTCAAACCCTCTTCGACGCGGGGGCGGATGATGTCGAGCAAGGCTTCGTCCAGATCGGTCAGGCCGTGGCGCGGGTCGCAGAGCATGACGACGCCCATGAGGTTGGGGCGACTGACCAGGTAGTTGGCCATCACCCGTTGCCAGCGGGCTTTGTCGGCTTTGGGCACAGCGGCATAGCCGTAGCCGGGCAGATCGGCCAATACGGCGTCGTGCACGCCTTGCTTGCCCAGGGAAAAGAGGTTGATGTGCTGGGTGCGACCGGGCTTTTTGGAGGCAAAGGCCAGCTGCTTTTGTTGCGTCAGGGTGTTGATGCAGGTGGATTTGCCCGCGTTGGAGCGGCCCACAAAGGCGATTTCGGGCAGCTCGTGGGCCGGCAGGTGCTGGAGCTGGGCGGCCGTGGTCAAAAACCGGGCGGTGTGCATCCAGCCCAGAGGGGTCGCAGGGGCAGGCGCTGCCTGGGCAGGATGTGAGGGGCGGGGGGTAGGCTCGGTCATGGGCAGCAAGTGTAGGCGAGTCAGGAAACTGACAATAGCCTCATTGTAGAATCCCGTGGTTTTGCGCCCATTTCAGGATGTACCTCATGAAAGCACTGGTTTCCTTTTTGATGACTGCCCTGGTGGCAGGTTCCGCCCTGGCCAATGGCCCTGAAGCCAAGGTCGCCAAGCCCGATCTGGTCAAGGGCGAGGCTTCTTACACCGCGGTTTGCGCTGCATGTCACGCTGCAGACGGTAACTCCACGACGCCCGTCAACCCCAAGCTGAGCCAACAGCACCCCGAATACCTGGTCAAGCAGTTGCACGAGTTCAAGTCCGGCAAGCGCGCCAACGCCGTGATGAGCGGCATGGTGGCAGGCCTGAGCGATGCCGACATGCGCAACATCTCTCACTGGCTGGCTTCCCAGAAAGCCAAGTCTGGCTTTGCCAAAGACAAGGACACCGTTGCCTTGGGCGAGCGTATCTACCGCGGTGGTCTGCCTGATCGCCAAATCGCGGCTTGCGCTGGCTGCCACAGCCCCAATGGTGCCGGCATTCCTGCCCAGTACCCACGTCTGTCTGGTCAACACGCTGACTACACCACGGCCCAGCTGATCGCTTTCCGCGATGGCGTGCGCAAGAACAGCGCGCAAATGACCGGTGTGGCAGCCAAAATGAATGATCGCGAGATCAAGGCCGTTTCGGACTACATCGCCGGTCTACGCTGATCGACGCATGTCGCCCTCATGCCCCCGGGGGTTTGAGGGATATCAGGCAAACTTCATCTGTCTGAGAGACAATCCGGCTCGTCACCGGCATTTTTGACCTTTCAAAGGGTCTTTTGAGCGGGTCTGGTCAGACCCGTTTTTCTTTTGTGTGCATGATTCATGAGCTCCACCACGCCTCCCGCTGAAACTCCAGACCGTGCAGGTCGTTTGCATGGCGCGCTGGAATTGCTTGCGTCCATGCGCTTTGCGATTGCGCTGCTGACCATCATCTGCGTGGCTTCGGTGATTGGTACCGTCGTCAAACAACACGAGCCTTATCCCAATTACGTCAACCAGTTTGGTCCTTTCTGGGCGCAGGTGTTTGATAGCCTCAAGCTGTACTCGGTCTACAGCGCCTGGTGGTTTTTGTTGATCCTGGCGTTTCTGGTCATCAGCACGAGCTTGTGCATTGCGCGCAACACGCCCAAGATTTTGAGCGACCTCAAGCAATACAAGGAAAACATCCGCGAGCAGGCATTGCAGGCCTTTCACCACAAGGCACAGGGTCAATGGGTCGAGGCGCCAGCACAGGCCGCTCAGCGTGTGGGCCAGTTGCTGGCTACCGGGGGCTGGAAGGTGCGTTTGCAGTCGCGACAGACCTCGCAAGGCGAAGGCTGGATGATTGCCGCCAAGGCCGGTGCCGCCAACAAGCTGGGCTATATCGCGGCGCATTCGGCGATTGTGCTGATTTGCATTGGTGGTTTGCTCGATGGTGATTTGTTCGTGCGCGCACAAACCTGGATGGGCGGCAAATCGGTGTACACCGGCGGTGGCCTGATCTCGCAGGTGCCCGAGCAGCACCGTCTGTCCGAGCGCAATCCGGCCTTCCGTGGAAACTTGATGGTGGCTGAAGGCACGGCTTCCAGCACGGCCATCCTGTCTCAATCTGATGGCGTGTTGTTGCAGGAGTTGCCGTTTGCTGTCGAGCTCAAGAAGTTCATTGTGGAGTACTACTCCACCGGCATGCCCAAGTTGTTTGCCAGCGACATCGTCATCTACGACAAGGCCACGGGCGAGAAAAAAGAAGCGCGTGTTGAGGTGAACCATCCAGCCAGCTTCAAAGGCGTCGAGATTTACCAGTCCAGTTTTGATGACGGCGGCTCGGAGGTGACCTTGGGGGCTGTCCCCATGGGGCAGGCCAGCAAGCCTTTCGAAGTCAAGGGCACGATTGGTTCCTCCACTGAGTTGACAAATGGTCAGGACAAACTGACGCTGGAGTTCACCGGCTTGCGTGTCATCAACGTCGAGAACATGGCTGGCAACAAGGCTGCGACCGATGTTCGGGCTGTGGACTTGCGCTCGTCGATCGAGGCCCGCCTGGGTTCGGCTGACAAAACGGTGACGCAGCGTGATTTGCGCAATGTCGGCCCCAGCGTCAGCTACAAGTTGCGCGACGCTGCTGGCCAGGCGCGTGAGTACAACAACTACATGCTGCCCGTGGACACAGGCGATGGTGTGCGCGTGTTCCTGCTGGGCATGCGGGAATCGCCTTCCGAACCGTACCGTTATTTGCGTCTGCCGGTGGACGAAAACGACAGCATGGACGGCTTTGTGCGCCTGCGGGATGCTCTGGGCAATCCGGGCATGCGTGCTTTGGCCATTGATCGCTACGCGGCCAAGGCGGTTGATCCCAAACGCCCTGAATTACGTGGCCAGCTGGCGCAGTCCGCGCAACGTGCCCTGGGCTTGTACGCCGGACAGGAAGAGGTCGCTGGTAAAAAAGTCTGGGGTCTGCAGGCTCTGGCCGATTTCCTGGATGTGAATGTGCCTGAGGCCGAACGTGGTCGCGCTGGCGAAATGTTTGTGCGCATTCTCAATGGCGTGCTGTACGAGCTCGATGCCTTGGCCCGTGAGCGCGCTGGCGTCAAGCCCCTGCCAGAAAGTGCGGTTCAGGCCTTCATGACCCAGTCTGTCATCTCCCTGGGTGATGCTCCTTTGTACCCGGCGCCCATGGCGCTGATGCTCAAGGATTTCAAGCAGGTGCAAGCCAGTGTGTTCCAGGTCGCCAGAGCCCCTGGCAAAACGGTGGTTTATCTGGGCTGCGCGTTGCTGATTCTGGGCGTTTTTGCGATGCTCTACATCCGTGAACGCAGGCTGTGGATCTGGCTGACGCCGGACGGGTATGGCTTGCAGGCGCGCATGGCCATGTCGGTGAACCGCCGCACACTCGATGCCGACCAGGAATTCGAACAACTTCAAAAGCGTTTGCTCAAGCAGGAGGAGCCTTCCGCATGACCACCATGACCCTCAACCCCGGATACTGGAGCCGTCGCAGCCTGAGCGATTGGGCGTTTGCCCTGATCACGCTGGCGGGCATGCTGTTTGCGTTTGTGCGTTATCAACACGCCATGGATGTGTACGAACAGGGCATCCTGCTGGCCAGTGGCCCCGCCGCTGTGGCGCTGGGCTGGTTCTGGAAGCCCTTGCGCCATTTGATGGTGGTGGTGGCAGCTTTGTCGCTGGCGGCCATCGCAGCTTATGACGGGCAGCTGGCGCGCGCCGAGCAGGTGTTCTGGTTGAAGTACTTCCTGTCAAGCCAGTCGGCCATTTTGTGGATGTGCATGCTGTTTTTCATCAGCACGGTTTTTTACTGGGCTGGCATGCTGATCCGTGGCCAGGGTGAATCCATGGAGCGCCTGGGCTCTGTCATCGCTTGGGCAGCCGTGGGTGCCGCCTTGGTAGGCACCATGGTGCGCTGGTACGAGAGCCATCAGATGGGGCCTGACATTGGGCACATTCCGGTAAGCAATCTGTACGAAGTGTTCGTCATGTTCTGCTGGATGACCACGCTGTTTTACCTGTACTACGAGCGTGAATACCGCACGCGCGCCTTGGGGGCGTTTGTGATGCTGGTGGTCAGCGCCGCTGTGGGTTTTCTGTTGTGGTACACGCTGGTGCGTGAGGCACATGCCATTCAACCGTTGGTGCCCGCGCTCAAGAGCTGGTGGATGAAGCTGCACGTGCCTGCCAACTTCATTGGATACGGCACGTTTGCGCTGGCCGCCATGGTGGCGTTTGCGTACCTGATCAAGATCCAGGCCCAGGAGACGCGCTGGTACAAACTGGCGCCCTTGTGGTTGCTGGGCATTGTGCTGTGCTTTGAACCGGTGGTGTTCCGCAAGTCAGGCCTTGAAAGCATCAGCAGCTACTGGATGGTGTACTTCGGCATTGCCGCGCTGATCATTGCGGGTATTTTGAAGATGCGTGGTCGTATTGCCGAGCGCCTGCCTGCGCTGGAGGTGCTGGACGATGTGATGTACAAATCCATCGCGGTGGGTTTTGCCTTCTTCACTATCGCGACAGTGCTGGGCGCCTTGTGGGCCGCCGAGGCCTGGGGCGGCTACTGGAGCTGGGACCCCAAGGAAACCTGGGCCCTGATCGTGTGGCTGAACTATGCGGCCTGGCTGCATATGCGTCTCATGAAAGGCTTGCGCGGAACCGTGGCAGCCTGGTGGTCCTTGTCGGGCCTGGTGGTCACGACCTTTGCCTTCCTGGGCGTGAACATGTTCCTCAGCGGTTTGCACAGCTACGGCACTTTGTAAGGAGCACGCCATGCACCCCCTGCCCAGCGAGATAACACCCGCCGGGGTGTATGCGCAGCGACGCTTGTATTTGCAGTCCGGCCTGGCTTTGGCATGGGGTGGCGTAGTGGGCAGCGCAGCGCTGGCTTCTACTACATCGGATGCCTTGCCTGCGCTCAGAGGACAGACCTCTGCCGTGCCTGGCGCCAACACGATGGAGCGGCCCACCTCTCTGGCGGACGCGACGTCTTACAACAATTTCTACGAGTTCGGTACCGACAAGGCCGATCCTGCCAAGCGGGCCCAAGGCCTGGTGGGCCGCCCTTGGACGGTGCGTGTGGACGGGCTGGTCAACAAGCCCATGGACATCGCGCTCGAGGACCTGCTGCGCCTGTCGGCGATGGAAGAGCGCGTCTACCGGCTGCGCTGTGTCGAAGGCTGGTCCATGGTCATTCCCTGGGTAGGCTACAGCCTCTCTAAATTGATCAACAAAGTTCAGCCCCTGGGCAGCGCGAAATACCTGGAGTTCACTACCTTGGCTGACCCCGGGCTCATGCCCGGTGTGCGCTCGCGCGTGCTGGACTGGCCATATGTGGAAGGTCTGCGCATGGATGAGGCGCGCCACCCGCTGACCTTGCTGGCCATGGGCATGTATGGGCAGGTGCTGCCGGGTCAAAATGGTGCGCCTGTGCGGCTGGTGGTGCCCTGGAAGTACGGCTTCAAAAGCGCCAAGAGTCTGGTGCGCATCCGCTTTGTGGAGCAGCAACCGGTCAGCGCATGGGGGCGTGCTGCACCCCGCGAATACGGCTTTTACTCCAATGTGAATCCTGAAGTCGATCATCCCCGCTGGAGTCAGGCTACCGAGCGCCGCATCGGAGAGGGCGGCCTTTTTTCGCCTCGCCGCAAAACGCTGATGTTCAACGGCTATGCCGAACAAGTGGCGCATCTGTATGCCGGCATGGATCTGAAAAAGTTTTACTGAGATGCGGGCTTTTTTGAGTTCCCGGCTGGCCTGGTGGCTCATGCTGGCCTTGGGTTTGACACCATTGGCATGGCTGTTTTGGGCTGCATTGGCCGACCAGTTGGGCGCCAATCCCGCCGAAACCTTGATTCGCGGGACTGGCGACTGGACCTTGCGCCTGCTGTGCCTGACGCTGGCCATCACTCCCTTGCGCATCACCCTTGGCTGGGCCGAGCTGCTGCGCTTTCGAAGGTTGCTGGGCTTGCTCACCTTTGCCTACGCCTGCCTGCACCTGCTGTGTTACAGCGGCTTTGACATGGGCTTTGTTTGGGGCGATATCGTCAAGGACATCCCCAAGCGTCCGTTTGCCCTGTTGGGGGCGCTGGCTTTTGCGCTGCTGGTGCCCATGGCTGCAACTTCCTGGAATGGCGCCATCCGCCGCATGGGTTCGCGACGTTGGCAAGCCCTGCACCGAAGCGTCTATGCCGTGGCGGTGCTCGCCATTCTGCATTTCTGGTGGATGCGCACAGGCAAGCAGAACTTCACAGAAGTGTGGGTGTACGGCTTGATCCTGGCAGCTTTGCTGGGCTGGCGGTTTTGGCGTCGATTCAATCTGCAATGAGGTTGGCAGAGGGGTAGGCCTCAACTGACGATTTTGCGCGCTTTGCGCGTATGAGGAGGGTGAGGCCTGCCCCTCTGCCAACCGGGGCTCGATAGACCAGGGCTTTCGATCCCGAACACTCAGCCGACCAGCTGCTCCAGCGCAAAGGTGTCAAACGCCGACTCACGTTGACGAATCAAGTGCGCCTTGTTGCCATCCACCAGCACCTCCGCCGCGCGCCCACGCGTGTTGTAGTTGCTCGACATGCTCATGCAATAAGCCCCAGCTGACAGCACAGCCAATACATCGCCACTTTGCACCACCAGCTGACGGTCACGACCGAGCCAATCACCACTCTCGCACACAGGGCCCACCACGTCGTAGGTGATGGGATTACCCGTACGCGGCGTGACCGGCACGATCTGGTGGAAAGCCTCGTACATGGCTGGGCGAGGCAAGTCGTTCATCGCAGCATCGACGATGCAGAAATTCTTTTGCTCACCTGGTTTGGTGAACACCACCTCGGTCAGACACACGCCAGCGTTGCCTACAAGCGAGCGGCCAGGCTCGATCATGAGTTGGCGCTGGCCGTAGCCGCGCGCATCCAGCTTGGCCAGCAGCTGCGCCCACAGGGCATCGGCTTCAGGCGGTGTGTCGCCGTTGTAGTTGATACCCAGGCCGCCACCAAAGTCGATGTGATGGATGGCGATGCCTGCAGATTCAATGTCAGCCACCAGGTCGAGGATGCGGTCCATCGCGTCCAGGTAGGGGCTGACTTCGGTGATCTGCGAGCCGATGTGGCAGTCGATACCCACTACCTTCAGGCCCGGCAGGCTGGCGGCGTGTTGGTAAGCTTGCAGGGCATGTTCGTGCGAGATGCCGAACTTGTTGCCTTTCAGACCGGTGGAAATGTAGGGGTGTGTCTTGGCATCCACATTGGGATTCACGCGCAGGCTCACAGGCGCTTGCAGCCCCAGACTGACGGCCACTTCGCTGAGCACGTCGCGTTCGGCTTCGCTTTCCACGTTGAAGCAACCGATGCCGGTTTTGAGTGCTTGAGCCATTTCGGAGCGGGTCTTGCCCACGCCCGAGAAAATGACCTTGGCCGGATCGCCACCTGCAGCCAGCACGCGGGTCAACTCGCCACCAGAGACGATGTCAAAACCACAGCCTGCATCGGCAAAGACCTGCAGCACAGCCAGGCTGGAATTAGCCTTCATGGCGTAACAAATTTGTGCCTTGCGCCCCGCAAAACCGCGCTGGTAGGCAGCCAGGGCTGACAGCATGGCCGCCTTGGAATAGACAAACAAGGGCGTGCCATGTTCGCGGGCCAGGTCGGCCAGGCAGACGCCTTCCACATGCAGATGCTCGCCCTGGGCATGGGCGGCGTAAGCGAGAAAGGGCGAGCCGGGCAAGGCAACAGTTGTGGTCATGGTGATCAGCGAGGAGTATCAGCCGAATCAGGCTGGGCAGAGGTGTGCCAGGGGTTGAGGGTTTGAGGCAGTGTGGCCCGGTGGGCCGCATCCGCGCCCGAAGGCAGCACCAAGGGCCCTTTTTGCCCACAGCCAGTCAACAAGACCGCAATGGCAGCAAGGGTGGCCGGGATGCATAAAATCTTCAGGACTTTGAACATGTACGGATTGTAATGACCGACCTTGAATTTCTGGACCAGGCCGAGCGCCTGTTGGCTGGCGTGGAAGCCAGCTGTGACCGTATCAATGAAGAGAGCGATGCCGATATTGACAACCAGCGTGTGGGTGGCATGGTCACGTTGACTTTTGCCAATCGCAGCCAGATCGTGATCAACTTGCAAAAACCCTTGCACGAGGTCTGGCTGGCTGCGCGCTGCGGTGGTTTTCATTACAAGTTCGATGGGCAGCACTGGCAAGATACCAAGGGCCAAGGAGAGTTCTGGCAAAGCCTGTCGCGTTATGCGAGCGAGCAGGCAGGCCAGAACTTGAGCTTCAGTTCCTGAACAGATCCAGGATCTTGCTGCGCTCGTCGGGTTTGGGCATCTTGCTGTTGGCGCCGTCACCCAGGCCGAGGGATGTCACGCCCTGGTTGTTGGCATATTCCTCAAAGTGCCAGTCGCCGTTTTGAAACACCACGCCGCTGCTGGGCTGGATTTCTGCCACAGGCTCGTTCCTCAGGGCTGTGCTCATGAACTGGATCCAGATGGGCAGTGCCAGACCTCCTCCGGTTTCGTGTGATCCCAGTTTGCGTGGATTGTCATAACCAATCCAGACCACGGCGGCCAGGTGTGGCTGGTAGCCTGCAAACCAGGCATCCATGGCGTCATTGGTGGTACCGGTTTTGCCATACACGTCGGGTCGTTGCAAGGTGGCTTGCGCGCGCGCAGCCGTACCGCTACGGGCCACTTCCTGCAGAAGGCTGCTCATGACGAAGGCATTGCGTGCAGAAATAGCCCTGCTTTCCTCGGGCAGTTCGGTGATGGCCTGGGCTTCAAACAAGGTGGCGCCTTTGGCATCAGTGACCTTGCTGACCAGGTACGGGTGGATGCGGTAGCCTCCATTGGCAAAGGTCGAATAACCCGTGGCCACTTGCATGGGGGTGACCGAGCCGGCGCCCAAAGCCATAGTCAGGTAGGGCGGGTGCTTGTCTTCATCGAAGCCAAAGCGCGTGACCCATTGCTGTGCATCGCGAGCCCCCACCGCTTGCAGCACGCGGATGGAAATCATGTTCTTGGATTTGGCCAGGCCTTTGCGCAGCGTCATGGGGCCATCGAATGTGCCGTCGTAGTTCTTGGGTTCCCAGGGTTGGCCACCCGTGACACCTGCATCGAAAAACAAGGGGGAATCGTTGACGATGGTCGCGGGCGAGAAGCCTTTTTCCAGCGCAGCCGAGTAAATGAAGGGCTTGAAGCTCGAGCCTGGCTGGCGCCAGGCCTGGGTTACGTGGTTGAACTTGTTCTTGTTGAAATCAAATCCGCCCACGAGCGAGCGCAGGGCACCGGTTTGCGGCGTCAGGGCCACAAATGCGCCTTCGACCTCGGGCAGCTGTGTGATCTCCCAGCTCTTGCCTGTGTTCAGAATGCGAATGACCGCGCCCGGGCGCAGCTTGATGTTGGGCGCTGCCTTGTCGGACAGACCCGACTCGGCAGGCTTGAGCCCTGCACCTGTGATAGCTATTTGCTCGCCGTTTTGACGTACAACCACAACCTTGTTGCGGTTGGCCTGCAACACCACGGCAGACATCACATCGCCATTGTCCGGATGGTCTTCGAGGACATCGACAATCGCGTTTTCGGCTTCCTTGGGATCTTTGGGCAGGTCGATGAATTTTTCTGGGCCGCGGTAAATCTGGCGGCGTTCAAAATCCATGATGCCCTTGCGCAAGGCTTCGTAGGCAGCCTGTTGATCCTGGGCCAGGATGGTGGTGTACACGTTCAGGCCGGAGGTGTAGGTATCAGCGCCGTACTGCTCAAACATCATCTGGCGCACCATCTCTGCCACGTACTCGGCATGGATGCGGTTTTTCTGAACGGTCGCACGCACGGTCATGGGCTCTTGACGAGCCTGCTCGGCCTGGGTCTTGGTAATAAAGCCGTTGTCGAGCATGCGCTCAATGATGTAGAGCTGGCGCACACGGGCACGCTTCGGATTCACAAAGGGGTTGTAGGCCGAAGGCGCCTTAGGCAGGCCTGCGAGCATGGCGGCCTCGGCCACGGTCACGTCCTTGAGAGGTTTGCCGAAATAGGTTTCAGCAGCAGACGCAAAACCATAGGAGCGGTTGCCCAGATAAATCTGGTTCATGTAGATCTCCAGGATCTGGTCCTTGGAGAGCGCGTTTTCCAGTTTGTAGGTCAGCAAGATCTCCAGGATCTTGCGGGTGTAGGTTTTTTCGGACGAAAGGTAGACATTGCGCGCCACCTGCATGGTGATGGTGGATGCGCCCTGGCTTTTGGTGTGACCGATGTTGGCAAGGGTGGCGCGCAACAGGCCCAGGTAGTCCACGCCGCCGTGCTGGTAAAAGCGTGAGTCCTC
>JACCDT011076435.1_pt1 | contig 12540 bp, 8 predicted proteins | sample 7446291 | NCBI WGS metagenome assembly JACCDT01 (sample SAMN15323446, study PRJNA562643) | freshwater metagenome | isolation source: river surface water | place: USA:Blue River Watershed | collected 2017-08-17
ATTAAAGGAAGTGGTAATGAATTTGAACGTATAGACGAAATCAAAAAAACAAATGCCACATTTATTATCCCTATCAACTTTCCAGAAGCGTATGATGTTGCCGATCCTTATTTAGCGCAGCAAGTGAGTGTAAGTGATCTTAAATTTTGGAACCAAGCGCCGTTTAATTTGAAAATAGTTGCCGAAAACAATATTCCTTTTGTTATCACAGCGGCTGATCTTAAAGAACCCAAATCTTTTCTTTCCAATTTAAAAAAAGCTGTTTTGTATGGATTACCGAAAGAAAAAGCATTACAAGCTTTAACCGAAAATCCTGCAAAACTCATCAATCAATTTGATAATATTGGCTCGATCGCTAAAGGTAAATTAGCCAATTTCATTATTACTTCTGGAGATCTTTTTGAAGATAACACTGAAATTATGGAAAATTGGGTACAAGGCGAAAGAAATATCATTACCAAACTCAACCCTACCGATATTAGAGGCAACTACGAATTGACGTTTAACAACCAAACATTTGACTTAAAAATTGAAGGTGACACTTCAAAATTTGAAGCAAAAGCAGTAAAAGACAGTATTACTTTTGGAACCAAAATCCAATTTAATGATCCATGGATCAATTTGGTGATTAAAAATCAAGATACCACCAAAGCTAATTTTGTGCGCCTTTCAGGAACATGGAGCAACCAAACAATGCAAGGAAAAGCGGTTTTGGAAAACGGAAATGAAACCACTTGGTCTGCCATTAAAAAAGAAACAAAAATAACAGAGGATAAAAAAGAGGATAAAAAAGATACGCCTAAAATCCCAAACATGTATGCTGTTACCTATCCTAATTTAGCGTTTGGAGCGGCTGAAAAACCAAAACAAGAAAGCCTATTGTTCCAAAACGTAACGGTTTGGACCGGCGAAAAAGAGGGCATACTCAAAGAAGTTGATGTACTCATTCAAAATGGAAAAATTAGTAAAATAGGCAAAAACCTACCCACCATTGGTTTGAAAGTAATTAACGGAACAGGAAAACACCTTACGGCGGGAATCATAGATCAACATTCGCACATTGCCATTTCAAATGGTGTAAACGAAGGCGGTCAAAATTCGTCAGCTGAAGTTACTATAGAAGATGTGGTAAACTCTGAAGATATTAATATTTATCGCAATTTAGCCGGAGGAGTTACATCTGCCAACTTATTGCACGGTTCTGCTAATCCTATTGGAGGTCGTGCTGCGTTCATAAAATTAAAATGGGGTTATGCTCCCGACGAAATGTTGGTCAAAGATGCTCCAAAATACATCAAATTTGCCTTAGGTGAAAATGTAAAACAATCCAATTGGGGTGATTTTGCGCGCAATCGTTTCCCACAATCTCGTATGGGGGTAGAACAAGTGTATGAGGATTATTTCACCAGAGCAATAGAATATAAAAACGAATGGGACGCTTATAGATCCGGAAAAAACAAAAACAAAGCAATGCCTCGATTTGATACGGAAATGGAAGTTATTGGCGAAATATTAGCCAAAAAAAGATTCATAACGTGCCACTCTTATGTGCAATCAGAAATTAATATGTTAATGAAATTAGCCGAGCGCTACCAATTCAAAATCCAAACCTTTACCCACATTTTAGAAGGGTATAAATTAGCCGATAAAATGTCAGCTCATGGTGTAGCCGGATCCACTTTTGCCGATTGGTGGGCGTATAAATATGAAGTCAACGATGCCATTCCTTACAATGCAGCAATCATGATGAACGAAGGTGTAACGGTTTCTATTAACTCTGATGATGCCGAGATGTCACGTCGCTTAAATCAAGAAGCCGCTAAAACTGTTAAATATGGAAATGTATCCGAGGAACAAGCTTGGAATTTTGTTACCTTAAATCCAGCAAAAATTCTTCAAATGGATCATCGTATTGGAAGTATAAAAGTGGGTAAAGATGCCGATATTGTTTTATGGTCGGATAGTCCCCTATCCATTTATACCCGTGCAGAAAAAACACTGGTGGATGGTATCATATTTTACGATTTAGAAAAAGAAACCGAAAATTTAGCTACGATTCAAAAAGAACGTGCTGAATTGATCAATTCCCTGCTAGACGCCAAAAACAAAGGAATGAAAACTCAATTACCTAAGAAAAAAGAAAATGGTCACTACCACTGCGACACCTTAGGAGAATTTTGCAAAGAGTCTCATTATAAATACAATTAATATGAAAAAATATATCGTTCTAGTATTCATAACTATGTGTGGGTTTGCCCAACAAACACCTGCAACCAAACAAAGCAAATCAATCTTGATTTTAGGAGCCAAAGCACATTTGGGCAATGGAAACGTAATCGAAAACAGTCTAATATCATTAGTAAATGGAAAAATTGCTAGCATTGGAGATGCTACACTCATGAAACCCACAAAACATGACATTGTAATTGATGCCGCAGGCAAACATATCTATCCTGGATTTATTGCTCCAAACTCCACTTTGGGACTGGTTGAAATTGATGCTGTGCGCGCCTCTGATGATGAAAGTGAAATCGGCGAATTCAACCCACACGTGAGAAGTATTATTGCTTACAACGCCGAATCAATATTGGTAGAAACTACGCGTCCAAATGGAGTGTTGTTAGCGCAGATAAGCCCGTGCGGCGGACGCATTCCAGGCACTTCTTCTATAGTACAATTGGATGCTTGGAATTGGGAAGATGCAACGATTAAAGAAAACGATGGTATCCACTTAAACTGGCCCAAAAGTTATTCTAGAGCGGGTTGGTGGGCTGAACCAGGAGGTATTGAGTCGAATAAAAACTACGAACCCCAAATCAAAGAAATTCAAACTTATTTTGATAATTCGTTTGCCTATTTAAATAGTAAAAGTGATAAAAAAGACTTGCCTTTTGAAGCTATGAAAGGGTTGCAATCGGGTGAAAAAACCCTATATGTAAATGCAAATGGCGAAAAAGAAATCATTGATGCTGTATTATTTAAAAAGAAAAACAACATCCAGAAAATGGTAATTGTTGGGGGATATTATGCCTTTAAAGTTGCCCAACTTTTGAAAGAAAACAATGTTTCCGTATTGCTCAAACGCATTCATGATTTGCCTTTATTAGAAGATGAAGATGTAAACCTACCCTACAAAAACGCAAAAATTTTGTACGATGCAGGTGTATTAGTGGGATTACAAAATGCGGGTGACATGGAGCGCATGCAAACAAGAAACCTTCCATTTTATGCCGGTACTTGTGCTGCTTGGGGATTGACCAAAGAGCAAGCCTTACAGCTAATTTCTGGAAATACGGCAAAAATCTTAGGAATAGATCGCAATTATGGTACGTTAGAAGCTGGAAAAAGTGCCACGCTATTTTTATCCGAAGGCGATGCATTAGAAATGAAATCAAATGTGATTTCTTTGGCTTTTATTGATGGCCGACAAATTAGCTTGGAAAGTCACCACACCGAACTCAACGAACGATACAAAGGAAAATTTGAACAAGAAAAAAAATAATTTTAGCCACAAAGACTGAAAGCCACAAAGTATTAATTTCTTTGTGGCTTTATAATATTTATTTTTATGATAAAAGAACATTTGAATACTGTAATATCCATTTTAATAGTTTTGATATTTGGAATATTATCAATAGAATTTCAAAATATGGTTGGAGCATTTTCGTATATTTATATGCCTATTTGTCTGTTTATTTTATTGAAAAATCTAAACAATGAAAACTTCAATTTTAAATTTCAGTAGCATTTGTATTAATTTTGCTAAACGAAATTCTTATTAGAATTCTTGGAGATATTCCAATTTATTCAAATGGAAACCCATGGGCCTCATTATTTTTTATTTTAATGTTGATTACATCTTTTATAACAATCATCTCAATAATTATTATTAAAAAAAATAAAATTGTCGACTTTCAATCAAAAATAATATTCATTATCACATTCTTTTTAATTGTTTTAGAAACATATATAATTGTATTTTTAATTTAGTAAATCTTATTTTGAGAATGTAATAATTAAATACTAAATAATACCTTTGCGTCTTAGCGCCTTCGTGGCTAAAATTGTGTCTTAAAATATGAAACAAATCACTTCTGTCCAAAACCCGTACATAAAATCGCTCGTTCAATTGCAAGAAAAAGCAAAGATTCGTAAGCAAACGGGCACTTTTTTGGTAGAAGGCCAGCGCGAAATTGAATTGGCGCTAAAAGGCGGTTATGAAGTAGACGTAATTTTAATTTGTCCTGATGTAGCAGAATATTCTGAAAATCTAAGCATCAAAAAATCCGATCATCAAATTATAGAAATATCAAAAGATGTCTATCAAAAGTTAGCCTATCGCGACACAACGGAAGGCATTCTTGCAGTACTTAAAACCAAATCGTTGCGATTGTCCGATTTGAAATTATCTAAAAACCCACTCATCTTGGTGGGAGAATCTTTAGAGAAACCCGGAAATGTAGGAGCCATATTACGAACAGCCGATGCCGCTAATATTGATGCCGTAATCATCGCTAATCCAAAAAGCGATATTTACAATCCAAATATTGTGCGCTCCAGTGTTGGCTGTTTATTTACACGTCAAATTGCTGTGGGTACTACTGATGAAGTTATTGCCTATTTGAAAGAAAATAACATCTCAATATTTGCTGCTACATTACAAAATTCAACTGCATACCACACACAAAACTTCTCTACACCCACTGCTTTAGTGGTTGGTACAGAAGCTACAGGTTTGTCTGAAAAATGGCGCACCGAAAGTTTCAAAAACATTATCATACCGATGCAAGGTGTCATCGATTCAATGAATGTATCGGTTGCGGCAGCTATTTTATTGTTCGAAGCTAAAAGACAACGCGGGTTTTAGCCTTCTACTTTTTTCTATTTTCTTCCTTGCAGAATTCAAAAAAAATCGTACTTTTAGTTGATCAAAGTTAAGGTATGACAGAATTAGAAATTGAAGCTGAGAACAAAGCCATTGCACAAGAATACAAAGAACTTTTGCGTATTAGTTATCAAACACTTTCCGTAGAAGACAAAAAAATCATACGCAAAGCTTTTGATGTTGCCGTAGATGCCCACAAAGACCAAAGAAGAAAATCGGGAGAAGCTTATATTTTTCATCCCATTGCAGTTGCTAAAATTGTAGCACGAGATATTGGTTTGGGCGCTACATCTATTGCCGCTGCTTTGATGCATGATGTAGTTGAAGATACGGATATAACCGTACAGGACATTGAAAAAATGTTCAACCCTAAAATTGCACAATTGGTCGAAGGATTAACTAAGATTTCCAAAGTAATTACCGATCAAGAAATTTCCATGCAAGCGGAAAACTTCCGTAAAATGTTGTTGACTTTAAATGATGACGTTCGAGTGATCTTAATTAAGATTGCCGACCGTTTACACAATATGCAAACCATGGGCAGCATGGCCGATTACAAACAAGCCAAAATTGCCTCAGAAACACTGTACATTTATGCCCCTCTTGCCCATCGTTTGGGATTATACAATATCAAAACTCAGTTAGAAGATTTAGGACTGAAATACACCGAGCCACTCGTTTACAATGATATCGTAAGTAAAATCAAGGAAACCAAAGAAGAACAAGACGGTTATATCAAAAACATTTCAGAAATATTAAGCCGTTCGCTTACAGAAGAAGGAATCGAATTCACGATGAAAGGACGTCCGAAATCCATTTATTCGATTCGGAGAAAAATGAAAAATCAAGGGGTAAGTTTTGACGAAGTCTATGATAAATTTGCCCTACGAATCATTTACAAATCCAATTCTCATGATGAAAAATTCCTTGCTTGGAAAATTTATTCAGTGGTAACCGACCATTATCGCCCTTCGCCAAGTCGATTGCGTGATTGGATTTCATCTCCTAAATCAACAGGCTATGAAGCTTTACATATTACTGTGATGGGGCCGAAAGGCCGATGGGTAGAAATTCAAGTGCGTAGCGAGCGTATGGATGAAATTGCCGAGAAAGGATATGCCGCACATTACAAGTACAAAAACGGCGCCACAGAAGAGCACGGATTGGAAATATGGCTTAACCAATTGAAAGAAGCCCTGGAAAACTCGGCAAGTAATGCCGTTGATTTTGTGGAAGATTTCAAGCTGAACCTATACGCTAAAGAAATCTATGTCTTTACACCCAAAGGCGAAATCAAATCACTTCCCAAAGGGGCTACATCGTTAGATTTTGCGTTTAGCATACACTCCGAAATTGGCGTAAAAACCCGTGGCACAAAAGTGAATGGTAAATTGGTACCCCTCAATCATGTCTTGAACAGCGGCGATCAAGTTGAAATTATCACGTCACCCAATCAAAAACCTACCTCACAGTGGCTCGATTATGTGACCACATCAAGAGCAAAAAATAAAATAAAAAATGTTCTCAACGAAAACACTAAGAAAATTGCGGAAGAAGGAAAAGAATTATTAGAACGGAAATTGCGACATCTAAAAATTACTTTGAATGAAAATACGGTAAACGAATTGGTGAATTTTTTCAAATTACAAACCAGTTTAGATTTGTTTTATAGAGCCGGAATAGGAACAATTGAAAACCAACAATTGAAAGATTATGCCGCTAAAAAACACAATACGCTGGTTAATTTTTTCAAGAAAACAATTAAAAGAACGCCAACAGCAACTTCTGATCAAGTACTTAAAAATGAAATCAGCAAGAAATTTGACATGCTGGTTTTTGGTGCCGAGCAAAACAAATTGGACTACAAACTTTCCAGTTGTTGTAATCCCATTCCAGGAGATGAGGTGTTTGGTTTTGTAACCATTAATGAAGGAATTAAAGTGCATAAAAAAGATTGCCCGAATGCCATAAGCATGCAATCTAATTATGCCTATAGAATTATTCAAGCCAAATGGATTGACTCTTCTCAAGAAGAATTTAAAGCCGTATTAAAAATTACAGGCATGGATACATTAGGTTTAACCAATGAACTTACTAAAGTGATATCCAATCAAATGAATGTAAATATTCAAAGTATTTCTTTAAGTAGCGAAGCCGGTATTTTTAACGGACAGGTTACGGTTGTCGTTCAAAACAACATCATTCTGAAAAAATTGATTGACAACATCAAAAAAGTAGATGGTGTTGACAAAATTACTCGTGTATATAAATAATTTAATTTATTATAAATGAATAAAATAAATATATTTATATTATTTTTTACTTTAAATAGTGTCGCACAATCTAATGGCGCCAAATATTGGCTTGATCCAGAAGGAAATGAAGTAAATCACCACATCATGGAGTTAGTAAAAAAATACCCTGACAACTCTATGGGCTTCAAAAAAACAATCGATAGTGGTTTAATCTTCCAATTTAACAATCCAAAATACGAAACGTTTCAAGTTGATTATTCCTACATAAAAAAGGAATTAGAAGAAATCACATTTAAAACCTACAACGATTCTACTGTATTTTTAATTTCATTTTTCTATTTAGACGACACATGCTCCGATTGGCATTCAAACAAAATGACACGAAGTTTGATCTCTAGCTTAAAAGAAAAAATATACAACGGGAAAGGTAAATTCGAAAAAAACAACATTAAATTAATTTGTCTTTTTGAGAACGGCATTACATTACAGAATACAATTGAAAACCAAAAAGAATACTTCTATTCCGACTCCAACTCTTTTTTTAGAAAAAATTTATTCCTTCATCCTACATTATGCGGTACATTTGGACTTATAAAACCAAACGGTCAGACATTAATTCGAAATGGCGAATATGACATTTTTAGCATGAACAAACATTTGAAACCAGAAATTTGGAACCTAATTTTCAATAAAGAATAGCAATCTTAATAACTCTGTTCAAAAATACTTCAAATTTCTAAACACTAAATTCCAAGTTTCGTTATCTTTGTCCATATTTCATTTAACAAAGTAATGGAAAACAAAAATCAGGAAATTGTAAAGACCGTTTTTACCAATTATTTAGAAGAAAAAGCCCACAGAAAAACACCCGAACGCTTTGCTATTCTTCAAGAAATTTACAATGCAACCGAGCATTTTGATATCGAATCGTTGTACATCAAAATGAAAAACAAAAATTACCGTGTGAGTAGAGCAACACTGTACAACACCATTGAACTTTTATTGGAATGCGGGTTGGTACGTCGCCATCAATTTGGTCAAAATCAAGCCCATTATGAAAAATCGTATTTTGACAAACAACACGATCACATCATACTAACGGATTCGGGCGAAGTTATTGAATTTTGCGATCCAAGAATACAACAAATCAAACAAACCATGGAAGAATTGTTTGGGATCGACATTCAAACCCACTCGCTCTATTTTTATGGCACAAAAAAACAATAAACAAACACCTAACTACAAATAACAAATAAACACACAATGACTGTAGATTTACTACTCGGATTACAATGGGGAGATGAAGGAAAAGGAAAAATTGTTGACGTTCTCACTTCAAAATATGACATTATCGCTCGTTTTCAAGGTGGTCCAAACGCAGGACATACCTTAGAATTTGACGGTATCAAACACGTATTAAGAACCATCCCATCAGGTATTTTTCATAAAAACGCAATAAACATAATTGGAAACGGAGTCGTAATTGATCCTGTAGTTTTTCAAAAAGAAATAGAAGGATTGGCAAAATTTAATATGGATATTACTTCCAAGTTGTTTATTTCTAGAAAGGCGCACTTAATTTTACCAACACACCGCCTATTGGATGCTGCACCTGAAGCATCAAAAGGGAAAGCTAAAATTGGTTCTACTTTGAAAGGAATCGGACCTACATACATGGACAAAACCGGTAGAAACGGATTGCGTGTTGGCGATTTAGAATTGGAAGATTTCAAATTGCGCTACAGAGCTTTAGCTGATAAACACGAAGCCATGATCGCTTTTTACGATGTGGACTTACAATACGATTTGAAAGAAATGGAAGAAGAGTTTTTTGAAGCTATAGCTGACTTAAAAAAATTAACTTTTATTGACAGTGAAGAATACTTAAACAAAGCCCTGAAAGAAGGAAAATCAATATTAGCAGAAGGTGCACAAGGCTCGTTATTAGATGTTGATTTTGGAACCTATCCTTTTGTAACTTCTTCCAACACTACTGCTGCCGGTGCTTGTACTGGATTAGGTATTGCACCAAACAAAGTAAAAGATGTGTTTGGTATTTTTAAAGCCTATACTACTCGTGTGGGTAGTGGCCCTTTTCCTACGGAAAATTTTGATGAAGCAGGACAAACTATGGCAAAAGTTGGAAACGAATTTGGTTCGGTTACTGGACGTGCTCGTCGTTGCGGATGGTTAGACTTAGTAGCCTTAAAATATGCCGTTCAAGTAAATGGTGTTACTCAATTATACATGATGAAAGGCGATGTACTTTCTGGATTTGACACCCTTCAAGTGTGTACAGGATACCACTATAAAGGTCAAGAAATCCAACATTTACCTTACAACATTGAACCTGAAAACGTTACGCCAATATTAACAGAAATGAAAGGTTGGAAAGCCGACTTAACAGGCATGACAACTTATGAAGAATTACCGCAGGAATTAAAAACCTACATCGAATTTATTGAGGCAGCCGTTGAAGTTCCTATCAAAGTAATTTCGGTAGGACCGGATAGAAAACAAACGATTACAAAATAATTTTTTTTATTTTTTTTTTAAACTCGCTACTGCCTTTATTGTTGTAGCGAGTTTTTTCTTGGAATTTATTTACATAATACTTGTAAATAAACTGATAAAAATATCTTAATACGGCACCGCATTTCTAGTTTTTACTTAAATTTGACCCCAAATAATTTCATCTTGAAAAATAGCTATTATTATATCGCCTGTTTGTTGCTCATCGTTCAATTTTCTTTTGCGCAAGAAAAGAAAAAAATTATCATTGAAAATTCGGACTTCATTGACATGAACCAAACAGAAATTCCGGGTGCGATTGTTTTCACAGGAAATGTTCGCGTACTGCATAATGGCGTAAAAATTAATTGCAACAAAGCCTATCACTTCAAAGATGAAGAATACATTAAAGCATTTGGGAATGTTCAAATCAATCAGGGTGATACTATTTTCTTGAACAGCAGGTATGCCGAATATGATGGCAAAATTGAATTTGCTTTTGCAACTGGAGACGTATCGATGCGTTCGCCCGAATCCACTTTAGTTACCGACACTGTTTATTTCGACAAAAGAAACCAACAAGCATTTTATAATTCGTTTGGCACCATTCACAACAAAGAAAATGTTCTAAAAAGCAAATCAGGACGCTATTATGTTGCGCAAAAAAAATACAAATTCACCACTGCTGTTACTGTTAAAAACCCAAAATCTATAATCAAAACCAATCATTTGGATTTTTATGAAAATTCAGGTCATGCGTATGTCTTTGGCCCCTCAACCATTACTAGTAAAGAAAATGCGATTTACACTGAAAATGGTTTCTACGACACTACTAACGATATTGGAAAACTCACCAAAAATTCTAAGATTACATATGACAATAAAATTATCGTTGGTGACGACCTTTACTATGATCGAAAGAAAAATTACTCCCGAGGCATCAACAATGTAAAAATTACCGACACTGTAAATAAAGTAATTGCAACGGGGCATTTTGCAGAGTTGTATCGCAACATCGAAACCAAAAAAGACTCTATGGTATTAACCAAAAAGGCCTTGGTTAAATCATTGGTCGAAAAAGACACCATGTACATGCATGGTAAAAAAATCATAGTTTCGGGTCCAGAAGAAAACCGAATCATTAGAGCCTTCAACAATGTGCGTTTTTACAAAACCGACATGAGTGGCAAATGTGATTCGTTACATTCTAGCACTAAAAACAATTTAACCCAACTGCTAGGCAAACCTATCCTTTGGAATGCTGAAAATCAAATGACCGGTGATGTGATGCACTTAATTGGCAACAGTAAAACCAAAAAATTAGATTCATTAAAAGTACTGAACAACGCATTCATTATACAAAAAGATTCCTTGAGTAAAAATGGATACAATCAAATTAAAGGACAAAATTTGTTTGGACGATTTGTAGACCAAAAACTCAAAGAAGTAGATATCATCAAAAACGCCGAGTCTATTTATTACATCTACAACGATAAAAATGAATTTGTAGGGATACGAAAATCCGTTTGCAGTAGAATTAACGTTGCAATGACTGCCAATAAAATTGAAACCATGACCGGCTACAATAACGCCGAAAGCAATATATATCCAGAGGAAGAATTTCCGGAAAACGCACGAAAATTAAGAGGTTTTACTTGGCGTGGAGACGAACGCATTACGACAAAAGAAGGTGTTTTCCCGGAAGAAGAACTCGCGTTTGACAACAAAGCACAACTCGAATCGAAGAAGAAAGCTTCAAAAATTGAAAAACCTATGGAAATACTGAAAGAAACATTGGAATATGATGAAAAACACCCAAAACCAAAAGAAAACAGTATTTTAAAACCTTCAACAAAAACCAAAAATTAGTTTCAAGTAGCCAGAAGTATAACTATAACTACTACCATTAACAAAGCGTAAACCGATTTAGCCAAAAGCAATGATTCAGGATTTTTTTAAATATCAAGCACAAACATCTCCCTACCCCTTAGCACTAGAAGTTTCTCATGCTAAAGGTTCGTATATATACGATACCCAAGGAAATGCCTATTTAGACTTTGTTGCAGGTGTTTCGGCTTGTACGTTAGGACACCAACCTCAACGCGTTAATGATGCCATAAAAAAACAGTTGGACACCTATTCGCACGTTATGGTTTATGGCGAATATGCCCAACACCCAGCAACAGCATTATGCAAGTTATTAGCAGAGAACCTTCCCTACCCCTTAACTAAAACTTATTTAGTAAATTCAGGCACCGAAGCCATAGAAGGCGCCTTAAAATTAGCCCGAAGAGTCACAGGAAGAAGCCAACTTATTTCGTGTCACAATGCATATCACGGCAACACTATGGGAAGCATGAGCGTTATGGGATTTGAAGAGCGCAAGCAAATATTTCGCCCGTTAATACCTGATGTTGATTTTATTACTTTTAACAATGAAGCAGATATAGAGAAAATTACCACAAAAACTGCCGGTATTCTACTAGAAACCATTCAAGGTGGAGCGGGTTTCATTGAGCCACAAAATAATTTTTTAAAAAAAGTACGCCAACGTTGTGACGAAGTAGGCGCTTTACTGATATTAGACGAAATCCAACCCGGGTTTGGTCGCACGGGAAAACTCTTTGGATTTCAAAATTATGACATAATACCCGACGTAGTAGTTATGGGCAAAGGAATGGGTGGTGGCATGCCCGTAGGTGCGTTTACCGCATCAGACTCTATGATGGATTTATTGAGTCACGACCCAAAATTAGGCCATATTACCACCTTTGGAGGACATCCTGTAATTGCTGCAGCTTGCTTGGCAACACTTCAAGAACTTACAGAAACAAATCTTATTGAGCAAACGCTAGAAAAGGAACAATTATTTAGAAGTTTATTGGTACA
>JACCDT010572965.1_pt1 | contig 12538 bp, 11 predicted proteins | sample 7446291 | NCBI WGS metagenome assembly JACCDT01 (sample SAMN15323446, study PRJNA562643) | freshwater metagenome | isolation source: river surface water | place: USA:Blue River Watershed | collected 2017-08-17
CGAGCAGGCCGACGTGGTCGGCTCGACCTCGCAACTGATCGCGGCAGCCACGCTGCTCGATGCGAAGGAATTCATCGTCGCGACCGATAACGGCATTCTGCACAAGATGCGGATGGCCGCACCTGGAAAGATCTTCATCGAAGCACCGACCGCCGGCAACAGCGCGACCTGCAAGAGCTGCGCGCATTGCCCGTGGATGGCGATGAACGGGCTGCAGAACCTGGCCGATGTGCTGGAGAGCGGCCGCAACGAGATTCATGTCGATGCCGAGATCGGCAAGAAAGCCGTGACCTGCATCAGCCGCATGCTGGACTTCGCCGCCGCAAAGAAAGCCAATGTCCGCCCGTCGTCCGATCTCGCGGCCGAGCAAAAACTGTTCGCCGGCATCGGCCCGGCCTGAGCAGGCATCCGATGAGCACGCTGAAGAACCCATTCGCGCCTTTCGATCCTGATCTCGCCGCCGCTTTCGAGGTCAATATTGCTGCCGCGCTGACCGAAGACATCGGCAGCGGTGACTGGACTGCGATGCTGCTGCCGGCATCGGCGCAGGTGAACGCGCGCGTGGTGGTGCGGGAAGATGCGGTGCTGTGCGGCGCGCCCTGGTTCGAAGGCGCGATGATGCAGGTCGATCCGAAGATCCGCATTGACTGGCAGTTCGCCGAGGGCGACTGGATGCCGGCCAATGCCGAGGTCTGCCATATCACCGGCCCGGCACGTTCGCTGATGACTGCCGAGCGCCCGGCACTGAACTTCCTGCAATTGCTGTCTGGCGTTGCGACCGCTACCCGCGATTATGTGAAGCTCATCGAAGGCACGAAAGCCGCGATCCTCGACACCCGCAAGACCCTGCCGGGGCTGCGCCTTGCGCAGAAATATGCGGTACGTGTCGGCGGCGGCAAGAACCAGCGCCTTGCACTGTATGACGGCATCCTGATCAAGGAAAACCACATTGCCGCAGCGGGCAGCATACGTGCGGCACTGGACGCTGCCCATGCGCTGCATGCCGGCGTGTCGATACAGATCGAGGTCGAAAGCCTCGATGAATTGCAGCAGGCGCTCGATGCCGGCGCGGTATCGATATTGCTGGATAATTTCAGCACGCAGATGATGCGTGACGCGGTCGCCCTGACTGCGGGCAGGGCAGTGCTGGAAGCCTCGGGCGGCGTGAACCTTGACAGCGTACGCGCGATTGCCGAGACCGGCGTGGACCGTATTTCGATTGGTAGTCTGACGAAGGATATTCGCGCCACCGATTATTCATTGCGCGTGACTGGCTGAGACCCGGTCGTCGGGCAGCAAAGACCGGCGCTTGATGCTAAGACCGGCGCTTAATGGCGCAGCTTTCTTTCCGGTGTCAGCACCGTCGGCACTGCGCGTGGCAGCGTATACGGATAATCCTGGCTGAAATGCAGTCCGCGGCTCTCGCGCCGTTGTTGCGCACTGCTCACGATCAGTGATGCGACCTCGACCAGATTGCGCAGCTCGATCAGGTCGCGCGTGATGCGGAAGTTACTGTAGTACTCGTTGATTTCTTCCTTCAGCAGCGCGATACGGTGCTGCGCGCGTTCCAGTCGCTTCGTCGTGCGCACGATGCCGACAAAATTCCACATGAAGCGGCGCAGTTCGTCCCAGTTCTGCGTGATCACCACTTCTTCGTCGGCGTCGGTGACGCGGCTCTCGTCCCAGGCCGGCAGCGCCGGGCGCTTTACTTTGCCCTGCATCTCGATGTCGAGTGCTGCGGCGCGGCCGAGCACCACGCATTCGAGCAGCGAGTTCGATGCGAGACGGTTTGCGCCATGCAGCCCGGTATACGCAGTCTCGCCGACCGCATACAGGCCCTCGATGTCGGTGCGGCCTTTCAGGTCGGTGACGATGCCGCCGCAGGTGTAGTGGGTGGCGGGCACGATCGGTATCGGCTGCTTCGTGATGTCGATGCCCAGCTCCAGGCAGCGCGCGTAAATGGTCGGGAAATGCGACTTCAGGAATTCCGGGCTCTGGTGGCTGATGTCGAGGTCGACATAATCAAGGCCGCGTTTTTTCATCTCGAAGTCGATCGCGCGCGCGACGATGTCGCGCGGCGCCAGTTCGGCGCGCTCGTCATGCGCGGGCATGAAGCGCTGGCCGGCGGCTGCGCCAGCTGATGACGGCAGCTTCAGCAGGCCGCCTTCGCCGCGCACCGCCTCGGTGATCAGGAAGGACTTCGCATACGGGTGATACAGGCAGGTCGGATGGAACTGGATGAATTCCATGTTCGACACGCGGCAGCCCGCGCGCCAGGCCATCGCAATGCCGTCGCCGGTCGCGGTGTCCGGATTGGTGGTGTACAGATAGACCTTGCCGGCGCCGCCGGTGGCCAGCACGGTCTGGTCGGCCGCGATGGTGTCGACCTGGCTGCTGCTGACATCCTGCACATACAGGCCCAGGCAGTGTGGCGCGCCATTCCTGATGCCGAGCTTGTCGGTGGTGATCAGGTCGATTGCGATGTGATGCTCGAGCAGCGTAATGTTCGGGTGGCGGCGCACCTTTTCTTCGAGCGTCAGCTGCACCGCATGGCCGGTTGCATCGGCCGCATGGATGATGCGGCGCTGGCTGTGGCCACCTTCGCGTGTCAGGTGGAAGCCGAGCTCGGCCTGCTCGTCACGGGTGAAGGGCACGCCCTGGGCGATCAGCCATTCGATCGCGGTTCGGCCCTGCGACACGATCGCGCGCGTCGCGGTCTCATCGCACAGGCCGGCGCCGGCCACCAGCGTATCGGCCACGTGCTGGTCATGGCTGTCATGCGAGTCGAGCACGGCGGCAATGCCGCCTTGGGCCCAGTCACTGGCGCCGTCGCGCAACGCGCGCTTGGAAATGACGACAACTTTGCGGGAATCCGCGAGGTGGAGGGCCACCGACAGGCCGGCGAGACCGCTGCCGACAATGGCGACATCGAAATTCATCATGCACGAGACTATAGTCGATTTGACCCGTTGCCGTAGCCTGGCAGCATGTTTCCGGCATGTGTGTCGCGCCGGATTCGAGGCTCGGCGCTTGCCGATCGCGTCGTTCGGAGCGTCCGCAGCGCACCTGCGGCGGCGCTGATTGTTGCAAGTTATGCGCAAGTGTTGTTTCGATCCAGCGCAAATAGTTGGTCAGTTTGCCAGGTGGGCTGGAAATCTGCCGTATAATCCGGCTCACGTTGAGATTCAGGTAGCAGTGGTGCAGTATCAGTCTGTCATTCCTCACTTGGTTGAGACGGTCATCCGGCGGTGTTCCCGCCTTAACCAGGATACGCAAGAGTTGCTTATCCAATGAAAGGAATTGTCATGGCATCTGGTACTGTGAAATGGTTTAACGACGCAAAGGGTTTCGGTTTCATCACACCCGACGGCGGCGGCCCGGACCTGTTCGCTCACTTCTCGGCTATCCAGTCGAACGGCTTCAAGTCGCTGGCTGAAGGCCAGAAAGTGGAATTCGACGTGGTCAGCGGCCCGAAAGGCCTGCAGGCGTCGAACATCAAGCCGGTCTGAGACCGCTTGATCGCCTGCGTGGTTGCCAGCGGCAACCGGTCGCAGGCAAAAATGAAATCCCCGGCATGCCGGGGATTTTTTTATGCGCAGCTTTCATGCGCACCTTTCATGTGCGTCTTTCAAGTGCGTGCTGTCATGCGCGCTTCTTCTTGCGCCAGTATTCCGGCTCCGCAAATGCGCGCCGCAGAAAATCGACGAAGGTGCGTATCCTTAACGGCAGGTGCTGGCGCTGCGCGAATACCGCATACACATCATTGCCCTGCGACGCATAGTCATCGAGCACCGTCTCCAGCTGGCCGGATTCGATCTCGCTGCCCACTTCCCACATCGAGCGCCATGCGAGGCCTTTGCCGGCCAATGACCAGTCATGCAGCACGGCGCCGTCGTTGCAGCCCATGCTGCCCGAGACTTTCATCGTCACATTGCGACCATTGATGCGGAAGGTCCAGCCGCGCTGGCTGCCGGCGCTGGAGAACGCGAGGCAGTTGTGGCGCGACAGTTCGTCCGGTGTCTTCGGGCGGCCGTGCTTGCGAAAGTAATCGGGGGAACCCACCACCACGCGGCGGTTGTCGGCCAGTTTCACGCCGACCAGGCTGGAGTCCGACAGGTCGGCGATGCGGATCGCGACATCGATGCCTTCGCCGATCAGATCGACCACGCGATCATTCAGGTTCAGCGTCAGCGTCACATCGCGATGCTCGGCCAGAAACGACGGCACCAGCGGCGCCACATGCTGGCGACCGAAGCCGGCCGGTGCAGACACGATCAGATGGCCGCTGGGACGCGCGCTGCGCTCGGAGACTTCGGCTTCGGCATTCTCGAGATCATGCATGATGCGCTGGCAATTCTCGAGGAAGGCTACGCCTTCATTGGTGAGCGCGATCTTGCGCGTGGTCCTTTGCAGCAGTTTCACGCCCAGCCGCGCTTCAAGCGCATCGAGGCGGCGGCCGATCACGGCCGGCGCGATGCCTTCGGCACGTGCCGCCGCGGACAGGCTGCCGCGGGCGGCCACATCGACAAAGGTGGAAATCTGCTTGAACTGATCCATGGGATGCTGCGATTATTGACCTAAACGCAATAATACCGCGAAAGCACTCCCGTTTTTGCGTTGTAAACGTTAAAGTCGCTGAAGATTAGGCGGCCAGCAGGTTATAAACGCGGCGGCTTGTCCTGATTTGCGCGCAGCGCAGCAGGTCAGGGTTCATGCGCTGCCGAAACTGCGTCACCGGCCCGCTGTCACAGCGAGGCGATATACGCACGTATGCCGGCCAGCAGCATCTCGATCGCAATCGCGGTCAGGATCAGGCCCATCAGGCGCTCGAATGCCGTCATCACGGCATCGCCCAGCGCGCGCTGCAGGCGCTCGGCTGACAGCAGCACCACCAGCCACACCAGCGCCACCAGCGAGATCACTGCCACATACAGCCAGGTGGCCATTGCGCCCTGCGATGAAAACAGCAGCACCGTCACCAGCGCCGATGGCCCGGCCAGCGCCGGTATCGCGAGCGGCACGATCAGCGGTTCGGTGCTGCGGCCGTCGGGCTTGCCGAAGATGCCTTCCGGCGAAGGAAAGATCATCCGCAGCGAGATCAGGAACAGGATCACGCCGCCGCCGATGCGCAGCGACACTTCGCTCAGCTGCAGCGCTTCCAGAAACGGGCGACCGATGAACATGAAGGCCAGCAGCAGCCCGAATGCGATCAGGCATTCGCGCATGATGACCCGGCGGCGTCGCTCGGGCGCCACCTCGCGCAAGGTGGCGACGAACAGCGGCACATTGCCGAACGGGTCCGTCACCAGCAACAGCAGGATGAAGGACTGGAAGAAGCTCTGCGTCATCGACATCTCCTGAGGCACCGCTGCGCACGCTGCCTGCGATCATCACCGCCAGCGGTTTCGGTTAGCATGACATGAATCGTGGCAGAAAAAGAAGCGCACCATGGCCAAGTCCGCACCCGAATTCAGCGGCCGCAAGAAGGCTGCATCCAACACACGCCGACGCTTCCTGCTCGGCGGCCTCGGCGTCACCGGCGCGCTGGTGGTCGGCTGGGGCCTGATGCCGCCCCGGCAGCGACTCGATGCCGATCCGCCCGACGATCTCGCCGGCCGCATACCCCTGAACGGCTGGGTGCTGGTCGCGCCCGACAGTCGCATCACGGTGATGCTGGCCAAGAGCGAAATGGGGCAGGGTGTGATGACCGCGTTGCCGATGCTGGTGGCCGAAGAGCTCGATGTGCCGCTGTCCATGGTGGATGTGCGGCAGGCGCCGATGCGCAAGATCTACGGTGACACCACCATGGCTGCCGATGGCCTGCCTTTTCATCCGGATGACCATGGCTGGCTGAAGCGCGGCGTCCAATGGATGACGGTCAAGGCCATGCGTGAGCTCGGCCTGATCGTGACCGGAGGCTCGTCCAGCGTGAAGGACAGCTGGTTGCCGATGCGCGAGGCTGGCGCTGCCGCACGTGCGCGGCTGGTGGCCGCTGCTGCGCGTGACTGGAAAGTGCCCTCGGCCGAATGCCAGACCGGTGCTGGCCGCGTTAGCCATCCGTCCGGCCTGTCGGCCAGCTATGGCGAACTGGCAGCCGCGGCCGCCCGTATCGGTGCGGTGGATTTCAAGCTGCGGGATCGCAAAGCGTTTCAATTGATCGGCCGCCCCACGCCGCGCATCGATGTGCCTGCGAAGCTCAATGGCAGCGCCGTGTTCGGCATGGACGTGAAACTGCCCGGCATGTTGTACGCCAATGTCGCGATGTGCCCGGTGTTCGGTGGTGCACTCGGTACTTCGAACACCGATGCGGTGGCTGCGATGCGCGGCGTGAAGAAAGTGATGCCCCTGCGTGCCGATCGATCCGGCGCACCGGATGCCGTCGCGGTGGTGGCCGACAGCCGCTGGCATGCACTGCAGGCGGTGAAGAAGCTGGAACTCAGCTGGGAGGCCGGCGCGCATGGCAAGCTCGACAGCGCAGCCATGATGCAATCGCTGGCCGATGCGCTGGACACCGATGAAGGCTTTGCGTATTACAGCGTGGGTGACCCCGGCGGGCTGGCCAGCAAGCCGGGGACCAGGACCGTCCGTGCGGAATACCGTGCGCCTTTGCTTGCGCATGCAGCAATGGAGCCGGTGAATTGCACCGCGCAGTTTGCCGATGGTCGCGTGAAGCTGTGGGTGCCGACCCAGGTGCCGTCCGTTGCGGTGGCGGCAGCGGCGCGCGTGGCCGGTGTGCCGGAACAGCAGGTTGAACTGCATGTGACGCTGCTCGGTGGTGGCTTCGGTCGCCGCCTCGATACGGACATGGTGGTGCAGGCGGTCACGCTGGCGCGCGAACTCGACGGTGCGCCGGTGCAGCTGATCTGGCGTCGCGAGGACGATATGCGGCATGACTTTTACCGGCCGGCATCGATTGCGCGGCTGGAAGGCGTGCTGGATGCGGACGGGCAGTGGCTGGGTTTTCGCAGTCATTCGGCATCCGGCTCCGCCATTCACGGACTCACGCATCGCGCATTCGGGCTGCCCGAGGCCGGTCCCGACAAGACCACGTGCGAAGGCTTGTTCGACCATCCGTACGAAGTGCGTCATCAGCGTGTGTCGCATGCGATCGTGGACACACCGGTGCCGCTCGGTACCTGGCGCTCGGTCGGGCATTCGCAGAATGCATTCTTCAAGGAGAGCTTCGTCGACGAACTCGCGCATGCGGGCGGGCACGACCCGGTCGCATTCCGGCGTGCGTTGCTGAAGAAACATCCGCGCCACCGCGCGGTGCTGGATGCGGTGCTGCGGCTGGCCGGCGAGCCCGAGCCGGGGCGCGCGCACGGGGTCGCGCTGCACCAGAGCTTTGGCAGCATCGTCGCGCAGGTGGCGGAAGTGTCAGTCGAAGGGCAGCGGATACAGGTGCACAAGGTCAGCTGCGCGATTGATTGCGGGCTGGCGGTCAATCCGGAAGGGGTGCGGCAGCAGGTCGAGTCCGCGATTGCTTTCGGCTTGTCCGCGGCGCTGCATGATGAAATTACCTTGCGTGACGGCCGCGTGCAGCAGTCGAACTTCCATGACTACCGCACCTTGCGGTTGTCGGAGATGCCGGAGATCGAGGTCGTGATCCTGCAGGGAGGCTCACATCCGGAGGGCGTCGGTGAGCCGGGTACGCCGCCGATTGCGCCTGCCGTTGCCAACGCAGTCTACCGGTTGACCGGACAGCGCTTGCGCAGCCTGCCGTTGCGGCTGGGCTGAATCAGGAACGAATCTCGTCCAGCCGTGCGAGCAAATTGCAGTCACGCTGCCATTGCTGGCGCTCGGCCGAGCCTGCCGCTTCTCGGCGTAGCTCATCGTCACTGCGTTCCTGCTGCGCTTCGAGGAGCCGCACCACTTGTCGCGGTTCCGGCATCATCGTGCCGTAGAACGCAACGATGTCATGGCGCTGGATCAGGATGGTCGGGAAGTTTTCGACATCCAGATCACCGACCAGATCGGCCTGGTCTTCGATATCGATCCACACGAACAAGGTTTCCGGATGATCGTCGGCCAGCGCTTCAAAGCCGGCACGGTACTGCTTGCACACATCGCACCAGCCGGCGCACAGGCAGGCCACCACCCATCGACCTGACGCGAGCGCCGACGCGAGTTGCGGGAACTGTTCGGGGACGAGGAAGAGCGCAGACATGCAACGATTTTACCCCAGTGCAGCTGATGATCGGCATCACGACGCCACCGGCAACGCGCAGGCGTGCGAGCGCCACAGCCAGTGACATCGCCGCACAGGATGCCCGCCATCGGCACGGTAAAATGACGCCCATATCTGCACCTGATTCTGCCAAAGCTGCCGTCGACAACGCTGCCGTCGCCAGCGCCAACGCGCCCACCATCCTCGCGATCGAAACCTCCACCGAGCTGGCATCGGTGGCGCTGCTGCATCGTGGCCAGTTGCGTGTACGGGAATCATCGGGCGCACAGACGCATTCGATGAGCGTGCCGGTGATGGTGCAAGCCGTGCTCGGTGACGCCGGGATCCGGCTGGCGCAATGCGATGCGCTGGCGTACGGGATGGGGCCGGGTTCCTTCACCGGTGTGCGTACGGCCTGCGGCCTTGCGCAGGGCCTCGCGTATGGGGCCAGCCTGCGCGTGGCGGCGGTCGATACGCTGATGGCCATGGCGGATTCGGTCCGGCAATCCGGTGCAGCTCATGAGGTACTAGCCGTGCTCGATGCGCGCATGGGCGAAGTCTATTGGGCGCAATATCGGTTTGATCAGGACACCGGCCGCTGGCAAGTGGTGTCGGAGCCGGCGCTGTCGGCGGCGTCGGCGGTGACCCCGATGCCCCCGATGCCCCCGATGCCCGCAACCGGACCGATGGTGGTATGCGGCAATGGCTTGTCCGCGTATCCGGACAGCTTTGCACAACTTGGTGATGTTCCTCGCCTGCCGGCGGTGATGCCGCATGCCAGCGCGGTCGCTGCACTGGCCGTCACGATGCTGAACGAAGGACGCTTGCTCGCGCCGCGGGATGCTCAGGCTTTTTATCTGCGCAACAAGGTCGCGCTGACCACGGCGGAGCGCATGGCTGCATCGGCTGCATCTGCAGCCCCTGCTGCATCGGCTGCGTCGGTTGCATCGGCTACGCCAGTGGCGTCTGCGTCGGGAGCCGGTTCATGAGTTCGGTGCTGGATGCAGCCGCTCACGCGTCGGCGGGTGTGCCGCTGTCCTTTGCAGCGATGCGCGTGGCCGATGTCGATGAAGTCACGCGCATTGAAAATGATGCGTATCCCTTTCCCTGGACTCGTGGCAATTTCCTCGATTCGCTCGACAGCGGTTATGACGCGTGGATCATGCGTGAATCCGGTGGTCGTATTGCCGGCTATTTTCTGCTGATGCCGGTGGTCGACGAAGTGCATCTGCTGAACATCACCGTGCGACCGGATCGGCAGGGGCAGGGGCTGGGCCGTCGTTTGCTGGACAAGGTGTGTGAGCGCGCCGTTGGTTCCGACATGTCGTCCATCCTGCTGGAGGTGCGGCCGTCGAACCTGCATGCGCTGGCGGTGTATCGGCACCTTGGTTTCGTGCAGATCGGTGTGCGCAAGCATTACTACCCGGCCGCCGCCGGCAGCCGCGAAGATGCGATCGTGATGCGCCTGCCACTGCAAGCGGCGAGTGGCGCCGACCGTAACGGAGTGTTGTGATGACGAACGCCGAACGCCTGCGCAAGCTGGAACAGATGGGGCTGGGACCGGTCTGGGTGCGTCGTGGCATCGAAACCGTCGCACCATCGTCGCCGTCCGCAGACATCCAGCCGCTGGCCGCGTCCGGCGAGGACATCGCCATGATGGACTGGGATACGCTCGAGGCATCGATACGTGCATGCACGCGTTGCGGGCTGTGCGAGGGTCGCACACATGCCGTCCCCGGTGTCGGTGACCGCAATGCACGCTGGCTGTTTGTCGGCGAAGGGCCGGGCCGCACCGAGGACCAGCAGGGCGAGCCCTTCGTTGGTCCGGCCGGCAAGCTGCTCGACAACATGTTGCGTGCACTCGGACTCGCGCGGGGCGAAGCGACCTATATCGCGAACGTCGTGAAGTGCCGCCCGGTGGGCACCGATGGCCGCGACCGTCCGCCATCCCCCGATGAAATCGCGGCCTGCCTGCCTTACCTGCAACGGCAGATCGCGCTGATCCAGCCTGACATCATCGTTGCGCTCGGCAAGGTGGCGGCGCTGGCCTTGCTCGGGCTGCCGCAAGACGGTTCGCTGTCAAGCGTGCGCGGCAAACCGGCCAGCTATGCAGGCCGTCCGCTGCTGCCAACCTTTCATCCGGCGTATCTGCTGCGCAAACCAGCCGACAAGGCGCTGGCCTGGCGCGACCTGTGCACCGCGCAGCGCCTCATCGACGGCGCGTGAACCGTCCTGTGCCGATGGCGGCGAAGGCGCCGCTGCAGCAAGCCTTCCATCACCGCTGGCCCACGCTGCGCAATCCGCATGTGCGTGCGCTGGCCTGGTTGCTGACCGCGCCTGACATGTTCGATGCCGATGCGCCGCGCTGGGGCGGCCGCATCGCGCGCCTGCCCGCCGACATCGCCGACGTGGAACACGACTGGTTGCTGCAGCTCGATGCCGAGCCGCAGGCGCTGGAAGCTTTCCTGAATGTGCATCGTTTCACGCGCCTCGGTCGCTATGCCGAGAACCTGCTCGAATGGACGTTCCGCCATCGCGGCGTATTGCATGCGCATGGGCTGCAGGTGCGCGCTCCGCGCGCCGAAGGCGGCGAGGATACGGTGGGCGAATTCGATTTCCTGCTCGATCTGGATGCTGGCCTCACGCACTGGGAACTGGCGACCAAGTTCTATCTGCTGTGTTCCGATGATCCGCTGGTACAGGCGGTGCAGCAGGCCGATTATTTCGTGGGCCCCAACCTGGCCGATACCCTGGGTCGCAAGATGCGCAAGATCCTCGATCGTCAGCTCGCGCTCGGTACGCATCCGGCGGCGTCGTCATTGCTACCGCGGCCGCTGGTCGCCGCACAGGCACTGGTAAAAGGCTGGCTGTTCTACCGGCACAGCGATGCCGCGCCGGACAGCGCGTCCGGCATCTCGCCGCTGCATTGCCGCGGATGGTGGTGCACCTTGTCCGAACTGCCGTCCCATGCGGGACCACACGTCGCGTTACTGTCACGACTGGAGTGGATGGCGCCGGTACGGCTGCCGGCCGAACGCGTGCTGACGCTGCCACAGGCAGCCGCTCAGCTCGCGCAAGGTTTTGCGAAGGACGGAATGCCGGTGATGGCCGTCACGCTGTTGCAGCAGGGCGATGACTGGGTGGAAGCGGATCGCGGTTTTGTGGTGCCCGAGCAGTGGCAGCTGGAAGCGCTGCGCAGAAGCAGGCCAGGCATCGCAGCGGCGGTATCGAGCCGCGAAACAGCTTGACGGGAAAATATCAGGTGCCGAAGTGCTTCTGCTCGCCGATCAGATGAAGCGAATCATATTCGCGCTGGTTCGCCGCATGCTTTTTCATCACCAGCCACATGATCGCTGACACGAACAGCCCGAACAGCACGATCACCACATGCACCGACAGGTCCAGTTTCACCAGCAGTGCATACAGGCCCAGCATCAGCAGGATCGACAGGTTCTCGCTGAAATTCTGCACCGCAATCGAATGACCGGCGCTCATCAGCACATGACCCCGGTGCTGCAGCAGCGCATTCATCGGCACCACGAAATAACCGGACAGTGCACCGATCAGCACCAGCAGCGGGTACGCAACGCTGGTACTGGTGACCAGGGTCATCACGCAGACGATCAGGCCCATCGCGAAACCGACCGGCATCACGTTCAGTGATTTTTTCAGCGGAATCACGCGCGCAGCGGCTATCGCGCCGAACGCCACGCCGAAGGCGACGACACCTTGCAGGATGGCGCCGCGCGACAGCGGCATGCCGAGCGCACTCTCGGCCCATTTCAGCACGATGAATTGCAGTGTCGCGCCGGCACCCCAGAACAAGGATGTGACGGCCAGCGATATCTGGCCCAGACGATCGCGCCACAGCGTGACCACGCAATGCGAGAAATCCATCACCAGCCGCCAGGGCGTGTGTTCCTGTTTCGGATAATGCGCACCCGTGCGCGGAATCTTCAGGTTGAACAGCGTTGCGAGGATGTACATCAGCATCACGATGCCGAGCGCCACTTCGAGTGACAACCCCAATGCGAAGGGATTGAAGGGCAACAGTTCATTGAGCATCGCGGCGAACTTGGCGCTGACCAGCGCGCCACCGAGCACCGTGCCGAGGATGATGGACAGCACGGTCAGGCCTTCGATCCAGCCGTTCGCGGCTACCAGTTTTTCCGGCGACAGCAGTTCGGTCAGGATGCCGTATTTGGCGGGCGAATACGCGGCCGCACCGAAACCGACGACGGCATATGCGAGCAGCGGATGCACGGCGAAGAACATCAGCGCGCAGCCCACGATCTTGATGCCGTTGGTGATCAGCATCACCCGGCCCTTCTGCATCGAGTCGGCGAACGCGCCCACGAACGGGGCCAGCAG
>JACCDT011486045.1_pt1 | contig 12534 bp, 25 predicted proteins | sample 7446291 | NCBI WGS metagenome assembly JACCDT01 (sample SAMN15323446, study PRJNA562643) | freshwater metagenome | isolation source: river surface water | place: USA:Blue River Watershed | collected 2017-08-17
CCACAACCCGTCGCGTTTCGGCAAGGCCCTCGCGGCCCGGCGCCGAGCGCTGGGCCTGAACCTGTCCAGCCTCGCCCGGGCGTGCAACCGAACCCGGCGGTGGTTTGACGAGCCCGGTGGGGTTGTGGATGCAGTGCCCAGCATGACCCACGAGACCCTGTTCCGCCTGGAGCGCAGCGGCACCTGTACCGTGTCTGAGGCGTCGGCTGTCGCGGTGCTGCATGCGCTGGGAATGACGCCGGACATGATCGCCTGCGCCGAGCCCGCCGGGCGTGACTTACCGCGCTGCCTAGTGGCGGAGACTCGCTGGTGCCTGCGCAGGGAAGACCTGGACCTGCTAGCGGGGTGGCCGGTCAAGCTGGTCTCCGAAGCGGTCCTGCAGGCCACCCTGAAGACGCGAACCGTGACCGAGGCAGCGAAGGCGACGGGGGTCTCACGACGGACAGTATACCACTGGAAGGCGGCGAGAGCCGCCAGGGAGGGAGCATGACGACGACAGAGGAGGAGCTGCGGGCCATCGCAGCTCGGCATGAGGCAGCGGCGCCAGCCATGGCGGAGATCCAGCGCCTGATCTCAGACCCGGCATTCAAGGCGGCAGTGCGCGACCCGCGCTCACTCCAGGAGCACCGCGACATCGGCACGCTGCTGGAGTTGCTGCGCAGCGTACCGGACTTGGTGACGCTGCGCCTGCAGGACAGCGGCGCCCAGGTCTATTTCTGCGCAAACCCGAAGTGCCAGATCGGCACCTTCGGGCGGAAGTCTTTCCGGCACCACCCCGAGTGCCCGGGTCCGCTGCTGGAGATGATCCGTGGCCAGCAGTGACCGCAACGCGAAGGGCAAGGCGACCGACCGGGTGCTGCACAAGTGGATCCTGGAGGCCAAGAACCGCACCCTCTGCACGACGGCGGGCGATGCAGTGGCCGACGACGGTGAGGTATCTTGCCGTCGGTGTCTCAAGAAAATGGCCAAGCAGGCCGAGCGCACGCCTGACTGACCGGGCCTGCCCGATCGGGCGAAAGCATCTGCGCCAGAAGCGTGGTTTAGTTACGCTGCGCGATAAATGAAGCTGGATCCAGAACCACTCCGAGCGCTCCTGGCGATGCTGCGGTCCCGCCGAGGCGCCCTGCCCTCGCAAGACTCCACGCAGGCCCAGCTCAAGCGGGTCCGCGTGCTACTGCGGGAGTACGGAGTCACAGACCAGCGTCAGGCGGTGATGGTCGCCAACGCTTGCGGCGAGTACGATGCTGCCGACGTGCTGGCGGTACAACTACTCAGGGAGGATGAGCAATGACCGACTGGACCGAGTTCACCGCAACCCCGGCGGGCGCCCGTGCTGAGCGCATCGCCGATCGCGTTGCCGAGTTGGCGCAGACCTTGAGCCCGGAGGAGCTGGGGCGCCAACTTCGCGACCATGACGACGCCGCGCTGGGCGGCCTTGCGCTGGCCATGCTTGCGGCGGCACCGCCAGCATGGGCGCGACCGAAGCCGTCGCCATCTGCCTCTCGCCTCGCCTCGGACGCGCAGATTTACGAACACATAGAAGCGGTGTCGGTAGGCATCGCCGCTGACTACGCCCGAGCGCTGTCGGGGTCGCTGCGGGAGTGCGCTGAGACCCTGCGCGACCGGGTGGCCATGGCGGACAACGGGGACAGCGTGCTCGCCAAATGCGCCCTTGATTGCGAGCGGGCATCCGAGATCACGGGGGCGGCTCTGATCTTCCCAAAGGGGCCGGACGGCACATGAGCAAGCAGAGGCAGGGCGAGCGCAAGGCGGTGCTGGTCAAAGAGCGGGAGCAAAGGCGCGACAGGCGGGCCTTGTGGGTCGCCGAGGGCGTCGAGCTCCGTCCGCACCCGACCCTCTGCGGCCAGCGCGCCTCGATGGCGTTGTGGCGCCGCGTGTACGACTGGCAGTTCGAGATACAGCACCAGCGACGAGGCTGCGGCTGGCGCCGCCCCGGGGTGGTCATCCTCCACGATGAGCCGGAGAAGCCCTACCTGCACTGGCTCCGCACCCTCCGCCGGGGGCAGGAGGTCAGCGCCTGCTACGACGGCAAGGGCGGGCGGGCCGTGCGTGGCACCGTCGTCAAGGCCCGCAAGGGCTGGGCGATCGTCGAGTTCCCGCGCTGGGCTGGCGAGGGGACGGCGCGCGTGCGCTTCGTCGATGGCGCCGGGTGGGACCAGGGCGGCGAGAACATGGGCATCCTTGGCATCCAGGGAGGTGATTTTTACCGCATTGTGCCAATCGAGCAGTGCCCACCACGCGAAGACGAGAGCGGGGCCGCTGCGGTGGTGCGCGCCCTCCGTGCCGCGGTGGTCAGTGCAGCAACGGAGGCCGTATGTCCAGCAGTGTAATGAACGAGTTTGTGGCGCAATTCCACGCTGACTGCGCCAACGCAGAGCTTCGCGCGGTGGACGACCTGCTCCGCCGGGTGCTGAGCGAGGGCCACCTGCAGCCCCAGCTTGCCGGGCTCATCGTCCGCGTCCTCGACAGGCACGAAGCGGGCGTGATGATGGGGCCGGACAACCGCGAGGAGTGCGCACAGGTGAACACCGTCGCCCTTGGGCGGTGCCGGCGGGCGGGCCTGATCGACGACGGGCGGCGGTCCCCTCCCCGTGGCTAAGGCTCCCCGTCACCGCGTCTCTGACGACGTTCTGCGCACGGTCCTGGAGCTCCTCCGCGGCGGAGCGACCGATGCCGAGGCGGCGGAGCTTTGCGCCCTGCCGCTGCTCACGGGGCAGCACGAGGTCTTCCGGCGCGAGGAGCTGCCGACCGCGACAGTGAACTCCATCGCCCGCCGCTGGGGCCTCGGGGACCGCCAGCGAGGGCAGAAGGGGCGGGGCCTGCGCGAGCGCATCCTGGCGGAGCCCGCCGAGCGCCCGGCGACGGAGATTGCGCAGGAGCTGGGCTGCAGCTCGGCCTACGTGCGGGCGACGAGGATCCGGGCGAAGGGAAAGTAAGTAATTCCGTCTTCTGACGTTTTCAGTTACGCTTGCCATGGAGGTGAACTCATGATGACGCCCTTCTTCTTCGACGGCAATCAGTGGTCCGGTGTCGTGGATTCCGCGGCCAAGTGGCGGCTCTTGGTCAGCGCCTACCCTGTCATGGACAGGCTCCTCGGCGCCAAGATGGCTCCCATGGGCGCGATCCGAGCGCTGCGCGCCTTGCCCCACTGGAGGCCCGAGGACGCGGTTCTCTTTTTGGTCGGCATGAGGAAAATCCTACCGCGCTGCCCGCGATCAGGCAAGGGACTTCCCGTTCTTTTGTGTGCTGGTCTGATCCGCCAAGGCGGATGCTCAGCGCCCCCGCACCGCAGCAAGCAGCGCCGCCAGCTCGCCCATGCGGGCCTCCCAGGTGTGGTGCTGCCGCGCGAGCTCTGCCCCGGCGGCTGCGATGCGGGCCCGGTCCGCTTCCCGCCCTGGCGCCAGGATGCCCCGGGCAAGCTCGACGGCCTCCGCAGGGGTGTCCCAGATCAGGCAGTTCTCGCTGTGCGACAGCCCGAAGACGGAGGCCAGCGGGAAGCGCTTCGCCAGTAGCAGGGTGCCGCAGCCAAGGATGCGGAAGATCCGGTCGCTGGAGTAGGCGTCGAAGAAGTTGCACAGCGAGACGTTCAGGCCAATCTTCGCCCGGTGGTACGCCTCATGCGCCTGCGCGAGCGGGATCGCTCCCTGCCCGCCCTTGTGGCCGGAGCCGTACAGCCCGAAGCGCGAGCCGAACGCCTTGCTCATGGCGCCGATCACGGCATCGCGAAGGCCCGCGTCGTGCTGGCGCATGCTCTTCAGGTACTCGGCGCTGTAGTAGCGGTTGCCGAGGAAGCAAACGTCGTGGACCGGGATAGCGCCGGGGACGGGGTGATATTGCTGAGGGTCGTAGCCGATCTGGAGGTAGGCGCTGTTCACCCCGACCGCCCGCAGCGCCCTGACGTGGGTAAGGCTGGAGTGCATCGTCAGATCCACCGCCTGGCCCAGCGCCACCTGCCACCCGACATCCCATGGGCTGTTTCGCCCAGCCACGTCCCCGCACCACGTCACCACCACCCCGCCTGGCGCCAGCAAGGGGCGGAGCCTCGCCACAAGGTCAGGGCTCACAGCCCCTGGCGTCTGTAGCTGCATGAACACCAGCGTCGGGCGGATCCAGTTGGCCGCCTCCAGGACCGCTGCGGGGAGCCCCTGGCCTGCCGCCTGCCAGTCGATCTGGACGTAGTCGCCCAAGGACCGCAGTGCCCGCACAAGGCCCGCCTGGGGGTCGTCCGGGGTGGCGAGGTGCAGGTGCAGCACCCGCTCGCGCCGTGGGGTGACGCGGGCCGGGAAGTGGCCCTCGCGAGGGTCCAGGGCCTGCACGCGGGCCACGCGCCCGAGGTCCGGGGCTGGTGGGGCTGCGCGCGAGGCGAGGAGCGGGTGAGACATCGCCCGCCAGCGGTCGCCGTGGTCGGAGCCGGGGCGGTTCGTGGCGCGGAGGGCATCGTTTACCTCCCGGTCGCGGCAGGTGACGCCAGGGACGGAGTCAAGGCGAATGCCGAGGTGATGGCACAGCACCCCGAAGGCCGAGTCCCCGCCATAGGTCTTGTCGCTGCGGTGCGCCGCATCGCCCCAGAAGTCCCCGATGCGAGCGATGACTTGCTCGCAGACGGAGCGCCGCACCACCATCTGGTTCGGGTGCAGCTTGCCCTCGGCGAGGTACTCGTGCTTGTAGGCCAGCACCCCACCCTTGCGAAACTGGAAGACGACGGCGCCAGCCTCAGGGTTGGCAGCCAGGTGGCGGGCGGCGCGAGCGATGGAGTCCCCGTCCACCGTCACGTCGTCATTGATCTGGCACACCAGCAGGCCCTTGCTGGCAGCGTAGGCCCGGTTGAAGGCAGGGATGGCCCCCTCCATGCCGCCAAGGACCGGCACCACGTCCTCCTGCCGGCGGAGCCAGGACAGGGCGGGCTCGGCCTCGCTTCCGTAGGCGACCACAATCTCGTAGCCCAGGCCCGACCCCCGCAGGCTCGCCCGCACGGCCTCGATGCACTCGCGCAGGAGCTGGGGGCGCCCCACGGTCCCCAGGATCACGGACAGGTCCACCTGCACCCCGGACCAGTCCACATGCGGGGTGGCGGCTTGCTTGGGCGTGCGCTGCAGCGAGGCCAGGGGAGCCGGGGGCCGCGCTGCGACAGCCGCTGGCGGCGGGGCGGCGACCGTCATTGGAGCGGTGGCGGCGATGCCTTGTGCGCCAGGGAGGGTGTTGCTCCTTGAGGCGCCACCCTTTTTCTGCCCGTGGACGACGGTGCCAGCCATCATGGCAGGGCGAGGTGGGCTGGGAGCGGAAGGGGCGGCGGTGGCGCCGGGTAGGGTTCTGGTGCCTCTCACGGGTCGGACTCCTTGCGGGCGGGTGCGAGGTTAGTCGCGCGGCGCCCGTCGGCTACCACCTGCAGGTTGCGGCCCCGCGCAGCACGCACGATGACTGGCAGCCAGAGTGGTTCCACTCGTCCCTGCTCGTCTGCCGCAGGCCAGTCCTGGCCTTCTTCATCGCGTCAAAGGTCCGCGCGGACAGGTATGCCCGTCCACCGGAGCGAGGACCTTCGCCAACGGTCAGACCGCAGGACACCAGCGCGCCGTTGTCGTGGCGCCGAGCCCATGTCTGGGTGGCAGAATACTCCCAGTGGCTGTCGTCGCGGGGGTCCTTGATCGAGATCTTCATCGTGCTCTCCTTGTTGAAATCATAGCATCCTGAACTGGATCCTGTGGCCTCAAAGCTCGCCCCATCCCGCCGCCATCTTGTCCAGCGTCCCCCGTGGCATCGCCCGGAGCCGGGGTCCGAACTCCTCATGCAGGAGCTCCGCCACTTCCCCGAGTGTCCGCCGGGTGCGGTGCCCCTGCATGCCCCGAGCGTCGAATAGCTGCACCCGGTAGCTCCCTGGCTCCGACGGGTCGCGAAGGACCAGCCCGAAGGAGCCAGCGGAGCGGCGCCCGGTCCAGATAGAGCCAAGGGCGGGCTTCCAGCGGCGGCGACGGGCCACGCGGCGCTCGTGCTCGGCGAAGGCACGGGTCTCGCGATCCGCCCAGCAGCGAGCGCAGGAGCATGCCTTGCCGTGGGTCATCACACCGACTCCAGCATATCCAGGTCACACCCAACCCGCACAGGTTGAATCACACACGCCTTGCCCCCGACCACGGCAAGGGTGGGTGCTGCAGCAGCGCCAGGCGGGATCGGAGCCGGGGGCGGCGCTCCGCGGGTGAGCCGGTACCTCCCCTGGCAGGTGGGGCACCACGAGAAGTCCCGCCAGGGGTCGCGGTACTTGTCCATGAGCTTGCGGTCCTGCAGCACCGGATGGACAGCCCCGCAGTGAGGGCAGGGGAAGGGGAGGGGCACCCCGCCGATGCAGGTCGGAGCGAGGACCGGCAGGGGCTCGGCGGAGGGACGGCCCCACGCGCGGTCGAACCACTGCGAGAAGCCCAGCAAAACCGGGCCGGAGATGAGGTAGCGCTTGCTCATGGCTCTACAACTTACTGCCTTGCCCATGGTTCGCGCCACCACAAGCGCAGTTGCAAACAAAACCCTTGGAGCCGGTACACTTCGCCGAGCAGGGAGTGCTGTTCTTGCGCCCTGCGATGGCCCGCCAGCGGATCGGGCGCCCGCACTCGCACTTCCTGTCGGCGGCGAGGTTCCAGAACGCCTCCGTCTGCGAGGGGCGAGCTCCGAAGCGCGTCGAGGTGGTCCGCGTGACCCGCTGGACGGCCTCATGGTGGTGGCGCCGCTTGCAGACCGCGCAGATGGCCATCTGGTAGAGCGGCTTGACCGTCGTGGTGATGGTCGTCTCGCCGCGGTGCTCGACGGTGCGACCGTAGTCGTCTGGGCTCATGGCAATGGCTCCTGTGCTGACTTCACTACGCCCGTAGTCACGACTTCGCCTCAATGCGGTGAACACGAACAATGCAGTCCGCTGGGATGGGTTTGCGCAAGGCCCACTGGCGCCCGTACTTTTCGCTCACCCCTGGGCGGGGCCACAGGTACTCGCGCACCTGCGCTCCGCTGAGCTTGATCTCGACGACAACATCCCCGGCGCTTCCGTACCGCTTGGCTCCGGCCAGAGATGAGGTCAGCGTGTACCACGTCGGCCAGTAGTTGGCGGCGCGAAGCTCCTCTGTCAGGATGTCGCCCTCAAACTGGGCGCGCGTCTGGTGGTAGAAGTTCACGAGGAGTCCGCTACCGGCGCCGCCGGGCCGCAGTCTTGTCGCCAGGGCGGCAGACCGGATAGACGTCGTAGCCGCCCTTCTCGCGCACGTCCGAGCGGATCCCGTTCCCGGTGAAGTGCTCGACGGTCCACTTGCGACCGATGGGGTAGAACCGGACCCCGTAGCTCCAGCGCCGGGGGCTGTGCTGCATCACGATGACCCACGGCTCCATCCCGTTCATCGCTTCCAGGCGGGAAGCCTGCGCGAGAACCGTTGCGAAGGGAGAGCCGCTCCTTGTGCCTGTGCCGCGACGGGTTGCCATGGTCAGACCCGCTCAAAACCGAAGCCGTTCGCGGCCCCGTAGCCCGCGGCGTCGTGGACGCTGTACATCTCGTCCTCGTCCCGACGCGGGCGGCGGACCCACCACTGCCCGTGCTCAAAGAAGGTCTCGAAGGTCCGCGCGTGGTACTGCGAGCGGAAGGCGCCTCGGATCTTGCGCTCGACGGTCTTGGTGTTCTGCGTGCATTGGAGTCGGCTTGCCATGGTCGTATCTTTCTGGGCTCGTCGCCCGTGGTCCTGAGATTACCGCTTGAGCTGCCGCACCCGCTCGGCCCGGTGGTGCGCCGAGACGCGCGAGACCGCCCGCAGCTTCTCGTCCTCGTAGCCCTTGAGGCGCTTGAGGTACTTCAGCATGGCCGCGACCTGCTCCGCCGTCGCTGGCTTGGTGCGACTCCCGGCGTAGCCCGCCTGGCAGGAGGAGTGCTCGCCGACCACGCTGTAGCACTGCATCGTGCCCGGGTCGTTGGTGCCCGGCACCGTCGGGAAGATCGCGATCAGGTCGGCGACATCCCAACCGGCCTTGCTCGGGCTGCCCTTGCCCTCGTAGCGGACCAGCACGGGCAGGGTGTCTCGCGTCAGGTTCGCTCGCTTCTTTGCCATTGACGTTCTCCTCTTTGCTATCGTGTCTTGCGGCGCAGTGCCGCTCGGAAGGCAGGCCGCACTTGCGACACTGCTCTCCCTGTTGAGTCTGCGAGCGCTGCATGCTCCAGCGCCTCATGCAGGGCATCGTCGCGCTGGGCTGCGGCCTCTGCTGCCTTGGTGGTGCGTCCAGCCTTCTCGTGCCGTGCAGCGAGCCGGGCGAATGCTGCAGCCTTGGCTACCCAGCCCGCCGCCGTCTCGAACTGCATGCGGGCAGGCGAGAGCCAAGCAAGGCGGCGCTCCTCGGCATCCACGTCCACCGCTGCGCAGCCAAGGCGCTTGGTGCAAAGGTTGAGCATGTTACCACTCCTCCGCGTCGAGCATGTCCAGGTCCCCGCCCACCCGCACACCGCCCCATGGGCTCTGCAGGAGCAGGCTCGCCCCCTGCGAGGCGATCTCCTGTGCAGACAGGGCGGCACCACCGGGGACCGACGTCCCAAGGTAGACCATCCACGTCACCCCGCTCCCCGTCCCGCCCCGCTTGGGGTTCTCGTCGATGCCGAGCGCTCGCGCCAGGGCCATGGAGCCCTCGCCGATCTTCCCGGCAGGCCCGACGTCCGCCACGATGGCCCAGCAGGACCGGCCCCCGTAGAGCACCTGGGCGAAGTCGCCGAGCTTGACCCCAAGGGACTGCATGAGGGCACGCGGCACGGCGACGTAGGGCACCCGCTCGCTGTCCACGTACCGACGAGGGTTGCCGCTCGGGTAGGCGGGGTTCGCGTAGGCCGTCGTCGAGACGTACTTGCCCGGCGACGGGTCGCCTGGCCCCTGCACGATGGGGTTCTTGTTTCCATCGGTCGCGAGCCCCCACCAGTTGCCGTCGTGGCCCGCGTTGGCGGTGTAGTCGAGGCCGGAGTTGTTCGGCCCGTAGGCGTTCGGACTACCGTCGGCATCGATGGCCATGCCGCTCGTCCAGTACAGGATCCGCCGGGCACGGTCCAGGTAGACATCCGTCTTGCCCACGGTCAGGGCAAGCTCACCCTCCAGGGGTCCGCCCGATGCAGCAGTCACTTCGGCCATGTTCACCCTCGGTTTGCGCAGGAGCAGCAGGGCAGCTCCTGCAGCGCCAGCGCTTGCAAGGGCAAGCATGAGGCGCCGGTTGGATCCGATGTCGGCGATGAAGTTCACGCCGCCACCATTCCGCGCTCGCTCGCGCTGGCACTGAAGGTCACGGGCGGCTCCTTCGCTTGGCCCCGCGGAAGCGGGTCGCCGCCACGGTGCGCAGGGCGGCAACGGGCATGTCGATCGTCCGCGTCCCGCGCAGCTCCTGCAGCACCGCCCGCTCATGGCCCCAGTGCTTTTGCGCCCAGTCGGGCAGCTCCATGCGGAGGAAGGTGCCCTCGGCGAGCGACTCCTTGCCGCCGACCGACACCACGGCGCCGATGCGCGTCCCAGGCGCAAGCTGCGCGACCGCCTCTGCCATGGCGTCGATGTCTCCGACGTTGCTGCTGCGCCAGGCGGTCTCGGCGAGCTGATTGAAGCTGCGCGAGGTCATCACTTGCCGCACGGCGGGAGCTTCCCGCCCTCCCTCTTCACGTAGTCATAGAGCCCGGCCAGCTTCTGCTCGGCGAGGGGGAGCGGGTACTTCCCCGGGCTCTCCTCGCGGGCCTTCTCGATGGCAGCGGCGGGGATGCGGGAGCGGCGGCGCGGGGCCGGGGCTGGGGCCGGGCTGGCCTTCTCGACGCGGGCGCGGCGCGGGCGCGGGGCCCTGGCTGGCGCCACGTCGGCAGCATGCCCGTCGGGCGGGATGAGTTCCCTGAGGATGGGACTCGCATCCCAGCCCTGGGTGTACATTTCCTCAAAGCGAGCCGCCTTCGCCGGAGACACCACGTAGCCGCGCTCTCGGTTGGTGTAGCGACCCTTGAGGCCATCACCGATGAGGCGCTCGGCGCGGCTCTTGAGGCCCGTTCCAGATGGCACGGTCTTGACCAGCTTCTGCCCCTTCGCGTAGCGGGCATCGCCGATGGTGTAGCCCGGCTCCGCTGGCACGGGCGGCGCCTTGCGCTCCGCCTTCTCCGCAGGGCGGCGGGCTGTCCGGCGAACGGAGCCACGGCGCGGGGCAGGGCCTCCCTTGGGGACGGTCTTCCCCTCGCTCTTGGCCCAGTCAAGGAGTTCGTCCGCGCTGCGCCCCCACGCCGCCAGGCACTCCTTGGCCGTATCGAAGGCCGCCACGTCGTAACCAATGCCCACCGGGGCGTCCATCGCGCTCGCCCAGCGAAGGGCGCTCAGCGAGCCCTGCCAGCGCGGCTCCCCGGTGGCTCCGGTGCCGTAGTTCAGGTTGCGGGAGAGGCTCCCCACCTGCTTGCCGCCGAGGAGGATCGGCCAGGTGTCATTCCAGAGGGTGTCGCCGGGGAAGCGCTCTGCCGTGTGCTCCCCGCGGCCAACGGTGAACCGGCGGCGCTTGGCGCTGGTGAAGCTCGGGACGGGTGGGCGCAGGGACTTGGCCATGGGCTAGCGCCTCCTCGCCGGGCGTCCACTGCCACTGCCCCAGCGCTTCTGCTGGGCGTGGCTCGCGTAGAAATAGATCCACGCTGGCGCCGAGTCGCCCTGGTCCACCTCGATCCGCAGAGACTGCAGCTTGGCCTTGTGGTCGTGGGTGAGCCTGGCCCCGTCCTCGACGAGAGCGAGGGCCTCCGATGGCGTCAGGTAGCCGCCCCACTCTCGCCCGTCCTGGTGCTGGACCTTGCGCTCTGCGCGCTGGAGGTTCCCGGTCTTGGTTGCCATGCTGGGGCTCCTCGACTTGCCTGCGTGCCTAGTCGATCTCGGCGAGCATCTCGGACAGGGCCTTGCGGTCCAGGTTCACCCCGGTGTAGCTGAACTTGTCGGGCGTCCGCTCGCCCACGAGGCCAGCGTACTGCACGAAGCCACTCCAGCTTGGCTTCTTGCCCGCGGCCTTGCGCTTACGCACGTAGGCGGCGGCGGAGTTGTAGAGGTTCTCGTCGTTATTGACCCACAGGCTGACGTTCCACGTCGCCCGATTCTTCCATCCGTTGTAGTCGGCCATAGGTTCTCCCTGTTCCTTCTGAGCTACTTCACGTCGCCCAGGTACTTGTTGATCTTGGGCACCACCTCGCCGATGTCCTTGAACCGCGTCTTGCGGAACTTCTTCGCAAGGCCGTAGGTGGAAATCAGCTCGATCTCGCCGCTGTTCAGGATGTGCAGCTTGAGGTAGCGCGAGTTCTCGTAGATCCCATTCTTCCACTCGGCGCGCGGGTCCAGGCTGATGCTCACCAGGACGGAGACGCGATGCTCACCACCGAGGGTGGACTTGTACGCCTTCACGAAGGGCGCATCCACGCCATCGTGGATGGCAGTCACCAGAACGTCAGCGTCGCGGACATCGAAGACCATCAGCGTCTTCGCTTCGCGATGGCTGGCACCGCGATGCCGTTCTCCGCCAGCCAGTCGCCGTAGCCCTTGCTGGCCAGGAACTGGATCAGGTTCCGCCGCGCCTCGGCGGGGAAGTGGCTCGCCCGCGAGTCGAGGAGGACGTAGGCGACCGAGGAATAGCCCTGGTACCCATTCCCCCGATCGACCCCCTCCACCACCATGAACTTGTGGGTGGGGCTGTTCTGCGGATCGCCGTAGTTCCCCGCGCTTCCCGGGAGAACCCGATAGCGGTCGCGCGAATTGGTCGTCTTGTTCAGGATCATCGTTTCACCGTTCGTTCGTGGGGTTAGCGCGCACGCGCGCGGGGACATACCACATAAGAGTGCCCCCTGCGGAGGGGGAGGGTCTTTATGCGCTAGCGGGAAGTCGCGAGCAGCTAGCCTTCGGGGTGGCCGTGGCGGCGGATCCAACCGGCCTGCGGCACGTCGCCGGGGCAGGACCAGATCTGCCCGTACTTGCGCCTGCAGTAGCGGTACTGCTTGGCCCAGCGGCGGGCATGGCGCCGGGTCACAGCCCCGCCCACTTCAGGAGGGCGACCACCGCGAGGCCAGCCAGGGACAGCCCGAAGTAGGCCAGGGCATAGACCGGGAAGCCCGCCGCGAAGATCACGACGCCCATGAGGGCGGTGCCCAGGCTGAAGATCAGGCGCGGGTGCAGGAAGCCCCGCAGGGACTGCAGGCGCACCGCAGCGGCACCAGCATTGGTGCTGGCGACGTACTGCACCACGGCAGGCAGCTCAGCGGCGACGAACGGGCGACCGGGGGTAGGCGCAGCATCGGCGAACGCCACACCGCAAGCGCCGCAGTCACGCAGCCCGCTATCCGCGAGCTTGTCGTGGAAGGCACCGATCGTCGCCGGGTCGCGGCTGGTGCGGCAATCCGCCAAGCGCTCGAACTTCTCCTGCAGCGCCTTGCGGCGCAGCGCGCGGGCCTGCTCGCGAGTCTGGTCCGGGTCGGGAATGTGGGAGGTGGTCGTGGACATGGTTCGCCCCTTGGGTTGTGACGAGAGCCCTGAA
>JACCDT010237727.1_pt1 | contig 12530 bp, 10 predicted proteins | sample 7446291 | NCBI WGS metagenome assembly JACCDT01 (sample SAMN15323446, study PRJNA562643) | freshwater metagenome | isolation source: river surface water | place: USA:Blue River Watershed | collected 2017-08-17
ATAAGGTGCTAACAATTTCTTCAACTGGTCCGCGAACCTCACTTGAAACTAATTTATCTTTAGTTTGACTTGAAAATTTTGGCTCTGGCACTTTTACAGACAATACGCAAGTTAAGCCTTCGCGCATATCATCGCCAGTAATTTCAACTTTTGCCTTCTTGGCCAACTCCTCTTCATCAATATATTTATTGATAACTCGAGTCATTGCCGCACGTAAGCCAGTTAAATGAGTACCGCCGTCTCTTTGAGGAATGTTGTTAGTGAAACAAAGTACTTGTTCATTAAAGCCATCATTCCACTGCATAGCAACTTCTGCAGTGATTGTTCCACCTAGGTCAGATGGGCGCTCGCCTTCAGCGTAGAAAATATTAGGGTGTAAAACTGTTTTACTTTTGTTGATGTAATCAACGAAGCCTTTAACGCCACCAGAAAAAGCAAAATTCTCTTCTTTACCTGATCTTTGATCAATTAAACGAATGTGTACACCATTGTTTAAAAAAGAGAGCTCTCTAATACGCTTAGAAAGAATTTCATAGTGGTATTCAACATTACCAAAAATCTCTGTATCAGCTAAAAAATGTACTTCCGTTCCGCGTTTGTCTGTTTCACCAATAACTTTAATTGGTGATGTCATATCTCCAGACTCTTCAACCAACTCTCGGTTTTGTACTACACCGCGAGCAAATTCCATGAAATGAACTTTACCGTCACGTTTAACAGTTAAGCGTAGCCATTTAGATAATGCATTAACGCAACTAACACCTACACCATGCAAACCACCGGAAACTTTATAGCTGTTTTGGTCAAACTTACCACCGGCATGTAGTTCAGTCATAACGATTTCAGCAGCACTTCTCTTAGGATCATGCTTATCGTCATACTTAATACCAGTTGGTACACCTCGACCATTATCAATAATAGATATTGAATTATCAGTATGAATTGTTACTGTAATTTCTGAGCAATGTCCTGCTAGCGCCTCATCAATTGAGTTATCCAAAACCTCAAAAACTAAATGATGAAGACCAGTACCATCGGATGTATCGCCGATATACATACCTGGTCTTTTTCTTACTGCCTCTAAACCTTCTAAAATTTGAATAGAGGATGCGCCATACTGCTGTTCTGGTGTTTTTACTTCAGCTGTCATTGATTAATCTTTTCTACTAAATCTATTAAATACGCATTGGCATAACTACGTATTTGAAACCTTCTTGATCAGGAAGGGTAATAACAGCGCTACTGTTTGAGTCGCCTAAGCTAATCTGAATAGATTCACTCTTTAAGTTAGCCAATACATCTAACAAGTATGAAACATTAAAACCAATATCAATCTTGTCACCACTGTATTGCGTTTCAATATCTTCTTGAGCTTCTTCTTGTTCAGCGTTGGTTGATTGAATTGTTAAACAATTATCAGAAAGAACACAACGCACACCCTTAAATTTATCCGTTGTCAAAATTGCAGCACGTTGTAAAGATGCTTGCAAAGCTTCTCTACTAACAATTAACTTATTGTTTTGGCCTTTTGGTATGACTCGTTGGAAATCTGGGAACTTACCTTCTACTAATTTTGAAAGTAATTCAACGTCGCCAAAGTTAAATTTGATTTGATTGCTTGCTAGAGAAATAACTACTGGATCATCTGAGTCATCTAACAAATGTTGTAACTCTAAGATCGTCTTACGAGGAATAATGACCTCTTGCTTCTGTCCATTCCCTGTAGGAGCTTTATCTAAATCAACATGGCTGTAAGCAAGTCTATGTCCATCAGTGGCAACAGCAATAATTCTTTGGCCTTCTAAAACAAACAACATACCGTTTAAGTAATAACGGATATCTTGTTGAGCCATAGCAAAGTGCACTTGACTAATTAATTGCTTCAATGACTTTTGAGACATTTCCCAGCTTGCTGAAACATCAGTAGATTCAGACATGATTGGAAATTCATTGGCAGCCAACGTTTGCAAAGTAAAACGACTCTTTCCACTTTGTACAACCATCTTGCTATCTTTCAAAGAAAGACTCATTGGACCTTCTGGTAACGCACGTAAGATATCAACTAATTTTCTAGCGCCAACAGTTGTACTTAAGTTATCTGCACCAACACCAAAGTCTGCATGTGTCGTAATTTGAATTTCAATGTCTGTAGAAATTAATGAAACTGCATTGCCATTTTTTTTGAACAACAAGTTAGCCAAAATTGGCAACGTGTGTTTACGTTCAACAATACCACTTACAAGTTGTAGTGGCTTTAGCAATTTGTCTCTTGATGTGCTGACCAGCTCCATGGTTCTTATTCCTGTAATTGTTTATATGTATATATATTTATAGTAGTAGTTAATAAAGCAGCCAAATTCTGTGGATAACTAAAAAAACATTTATTAATCAGTATTTTACCTTCATTAAAACCTTGTGGATATCTTTTGGATAGCCCTTGGATAAAGTTTAATAACTTTTCCATTTTTGCATGAATAGATGAATTGTCCACAATCTATCAACAACTCATCCAAGTACTTATTCCCATAGTTATACATAAGCTGTCCACAGACATATCCACACCATAAAAACTAGTTTTTCAAAGACTGTTCTAACACATGTAGCTCATGATTTAGCTGGCTATCTCTAGATCGTTCATCAGAAATTTTTCTGACTGCATGTAATACGGTTGTATGGTCGCGACCACCAAAAAGCTCACCAATTTCGGGCAAACTTTTTTGGGTCAATTCCTTTGCTATATACATAGCAATTTGCCTTGGTCGCGCTATGTTAGCGGGACGTTTTTTAGAGTACATGTCTGCAACTTTTATATTATAAAAGTCTGCAACTGTTTTTTGGATGTTTTCAACTGAAATCTGCCGATTTTGCACGGAAAGCAAGTCTTTTAAAGCCTCTCTAGCAACGTCGATCGTAATTTCTTTCCCATGAAAGCGAACATAAGCCAAAATTTTTCTTAAAGCACCCTCTAGTTCGCGAACGTTTGAACGCAGATGTTTTGCTACAAAAAAAGCAACATCCTCGCTAAGCGGTAATCCTTCCGATAAAGCTTTTTTCATCAAGATAGCAACGCGCATTTCTAGTTCTGGCGGCTCTATAGCGACAGTTAGTCCAGAGTCGAAACGAGAAATTAAACGATCGTCAATGCCTGAAATTTCTTTTGGATAGGTGTCACTAGTCATGATGACCTGTGACTTATTGGCTGTTAGAGCCTCAAATGCATAAAAGAACTCTTCCTGAGATCTTGGTTTTCCAGCGAAAAACTGAATGTCGTCTATTAAGAGTAAATCTAAAGAGTGGTAGTACTGCTTGAACTTATCAAATGATTTTTGTTGATAGGCTTTCACCACATCGGATACGTATTGTTCAGCATGGATATATCTAATTTTTGCCTTAGGCTTTTCCTGTAACAAGTGATTACCAATAGCGTGAATTAGATGGGTTTTACCAAGCCCTACCCCGCCGTATAAATACATGGGGTTGTAGGATGAGCCAGGATTATTGGCCACTTGAATGGCTGCAGCTCTGGCAAGCTGGTTAGCCTTACCAGTAACAAAACTATCAAAAGTTAAATTTGGATTAAGTCTTGACCTGCCATCGATGCCAATGCTTGGCAACTCGTTAATTTCGCTTGAGGACTCATTAACGTTTAACGATATATGAGGCCCATCACCATTTGTTTCGGTGATGAATTCAGAATGTTTTTCTTCGGTATTTAGTAATTTGATTTTGGGGTCTAGCACCCACTCAATCACAATTGCCCTGCCGAAATGATTTTGAGCAAGCTCAATAAATCTTTGATTAAATTGATTTTTTGCCCAATCAAGCTTGAATCTGTTCGGAGCAGCAAGCTCTAAAATATTGGTGGATTCATCAAAATTTAAAGCAAATAATGGCTTGATCCAGGTCTTGAATTGTTGGGGTGATAGTTCTTTAGAAAAAGAATTTGTCACAAATTCCCAAAATGACTCAAGGGCTGAATTTGTTTTTATAGATGAATTTAATAGAGTATTAGTAGTCACGGGTGGATTGTAGATGGTCTTAAAAGTTATCCACAAAGGATAAGTCAGGGGATAACCTGTGGATAACTTGTTAATAACCTAAAAAATATATTAAAAACAACAAGATATAATTGTGAATAAAAATATATTATGCAAATATCTATTGACTAACATGTATAAAAAAGCGAGAATCTAAGGTTCGCTAGGAAATAATTATGAAACGTACATATCAACCATCCGTAACTCGTCGTAAACGCACCCACGGTTTTCGTGTTCGCATGAAAACAAAAGGTGGTCGCCATGTTTTGAATGCGCGCCGTGCCAAGGGACGTAAACGCCTCGCTGTTTAAGCAACAGCAAAGTAATGAAAACTGTAGAGCGAGCAAATCATTGCCTCGCTCTACACGTCTTTCTGATGCAGCATTAATACGAACAGTATTAGCTCAAAAACCCAAAACTACTAAATACATCGCTTGTCATATTTTCAATGAATATGATGGGTTTGCCTTGACCGTTCCTAAAAAATTAGCCAAAAGAGCGGTTGATAGGAACAAGATAAAGCGACTAATGCGAGAAGCCTACAGGCAAGCTCCTGAGGTACAGGGTGCGCATGCTGTGGTGTTGAGGTTGCGTAAAAAAATTGGGGATAAAACTAAGAATAAATTGAGGGAATCAGAGCGTTTAGAAATCCGTAAAGAATTAACATCTTTAAGGCTGCGCAAGTGATTAGTCGGTTTCTTCAGGCGTTGGTTAAGTTGTATCAGCTGACGCTAAGCCCTTTTTGGGGTTCGCAGTGTAGGTTTCATCCTACATGCTCTTGTTATGCGATAGAGGCGCTACAACGGCATGGCTCAATAAAAGGAACGGGGTTGGCAATTTATAGAATTTTGCGATGCAATCCTTGGTCAAAGGGGGGTATTGATCCAGTTCCTGAAAAGACCATTAAGAAGTAACAATCTCACACTACAATTCTTGCTTACGTAATTAAATACAGAAAATTCAATGGACATCAGAAAAACGCTACTTTGGGCCATCTTTACTATTTCAGCATTATTGCTATTTAATGCATGGCAAGAGCAAACGGGCCAAGGCTCATTGTTTACTAAATCATCACCACCAGCAAAAGAACAGGTGGCGGCTACAGATAATGGCTCAAAAGATTTGCCTAAGCCAAGCGGAAGTACTTTGGGCGCACCTGCGCAACCAAGCACACCTAAAACGGGCGAACTTTTAACTTTAAAAAACGATGTTTTAGAGCTTGAGGTAGATACGTTAGGCGGCGTAGTGAGTAAGGCGCGCCTGTTAAAGCATTTAGAAGAAGACAAATCACCAGTTTTATTATTTGATCGTAGTAACGATAGACAATATTTTGCGAGAACAGGCTTGGTGTCTGGTTCGGGTGCCGAGTTACCAAATCACACTCAAATTTTTGCTGCTACTAAAAATCAAGCCAATAATTCAATCACACTAATTGCAGAAAAAAATGGTGTCCGCCTAGAAAAAACATACACCTTAAGTAAAGGATCTTATGTTGTAGAGGCAAAGCACAATATTAAAAATATTAGTGCGCAAAATTTAGATGCCACTTTATATGCTGAACTTGTGCGCGATGGTGGCAAGCCGTCATTTAAGGGCAAGGTTGAAGAGAGCTCTTTTTACAGCACCTTTACTGGCCCAGCTGTTTATACAGACGCTGAAAAATTTCACAAAATTGACTTTTCCGATATCGAAAAAGGAAAGTCAAAAGTTCCATCAACGCAACCGGCTGGTGAGACAGCTTGGGTAGCCATGGTGCAACATTATTTTGTTTCAGCATGGGTTCCGCCCGCTACTTACTCGAAAGATTTGTACGTTGAAAAGCTAGACAAGAACCAGTTCCGTGTTGGGGTGAAATCTAAGTTAGATGCTCTGAGCATTGGTCAAGAAAAAGTAGAAACATTTAAATTGTTTGTTGGACCGCAAGAGGAGCGCGTTTTAGAAAACGTAGCCCCAGGTTTGGAGCTAGTAAAAGACTATGGTTGGTTGACCATTCTGGCAAAACCAATTTTTTGGTTGTTGGAAAAAATTCATGCCCTTGTAAACAACTGGGGGTGGGCAATTATTTTATTAACCGTTTTCATTAAATTGGTTTTCTTCCCGCTATCGGCTGCAAGCTACAAATCTATGGCAAGAATGAAAGAAGTCCAACCTAGACTTTTGGAAATGAAAGAGCGCTATAAGGGTGAGCCACAAAAATTGAATCAAGCAATGATGGAAATGTATCGCAAAGAGAAGATCAATCCATTAGGCGGTTGTTTTCCTGTGTTGATTCAGATCCCAGTATTTATTGCTTTGTACTGGGTTCTACTGGCATCAGTAGAAATGCGTGCAGCACCATGGTTGGGTTGGATACAAGATCTATCTAAACCAGATACATTATTTGGCGTTTGGTTTGGCGCGCCAATTGGTTTGTTGCCGATCTTGATGGCAGTTTCTATGTTCATTCAAACCAAACTTAATCCAACGCCGCCAGACCCAGTTCAAGCTAAGTTGATGATGCTTATGCCAATCGTATTTTCATTTATGTTCTTTTTCTTCCCAGCGGGCTTGGTTCTATATTGGGTTGTGAACAATATCTTATCGATTGCACAACAGTGGCAAATCAACAAAATTTATGGTGGTAGCAAAGCCGCATAACAATGAATAGTCAGCGCGATCCGATCATTGCTTTAGCAACGGCGAAGGGTCGCGCCAGCGTAGGAATTATTCGTTTATCTGGCGCGGGGGTCTTGCAAATTAGCAAGGCTCTTTGCCAGAAAGAGCTTCATCCACGGCATGCCACTCTCTTAACCTTTGAAGATGATCAAGGTGATTTAATCGATGAGGGTTTGGCAATACTTTTTCCGGGCCCCAACTCCTACACCGGAGAAGATGTATTAGAGCTTCAGTGTCACGGTAGTGTTGCCGCTTTAAATCTTTTAATTGAGCATTGTTTAAAAATTGGCAAGCCTTATCACTTGCGATTAGCTGCACCAGGTGAATTTACAGAGCGAGCTTTCTTAAACAATAAGATTGATTTGGCGCAAGCCGAAGCGATTGCCGATTTGATTGATGCTAGCAGCGCCTTGGCAGCTAAGGGGGCGGCAAGATCGCTTAAAGGAGACTTTTCAAAAAAGATTCAAATCTTTTTAGACGCGCTGATTGAGTTGCGTGCGTTAACTGAAGCAACACTTGATTTTCCAGAAGAAGAAATTGATTTTATTGAGCAACATGATGTCTTCAATCGATTAAAAAATATCCTTAGCAATATTCAGGATGTTAAAAAATCAGCACAACAGGGCGCTGTCATTAGAGACGGATTAACAATAGTGCTTGTTGGGCAGCCCAATGTGGGAAAGAGTTCATTAATGAACGCATTGGCCGGAGAAGAGATTGCAATTGTGACTGAGGTTGCTGGCACAACCAGAGATCGTCTAAAAGAAACAATTCAAATTGAGGGTGTGCCTTTACACATCATTGATACCGCTGGCTTAAGAGAGACAACCGATAGTGTTGAGCAAATTGGTATAGAAAGAACGTGGAAGTCTATAGAGCAAGCTGATTTGGTCTTGCATTTAATGGATGTTAGCGAGGGCGCCAAAATCTCCGAGCTTGATCAAGAGCTAATTAAAAAGATCAATGAAACAGCAACGAAACAAGTTCCAATCAAGATTATTTGGAACAAGCTTGATAGAGCTTCAAGCGCCCATCAGAATACTCAAAATGAATTTTATGTTTCTGCTAAAACGGGCGTTGGTCTTGATGTACTCAAACAGGAGCTACTAAGTGTGGCTGGGTGGCAACCAGATGCAGAGGGTGGAATACTTGCTCGTCAACGACATATTGAGGCGTTGTTAGAGGCAGAACAGTTTATTAATAATGCATTGCTTCTGCTGAAGAAAGAAACGGCATCAGTTGACCTGGCTGCAGAAGAAATGCGCTTGGCTCAAGATGCATTATCAAAAATCACCGGGCAGTTTTTGCCAGATGATTTATTGGGCAAAATATTTAGTACTTTCTGCATTGGTAAGTAATCGGTGGTCACTCAATTTGATCAGGTAGTGCTAGCGGGTGGCGGTAATCGCTGTTGGTGGCAGGCGGGTTTTTGGCATGTGCTCAATGAAAAAATTCCGCAGTCACCTAAAAAGCTAATAGCGATCAGTGCAGGGGCCGCCACGGCATGTCTTTTTTATGCTCGACCTGGAAAAAGAGGTGCAGAGTGGGGTCTTAATTATTATGCCCATGCCCTAGCCGACGTTAGAACAAATGCTAATTGGGCAAACCTGTTTTCAACTGAACCCGTTTTCCCGCATCATCAAATTTATCGCGCAGCTCTAAAAAACATCCTCGGCGGAGGCCTTGATTTAATTAAAAAAGGCCCGGCAATAGAAATTGGTTTGGCTAAAACTCCCGGATGGTTGGGGCCAAGGCTCTCGGTGGCTGTTGGATTAACTGTGTATAACTTAGAGAAGTATTTTAAAAAGAGCTTGCACCCCACCTTGGGTAAATCAATTGGATTTACCCGTGAATTTATTAAAGCTCAAGATTGTTCAACAGAGGATGATTTAATCGAGTTAATTTTGCAATCATCGTGTACCCCGCCATTTACTCCTGTCATGTATCGTGGTGGCCAAGCAGTATTGGATGGCGGTTTGGTAGATAACGTACCAATTGATGGTTTAACCCCCGCATCAAATGGGTCACCTAGAAGCGAAGTATTGGTGCTATTAACTAGAAGGTATCCCCAACCAGACTATTTGGTTAGAGAATTACCGGGCCTCAGGTTAACCTATGTTCAGCCATCTCATCCCGTGCCAATTTCTAGCTGGGATTACGCTCACCATGAGTTGATGCCGATCACTTATCAGCAAGGCAGAGCTGATGCGGAGCTTGCATTTTCAGGCGGCCTATTTGGTTAGTTAAGGATTTCCTTAACTGTCCTTTGTAAGGCTAAAAAGGGTCCCAAGTGGTATCCTTACGGTATTCCAAAACTACTAACTTAACCATGAATCAACCTACGATGAAAGGTGTGGCCGCCCTTAATGTGCCATCTTATGTTAAACATCAGAAGTTAATTGACTGGGTGGCAGAAATTGCCGCATTAACACAGCCAGATAACGTTTATTGGTGTGATGGATCGGAAGAAGAATACGATCGTTTGTGTGCCAATATGGTGGCTGCAGGAACGCTAAAAAAGCTAAATCCAGCAAAAAGAAAAAATTCATATTTAGCTTGTTCTGATCCTAGCGATGTAGCGCGTGTTGAGGATAGAACATACATTTGCTCAAAGAATAAAGAAGATGCGGGCCCTACTAATAATTGGATGGACCCAGCAGAAATGCGTAAAACACTTCAACCTTTATTCCAGGGTTGCATGAGAGGCAGAACGCTTTATGTTGTGCCGTTTTCAATGGGCCCATTAGGCTCACCTATTGCTCATATTGGTGTTGAGTTATCTGATAGCGCTTATGTTGCAATTAACATGCGCATCATGACTCGCATGGGCAAGGGCGTATTTGATGTTCTCGGCGCTGACGGTGATTTTGTGCCTTGCGTACATACAGTTGGTAAGCCATTAGAGGCTGGCGAAAAAGATGTATCTTGGCCATGCAATAGCACTAAATACATTGTGCATTATCCAGAGACTCGTGAGATTTGGTCTTATGGCTCAGGATATGGTGGTAATGCGTTATTGGGTAAAAAGTGTTTTGCCTTGCGTATTGCGTCAACGATGGGTCGAGATCAAGGTTGGTTGGCTGAGCACATGTTGATTTTGGGTGTGACATCACCAGAGGGTAAAAAATATCACGTAGCAGCAGCATTCCCATCTGCGTGCGGTAAAACAAATTTTGCGATGTTGATTCCGCCACAAGGTTTCCAAGGCTGGAAAGTTACAACGATTGGTGACGATATTGCTTGGATTAAGCCTCGTAAAGATCCTGTGACTGGCCAAACACGTTTATTTGCTATCAATCCAGAAGCTGGTTATTTTGGTGTTGCCCCAGGCACAAACACCTTAACCAATGCTAACTGCATGGCTTCATTAAATGAAAACGTGATTTTCACAAACGTTGCATTGACAGATGATGGTGACGTTTGGTGGGAGGGCATGACAGATAAAGCCCCAGATCATTTAATTGATTGGCAGGGTAAAGATTGGACACCAGCTGATTCAGCGGCAGGCAGAAAAGCATCTCATCCTAACGCTCGATTTACGGTTGCAGCAACAAACAACCCTGTAATTGATCCAGAGTGGAACAATCCAGATGGCGTTGCAATTGATGCATTTATCTTTGGTGGTCGTCGTTCTACAACCGTGCCATTGGTAACCGAGGCTCGTAATTGGGTAGAGGGCGTATATATGGCTTCTACTATGGGTTCTGAAACTACAGCTGCGGCTGCAGGTCAGCAAGGCGTTGTTCGTCGTGACCCATTCGCAATGTTGCCATTTGCCGGTTACAACATGAGCGACTATTTCCAACATTGGTTGAACATGGGTAAGAAGTTAGAGTCTGAAGGCGCCAAGTTACCAAGCATCTACTGCGTTAACTGGTTCCGTAAGGATGAGGCTGGCAAATTTGTATGGCCTGGATATGGTGAAAATATGCGCGTATTGGCATGGATGCTTGAGCGCATTGAAGGTAAAGCAAAAGGCCAAGAAAACATTTTTGGTACAACACCAACTCACGGCGACATCAATTGGACAGGCTTGAACTTTAGTGCAGAGCAATTCAATAAAGTGACATCTATTGATAAGGCTGCATGGCAAGAAGAAATGAAGCTACATGATCAACTATTTGAACAGTTGTCATACCACTTGCCTACAGAGTTAGTTGAAACCAAAAAAGCTTTAGAAGCTCGATTGGCTAACTAATTCAGCAGGTTTAGCAAATGAAAAAGCCCCCTTTTAAGGGGGCTTTTCTTTAATGGTTACGCTATAAATTAGCGATTCTTGGGAAACATATTGGCAGGGTTAAGATGCGCACCCGCTTTAATAACTTCGTAGTGCAGGTGAGGTCCTGTGGATCGTCCAGTATTGCCAACTTTAGCTAGGACATCACCTCGTTTTACAGTTTGCCCAACGCGAACTAATAATTGGCTAGCATGAGCGTATCGCGTTTTAAATCCTTCGGCATGGTTTACTTCCACGACATTACCGTATTGTGAGTCCCAACCAGACCGACTTACTACGCCAGCAGCTGAGGCAACGATAGGCGTTCCTACAGATGCGGAAAAATCTAAGCCCTCATGTCTAGCCATGGCTTGAGTAAACGGATCGATTCTTAGCCCATACCCACTGCTCAAGTTATAAGAGCCCTTGATGGGGGTTCCCGTGGGCAGACTGCTTAACCAAGTTAGTTGTTTTGCCCATAGAGCATTGATTTCAGCAACACTGCGTTTAAATTCATTGACGTCTTGAAGCGATTCATCAAGGGCATCAATTAAATCCGCTGGCGTTTTGTTCTTGTTATCAACTAGCTTTAGTGGCCCGCCACGAGCGCTAGTGGAAGTTGGAATTTGTGACTTAACGGCCGCTGGGGTCGCCATTTCCATAAAGCGATCTTTTAGCTTTTGAATTTGAATGATTTCATCGGTGGTCGCCTGAAGCTTTTCTTGGATCAAACGCAAACGTTCCTTGTAGGACTCTTCAATTTTGTCTTGTTCGGCTTGGGTTAAAACCCCGCCCATAGCACGGGCCAACTCAGGTCTAGCCTCAATGGCAATTCGTAAGCCAACAAAATGCAAGATGCCACCAACCGCAATTAAAAAGGCTGCAAAAATACCCACAGCCATGGAGACCGTTCTTAGAGTAATAGATATTTTTCTAACCCGGCCCGTTGGACCAGAGACCCACATTAATTGCATGAATATTGTTCAATACGTTAAGAGATGCATTATAAATGCAGCCATGAATATTCCAAAAGACCAAAAACCCTATGGTGCAATTGTTATAGGCGCAGGAGTAGCTGGTGCGGCAATAGTAAAAGCTTTAAAAAACAATAATATAGATAATTTTTTGGTGGTTGATCGGGCGCCAGGACCTGGTTGCGGGACGAGTGGGCATGGGTTTGCTTTGTGTCATCCGTATATTGGCCGTGGGGCATCAAGATTGCAGCGTTTAACCATGCTTGCATTCAAAGAAGCGCGACAAACATGGAAGGATTATTGGTCAAAATCAGGAGTTTTACACCTACCGCGTGAGCAAAAGGATTTTGATAAAACAGTTATGAGTGAGCGCTTGCTATCGCAAGGATTTAATCTGGACATGGCTAATCCGCTAACTCCAAACGAATCGCTGGATATTACGGGGGTGGCTTTAGCGGGCACATTTTTTCCTGAGGGTGGCTGGATTAACTTAAAAAAAATTGCAGAAGACCACTTAGGAAAATTAAAAGAAAAACAAAAGAAGTGGTCTTGTGTTGTCACGAGTATTCAATATGAAGACAAATGCTGGCACGTTTATGGCGTCAATCATGAACTAATTGGCTCTACAAAGCGTTTATTTTTGGCTAA
>JACCDT011113476.1_pt1 | contig 12518 bp, 17 predicted proteins | sample 7446291 | NCBI WGS metagenome assembly JACCDT01 (sample SAMN15323446, study PRJNA562643) | freshwater metagenome | isolation source: river surface water | place: USA:Blue River Watershed | collected 2017-08-17
CTCCGTACTTCAAGTTCAATGACGACAAGGTCAAGTTCGACACCAACGATGTTGACAATGCCAACGACAACTATGGTTCGGCTTCGGTGTGTCTTCCGAAGTATCAATTAAGCACAAAAGGTATCCACTACGGATACCTTTTGCTTTGCTCTACCAAATCGCTATTTTTGTGACTTTATCCAACCACCAAGCATACGACCAATTTCATCAATAATTCCTTGAAGAAGTGTGTATTTCTTCATATCAAGACTTTTACTTTCTTTCATAAGACGAATAAAAAATCTAAATACATTAAGTCGTATACTTGCTCTCTCAAGCAGAGCAGTCTTCTTTTCTTTGAAAGAATAGCTTGCTTCCAAGATAAGTTCTAGAATCTCAATAATTATATTTTCTGAGCGTTCGTATATTGAGAATCGTTCATGTTTTGGAACTAATAATCTATATTCATGAAATAGTTTATAAAGTTCATGAATCTTTCTAAGTATAGGTACATCATTATCATTCATATGCGAGTTTTTACTAATCTTTTTTCTAAGTTGGTTAATATAGAAAACCTGTTTTTTGCGTGGGAAGGATTTAAAAAAGACAAGAAGAAAAAAGAAGATGTTTTAGAGTTTGAGAAAATCATGGAAACTGAAATCTTTAAACTACACAGAGAACTAAAATAAGAGCTGTTGGATATAGCTTGTTTTATATGGAATAGTGACAGATAACTGTAACTTTTTTGATCCATTATGTGTCACTTTTGTCACTTTTTAATAGGCTCACGAGAAGGGTCGAAATGATGTGCTAAAATAGTACCAATAAGCCTTGCAGGGTAACAAACCCACTAAGTTCTACCTGTTGAACCCTCACCAATTCGAGATAGCTCGAGAAACATCGTATGATAAATCTATACTTAGAAGAAGCTACAATAAAAGATATTCCTACTCTAATAAATATAGAAAAGGAAGTGATGTTAGAAAAGACATACTCCGCAATGATAACAGAAGAAGACTGGTTGGAGGAGTTTCAGAAAAATAAAGTTTTTCTTATTAAGAATAATGATGCTCTTGCAGGTGAACTTTGTTATGAAATAAAAAATAATAAGGAAATATATCTTTCTGGAATTGTTATTTTAAAAGAATTTCGAGGACAAGGTATTGCTACAATTGTCTTAAATAATTTACTGGATAAGTACCCAACTAATAATTTTAGTCTTGTTACGCACCCAGACAACCCAGCGGTAGTTTTATATCAAAGATTAGGGTTTAAAATCTTAGAAAGGAGAGAAAACTATTTTGGTGATGGGGAGCCAAGGTTGAAATTACACCTCTCTCGAGAAGGGTTAAAATAATGTGCTAAAATAGTACCAATAAGCCTTACCCCGTAACGAACACCCTAGGTTCTATCACGAGAAGGCTCACCAACGAAGATTTATCTTCATCAAATTCCTTTTCTAGCTTGTAAATAGTAGCTAGTTCAGAGTTTCCAAATCCATCTATTCCGAAAGGCAGTTTTTCTTTAAAGATTAATTTTTGGAAACTGTTTATATACATTTTTGAACTTAATTTACCGGAACTCGGACAGAAATAAGAGAACCATCTTTTTTAGTGAATTTCCCAAAAAGAACCATAATAAGATCGATCGTTACCCAAATACCGAGACCTCCAAGAGTAAATATCATAAGAAGACCTGTCCAAATTTTTCCATTATAAAAACGATGTACGCCTAGTATGCCAAGGAAAAAACAAAGCAAGAGAGTTATAAGCCATTCTGTATTTAAACGGAGATCACTAATCACAGCATCTGTCTTGTTTGTAATAATCGGACCTTGTTGTGTAGTTGTTGATTCCATATATTTAAATTATTTTGATATCGCTTAATATACCACACAGTGTAATAATTACGGTATTACCTAGCAATATACTTGTTCACTTCTCTGTATTAAAGACTTTTACATATCTGTCTCGTTTATAAACTGATTAAAAGCTTATATTAGGCGGAGTAAAGACACAAAGCACTCCTTCTTCTGCGGTGTTTTGTGTCAGGTGTCGAACAGTAAGACACATGAACTACTATAGCCTATACCCTTTCTCGTAAAACCTAAAAAGAACCTGAGATATAATAACTCCGAAAACAATAACAATGATGTAGACACTCATAGCGATAGTATACGTAACAGGAATAGCACTAAGCACCCCTAGACTCATAGCAGAAATCCATGAAATGAGAGATACTGAACCCAGAGCAAAGGCAACCTGTCGTGTGCGGGTGAACTTTATTGTAGTAAGGAACCCAATGTTTCTTAACTGACTAAATACGAACTTGTGCAGTAAGAGGCCATTCAACGTAAGAATTCCTACGATAGACATCTTGGTTAGGAATTTTACTGAATTAAGGTACTTGTCTACATCTGACAAGAACAAAAGCCCTCCAGTTATGATGATTGCACATAAAGCATACATAACAATACTGGAAAGGATTCTTGTAATTTTTATTTCTTGTAAAGACAGCTTTTTATTCATCGCAAAATAAATAAAAAGAACATCAGTAATGAGAGCGCACCCCATACCGAGCACGACAGAAAAAACATGAAAGATGGTGACTATTGATTTGTTTTCAGCTAAAAATGATGTAATAATTTCCATTTAAAAGAGTGTAACACACCTTTAAAAAGCATTAGATCTAATTGTTGCTATTTTTATTTACATATTTTTGCCATCTTATTAACTTTCAATATCTTAAATCTGAGTTCTATAATTCTCATAAAAAAGTTATACTTAATAGATATGAAAGAATACGGATATACAGTACCAAACTTAGTAATTAATGGAAAACCTGCTACATACGGTGTGGTAAATGAGCGCGCGGTAAGGGCGTCGGCTGGTGTGATGTTCGTGGCAGGATTCGCAACCTTTTTAAACACACTCTACACGCACAACACTCATGTAGCCGTAGCAGTAGTCGCGATATTTTTTATAGACTTCTTTTTAAAAGTTGTTTTCGGTCCAAAGTACTCTTTTTTCTCTCAAATTGGTAATCTGCTTGTTTATTGGCAACCAAAAGAATATGTTGGCGCACTTCAGAAACGATTTGCATGGGGTGTTGGGCTTGTATTTTCTTTTATTGTTCTACTTTTAATGTTAACCAAAATACTAAGTGGTGAACACGCAAAAATGATGCTCGAAATGGGTACAGTAGCCTCACACTCTATGCCTCCACTATCTCATCTTGGTCTTCCATTTTTGCTTTGCGTTGTGTGTCTAATATTTATGTGGATGGAATCAGTTCTTGGATTCTGCGTTGGATGTCATGTGTATGCTTATTTAAAAAAGAATAACTATATAACTTCTACAGATAATGACCCAGTATGCAAAGACAACGTCTGCGAAATATAACCAAATAGGATATATGACCTCTACGAAGCAGGATTATATATGTTAGTATGAAGAGATGAATAAAGCTGATAAAAAATGCATCGTTTGCAAAATAGATCTCAATACCCTTAAAAGCTTCCAAGAACGCGAAGAGTGGGAATCTGTTAAGTTCTGCAGCAGCAAGTGTAGAAAAGTTGGTGCGTCGAAATCTTCATTTAAGAAGAGAAGATAGTTCTCATCTCAAGAAAACTTACTTACTTCCAGAGTTGTAAGAACACCCCAACGTAGTGGACAACCACATAAAGAAAGAAGATGTACCCGAGCACTCCCATGATGAGCGCTAGTGCAAACTTGTTGATGAGCTCATTTCTCCTCCTGACTGCCTCATCTATGGTACAGACGCCAACCTGACGCCTGACGTAGAATATAAATGAAGTGACTAAAGCGATGAAACCTGCCGCTCTAAAGTACCATTTATACTCTCCGTAAAAAGTATCTGCAAGGGAGGAAGCAAACGATACACTAGCCACCCCAAGAGAGACAAGTATGACTGGAGAGAGGCAACACAAGGAGGCGATAACCACTGGGACACTACTTATACGAAGAGCTGCTAATAATTTTTCTTTAAATGATTGCACACAGATTCATTATACCTAATTAAAAAGTATTAGATACTCCCCATATCCACGAGCTTCTAGTTCTTCTTTTGGAATAAAGAGAAGTGCAGCTCCATTCATACAGTATCTCAAGCCGCCTCTGTCTTGTGGACCATCATTAAATACGTGTCCTAGATGAGAATCCGCAATAGCACTTCTCACTTCGGTGCGAGAAGTGAATAGCCCTTTGTCTTCATGGAGGGTGACTGAGCTCGTCGCGACCGGCTTCACAAACGATGGCCATCCGGTACCTGAGTCATACTTATCTCTTGAAGAAAAGAGTGGTTCGCCACTTACTATATCGACATACAACCCTTCCTTTTTATTATCATTATACTCATGAGTGAATGCTCTCTCAGTCCCCTCTTCTTGGGTAACCTTAACTTGTAACTCGGTGAGATTCTTTAGTTTTTCTGCCTTTTCTTCTTGCGTAAAGTCCTCCCAGTGTTTTTTGTTCATAGTTGTGGTTCCTTTTAATAGTGTTTGTGAAGTAAAGATATCTTTTACATATAGGCTACCGTCTTGCCAGTTTTTTCTAATAAATGCATTCCTTCCGTTTGCCTCTCGGTAGGCCACGTATCGCACAGGATTCTTATCTTTATAATCCTGATGATACTCTTCAGCTGGATAGAAGTTAGTATACGGCAATACCTCTACTTTAACAGGAGAAGAAAACTTGCCTGTGTCATTTATTTTTTTTATAAGTGCTACGGCGAGATTTTTCTGAGCATCATTGAAATAATAAATTGCTGGAGAATACTGATACCCTCGGTCTGCAAACTGTCCTCCAGCATCTGTTGGGTCGATGTGTCTAAAATAGATTTCCAAAATAGCTTCTGAGGTTATTTTAGTCTCGTCATAAATGACTTCTACTGCTTCTCTCGCTTTTACTTCACCACCTCCAACTTCGTTGTACCCTGGGTTCTCTTTTTCACTATCTGCATACCCAGAAACAGCAGAGATGACGCCAGTTGTATGCTCGTACTCACTTTCGGTACACCAAAAGCATCCACCTGCTACGATGATTCTTGTATACGAAGGATTAGACAAAATGGCGCTATCAACATTGTATCTAGGAGAAGTTGCTCTGCTGTACGTATTGTAGAGAACATAACCTATAAAGACTGCCGCGAAAAAAAAGAAGAGCTTTTGTAAAAATATTCATTATGTCTTTGAGGAGGATGTTGGTATAGTCTACTTTTATTCTGTTGGATTATGTGCGTGCTTTTCGACACCTTTAAGCTGCTCGTAGAAGTGAGCCTGTGCGGTGATGACATAAGGAATAAACCAAAGCAGTCCGATCCCAAACGGAATCAGCGCCAAAATAAGCCAAGGGATAAATCTACACAGAAAGCGGAAGTACTGCCACTTGTACCCCACCATCATTTCCTTACTCTTCTTTAGAGCTTCTAATGGGCGCAGTGATGGGTTATCAGCAAGTAAAAAGAAGGTCTGCGAATACCCGAGTGCTGCTATGATACCAGGAACGATCAAAAGTATTGCCCAGAGCAAAATAAACACAACCATAACCAAGTATGTGATACATGCGACACCAAAATATTTGAACCCGTCAAAAAGGTTATCAAATTCGTACTTCTCTTTGCGAACTAGGTTGAGATATACAAAAGCAACACCAAGCATAATAGGTCCATCTATTATTAAGACAGCTACATCACCCCCAGGAAGAAGGCTTATCAACATAGTCAAAGCAAGATATAAAAGAGTAAGCTTTACGAAAAAGTCCCATTTGCCTACGAGGTCTATACGCGCAGCTTTTGTAATAACACTATTATGAAAATGTTTCATGATAACTAAAGTGTAGCACAAAAATACTCTAGACTTCGAATGTCTCATCACCTAGTTCTCTTACTTTCGCTACGCTCTTTTCATAAAAGTAATCAGAGGAAGCCCATTCCAAAATAGCCTTTTGAAATCTATCGAATTCTCTATCTCTTTTATCATCAGAGGAAAAGACCATGCTTCCAGAGCGTTCATTTGGCTTGCACCCAATTAACCACAGTCTGTCTGTCTGAATATCCATACGACTACGGGAAATAATCTCTACACCATTGCTCGCCTTAAATGTCAGATAATCCTCGTCAGTTACACCACAAAAGTGCATATCTTGTTCTAAGATATCGAACGTTAGCCTCTGCTTTGTTTTGATTAGTCGGTATCTTAATTTCATATTATTTGATTCGTGTCACTTCTACTGACGGGAGTGAGTCGGCCCATATATCAGGCTTTGCGATTTTGACCGTCACCTTACTCACATCAACCATCATCAGAATCTTCTCTGCGATCTGTACTGCGAGCGTCTCAATAAGGTTAAGTGGTGGCTGAGCAAATATCTCCAGAACAGTTGAGCGTACGATCTCATAATTAAGTGTCTTACTGAGATCGTCGCTCGTACCCAGAAGATACGAGAGTGTGCATTCTACATCGATAATAAATGTTTGAGAATTTTTCTTTTCGTGGTCGTAGCAACCGTGTGTCGCCTGTAAATGTAATGATGATAGTCGTATAGTGTCCATAGAGAGATATAAATTAGCCGATGAGAGCGGCGCGCATGTACTATACTTCATCAAGAAAAAGTCACCTAAAAGTAGAGCCACTATTCCAACAAAGCCTTATGGAATAAAGGATCTCTGAAAGTTATAAAAATAGTCATATTATATGACGAATGAAACTAAATATGCTACAGTACCTATATGGATAGAACGCTTATCGAAATGATAGAAAAGCTTGGACTCTCCAAGCTTGAAGCTGAGGTGTATATATCTGCCCTCCTCTCAGAAAAAGGTACAGCCTATGATATATCTCGCGGACTAAAGACCAGAACGAGTGTCTATACTACTCTTGATAAATTACGAAAGAAAGGTCTCGTCACTCTAAGCACTCAAAAAAATAAGAAACTCTATAAAGCTAAAGATATACTCTCGCTCATACAAGAAAAGCAAGATGAGAGCGATATTATCTACAGGAATATTCTCACGCTTTCCACCCATCTCTTCTCACTCAAGCATACTGGTATCAAAATATTCAAAGGAGAAAATGACTTAAAAGAGGCGCTACGCTATGGCATATCCAAAAGAAAAGGAGAGGGAGAGAGCGTAATCTATTGTCTCTACCCTTCATCTTCTAAGGTGACCATTAGCCCTAAAGATACTGTTTATTATAACTTCAACTCTACGCTTCGAGAGTATAGATATACAAAAATAATTCTCTCAGACACAAAAGTTAGAAAAGAATATGAATTCTTGGATAAAGAGCTTGGATTCACGAGAATAAAAAAGGATGTGCAGATACTCTTTGATCTATCCAAACTCTCAATAGGAATAGAAGTTATTGAATCATCAGGCGTGATAAAAATATTCTTTTATAAAGAAACGCTTATACTAGCGATTGAAAATAAAGAGCTCTCCACCTTCCTTATCACATACTTAAAAAACTTCTTTTAGATTTCAAGGAATATGTTAAGTGACCCTCTCTTCCAGAAGGTCACTTATGTTTTATTATATCTCTTCAAACAATTTGTATATCATTAACGGTTCAGCCACTCTTCCTCTTGTCGCACTAAATACTTTTCCGCTGGGTGTGTTTCGGCTAATATCATCTTCACTGCGTGCTCCATGCGAGTACTCTGAGAACCCTTTAAATAAATCACATCTCCAGGTTCGATCATCGCAACCAACTCTTTTCCCGCCTCAATTGAATTGTCACACTGAATAATATTATTATCATTCATCTTTGCGTCAAGTGCACCTTCTGCTGTTGCGCGCGACCGTATACCAACAGTAAGGAGTCGGTGGGCGCTCTCCCCCGCTACTTTACCGATACGATAGTGCTCATCTCTGGTATGTTCACCAAGTTCCATCATGTCGCCCAAGACAGCGATTTTCCTCCCAGCTGTTTCTATTGAAGCTAAAGTCTTCAGCCCATGTTCTGCGGCCTTAGGTGAAGCGTTGTATGTATCGTCAATAATAAGGGATCCGTTCATTCCAGGAAGAAGACGCATGCGCCCTTTTGGTTTATCAGCGTCACAGAGTGACTGAAGAGCGGAAGAGATTGGAATCTTAAACTCTAAAGCTACAGCTAGTGCTGGAAGGGCACAGTACACTGGGGACTTACCAACAACCTCAGGGAGCACCAACTCGAAAACTTCACCGGCTATTTCTAGCTTAGCCTTCGTGCCAGAAGGTGGTGTACCGTACAAACTAATTTCGGAAGCTTTTATATCAGCTGACTGCTCGATACCAACACTTACTTTTCTTGCATCTGTCTTATCGACTAGAACCGTCTTTGAGTCGTGGTCATCTGCGTTCCAGATATATACGCCGCTTTTTTTAAGCGCCGACACTAAATATCCTTTCTCTTCTACTACAGCATCTCTATCTTTAAAAAATTCTACGTGAACAGGAACTTTACCAAACTGAGTCACGACTGTAATATCCGGCTTAACCCAAGAAGTTATGCTTTTAATATCTCCTGGTCTATCTGCTCCTATCTCTAAAACAAGATGGGTAGGATACTCTTTTCCAATCGCCGCAAAAAAACCTCTTATTATCACAATCAACCATTTAAACGGATTGTTCCATGCAGACTTTTCTCCAAGAACAGTAAGAGGAACACCGAACTCGCTATTCATACTCTTCTCACTGCGACGAACATGAAAGTGATCCTTGAGTACTGCATAAATGGCATCCTTTGTACTAGTCTTACCAAGGTTTCCTGTGACGCCAATAATGAAAGGCTTGTGACGCTTGAGTGCGAGTTTTGCCTCCCATGTAAGGATAGAGACGATGAGTGGTTTAATGAGGTCTTTCATTGGGCAGTAATTGGTTATTCGTAATTAGTTATTAGTTTAACACAAGCGAAATAACTTCATCTGCTAGATCCTCTTTAGTTTTTCCTTCGACCTTGATGGTTGTTCCGATCTCTTTAAGTACTTCGTCTATGAGCGGCTGGACATTGTTATTAAACTTCTTGAGCCGTTCTTCTTGAGAAGAACCATCATGAATAAACACTTCTCGACCTCGTGCGTTAAGACGTTCAAGCACCAAATGATCCGGTGCGGAAAAATGAATAACACTAAACGATAATGTAAGTTTTTTCATATCATTAAACGATCTAGAAGTATACGGGTTACCACTTACTATCACTAACTTTCTACCTGACAGCTCAGCAAGTAACGAATAGACCTTATCTCGTGTCTCTTGGTGGAACCCCTCATCGCCAACTTCCTTTTGAAACTCTTTAAGAAGAGTGCTAAAAGAATAATATTCTATGTACTCGTACAAGTACGCCAAATGCCCCCCCACGGTCGTTTTTCCGCTTCCTGGCTTACCTATTAACCACACTAACCCTGTTTTCATATCCACGTATCCTAGCATAAAGCGCAGCCAACGACTACGCTTTGTGTTACCAACTACTAGTTGCGTAGATATTTATATTCTTCGCAGTCGCACTTCTTTACCTTCTTTCCGTTACCGCATGGACACGGATCATTACGTCCAGCTTTTACTTTTCCATCTTGAAGGCTGGCATTTTTATCTGGGCTAGGTGCCTCAGGAATTACTTGAACGAAGTCAGCTTGTGCGCGTGCCTGCTGTGAAGCGAAAAATCCGTCAATATTTTCCAAGAATGTCATAAGCTCATTCTTAAGAGTAACCTCAAGTGATCTAAAGGCACGTAGACCTTCTTTCTTATATTCCACAAGCGGATCTCGCTGACCATAAGCTCTCAAGTTAACTGAGCTGCGTAGATGTTCCATTTGGTCGAGATGCTCCATCCAAAGAGTATCAATAACCTGCAGCATCATAATACGGAAAATGTGATGTACCGCTCCCTTTCCATACTGATTCTCTTTTTCTTGTATAAGCGCCTCAAGTTCTGGCTTAAGCGTAGTAAGTTCAGCAAATACCTCAACTACAATTTCCTCATCACCAAAAAGAATTCGTCTGCGTTTATTATAAATACTTGTTCTCTGATGATTAAGGACATCGTCATACTGAAGTGTATGTTTACGAGTGTCAAAATGGAATCCTTCAATCTTCTCTTGAGCGCCTTCTAGAGCTCGAGAGACAAGACGTGACTCAATAGGCTCATCTTCTGGGATACCGAAGCGACCCATCATGTTCTTAATATTCTCAGAACCGAACACTCTCATAAGATCATCCTCGAGAGACACAAAAAATTGTGTTTCTCCTTTGTCACCCTGGCGACCTGAACGACCTCTCAGCTGATTGTCGATGCGACGTGCCTCATGACGTTCTGTACCGATCACAAAAAGTCCACCAAGAGCAATAATCTCTTCTTTCTCGGATTCGGTAGCATTTGGTCCACCTAATTTAATGTCTACACCACGCCCCGCCATGTTAGTAGCAATAGTTACAGCTCCTCGAAGACCTGCATTTGCAATAATCTCACCTTCCTTTTCATGATTCTTAGCGTTGAGCACTGAATGCGGGACACCTTCTCTCTCTAGATACTTGGAAATAGCTTCATTCTTCTCGATAGAAATAGTTCCGATCAATACCGGTTGCCCTTTTTCATGAAGTTCTTTTACTTTCCTAGCTAATGCTTGCCACTTCCCTTTCTCTGTCTGGAAAATAAGATCTGGATGATCTGTGCGGTTAATTGGATTATGAGTAGGAACAGGGGTAACAACTAATCCATACACTTTATAAAACTCCTCCTTAGATGTCTCTGCGGTCCCGGTCATACCAGAAAGCTTCTCATAGAAACGGAAATAGTTCTGAAAAGTAATAGAAGCGAGTGTTCTAGATTCTTGTTCAATCTTCACACCTTCTTTTGCTTCAACCGCCTGATGGAGACCGTCTGACCAACGGCGTCCTGGCTGCATACGTCCAGTGAACTCATCTACTATAATCACCTCTCCATCGCGAACCACATACTCGCGCTCCGGAACGAAAAGCGCCTCTGCTCTTACTGCTGTCTCGAGGTGGTGGACATACTTCATTCCTTCTACAGAATAAATATTAGAAATGCCTAGCATCTCTTCTGCTTTATTGATACCTTGCTCAGTGAGAGTAATTGCTCTTTGCTTCTCATCTACTGCATAGTCTTCGTCTCTTATTAATGTTCTAGCAATCTTAGCGAACGTAACATACATCTCACTTGATTCCTGTGCAGGAGCAGAGATAATAAGCGGCGTACGAGCTTCATCTATCAAAATAGAGTCTATTTCGTCAACAATCGCATAATGATGCACTCTCTGTGAAAGCTGCTCTTTATTATATCCAATATTATCTCTCAAGTAGTCAAAGCCGAATTCATTATTCGTACCATACGTAATATCTGCTAGATATGCCTCTTGACGAGTACAGGGTTTTAGGTAGTCATAGACTATCTTATAGGACCCAACATCATCTCGCTCTTTATCTTCACTTTTATCTTCTATTTCAGTGCTGTCATAAAGATACGATGACTGATGATTGATAACAGAAACGGTAAGCCCAAGAGCATCGAACACTTGCCCCATCCACACAGCATCTCGACGTGAAAGATAGTCATTCACAGTAACGACATGCACGCCGCGACCAGAGAGAGCATTGAGATATGCAGGAAGTGTAGCAACAAGAGTCTTTCCTTCACCTGTTCTCATTTCAGAAATATTGCCTTCATGAAGAAGGATGCCTCCAATTACTTGCACACGATAATGCATCATATGAAGCGTACGGCGCGAAGATTCTCGCACAAGAGCAAAGGCGAGCGGAAGCACCTCATGCAAGACTTTTTTCTCTTCGTATTTTAACTCGTCCCCTTCTTTACCTTCGAGCCTACCAATTACTTCTTTCTTAAGAGAAAGACCTCTTTCTTTCAGTTCTTCATCTGAAAGAGCTTTTAGCTCTTCTTCATACGAAAAAACCTTATCTACTAAAGGAAGAAGTTTCTTGATAGTCTTCTTAGACTCATCAGGAAAAAACTTTTCTAAAAATGGTATTCCAAGTGACATAATTAAGCAATTATACCATAAATAGAGCTTAGGTGTTAGGCATTTGATTTGATATTTTCTTGAATTCTGACGTCTCTCTAACAATATCTAACAGGAGTTCTTGATCTATTATCATTCCGTACCAGGCTAATTCCCACCCCGCATGTAAGGTCTGCGACCGTATCTTTAAAAATGGTCCCTGCTGCAATAACTGAGTATCCTGTTTTGCCAATATGGGTTCTAAGTCAGGTCCTTGTGGTACATAACTGTGCCACAAGGAAGATCGTCATTTTTAAGGAGAGTAAACTTTTCCTATTCAGATTCATCACATGAAAATATTCTAAAATAGACGAGATTCATTTTCATATAAACATCCTCCCACAAAACAAAAACACTCCATGGGAGTGGAGTGTTTTTGTGACTCACGTGACTATGCACGCTTTGCTGTCTTCTTTGCGGCTTTCTTCTTTGGAGCAGCCTTCTTCACAGCCTTCTTGACTGCTTTCTTAGCTACTTTTTTTACCGCTTTCTTCTTTGCTGCCATAA
>JACCDT010057546.1_pt1 | contig 12515 bp, 9 predicted proteins | sample 7446291 | NCBI WGS metagenome assembly JACCDT01 (sample SAMN15323446, study PRJNA562643) | freshwater metagenome | isolation source: river surface water | place: USA:Blue River Watershed | collected 2017-08-17
AATTAAAAAACAGGTAATTGTAAAAAAATTTTCTCACTCTCGTCATCCTCAGGAACGAAGTGACGCAAGGATCCAGGAAATTATTAAATATTAAAAATTGTGTTTTGCAAAATAAGAACTGGATCCTTGCGGTCGCATTGCTCCCTGAGGATGACGAGAATTGTGACGTATTTTAAAATTCGATTATTTTTTTAAGCTAAAAGTTTTTAATTATAAGAACATTACCAAAGGATTATCTATGAAAAAAAGAAATGCATTTTCATATGTAATTATTTTTTTTGCCGGAATTATCAATCAATCATTACAAGCAATGACAGAACCGTTGTGTTCGTATAGAGGTTCATTCGTATGCAAAAGCTCATCAACATCTAAAAATATTTTTATACCTGTATATTACAAAGGATCTGCTATTCCTGTCGAACAAAATACATACGTATTTACGGATACAAAAAAAATAAGCTCTTTGGATATTATTATTACACTACTTGATATCCCGCAAACCAACACGATCGCTCATCTTGCTGTCCCTAAAAACAAACCTTACATTCTTTTAAAATTAACCAAAAAGCAAAAACAGCTAGCGTTAAAAAAAGGCGAAGTTTTTGAAGAATTATGGAATATAGAAACCATAAAAGGGACAGGACCATTAACTATTTTAAAAGAAACGCTCATCATAGCAGTTGATCCAGAAATGGTTGATGCAATCGTAAGTAATCCGTGGAAACGAGATGGATTTATTATCTATTTGCCAACAATCATTTTTAAAAAAAACTTTTCTTCATCTCATGCTTATGCAGAATCATTATTGCAAAATCTTAATGTGCGCTCTTTTCACACAAAAGAACATTACGTGGTCACTCATCATTATCCCTTAAAAAGCTCTAGCAGCCAAAAAATACTCTCATGAAACACTATACTATTCTTGGAATCGAAACATCCTGCGACGAAGTTGCCGCTTCTGTCTACCAAACGGAAAAAAAAGTAATCTCTCACAAAATGTATTCTCAAACGGAACAACATAAAAAATTTGGTGGCGTTGTGCCAGAAATAGCTTCTCGTATTCATATTGTTAAAATTAATGGCATTGTTCAAGATGCTCTAGATGCGGCACAGTGCACACTTTCTGACATTGATTGCATTGCCGTTACAAGCAAGCCAGGCCTTCCTGGATCGCTGCTTATTGGAACAAGTTTTGCAAAGGCTCTTGCTGGATCAATGCGTAAAAAAATTATTGCGGTTGATCATCTTGAAGGCCACGCATTTTCTGCGTGCATAGAAAACGATATTCCCTTTCCATTTCTATGCATGACTGCTTCTGGAGGGCATACCAGTCTTTATAAGATTACCGATTATGGTGTTATAGAAACACTAGGAACAACACTTGATGATGCTGCAGGAGAGGCTTTTGATAAAGTTGCCAAGATGCTCAAACTAGGATATCCCGGAGGACCGATCATAGAAAAACTTGCAAAAGAAGTTGATTTTAAAGACTTTTTTAACTATCCGCGCAACAAAACTACTAATCTTATGTTCAGTTTTTCCGGCCTTAAAACTGCCGTGCTTTATGATCTTGTCAAACAAAACGCTTACCATCTTAAAGAAAAAACATTGATCACCGATGATTACAGTTTAAAACAAAAAGTTGCAAGCTCATTTTTGCATTGTGTTGCTGATATTTTTGTAGATAAAATAAAAAAAGCATTGAACCAAGACGATTACAAAGGAGTCGCTTTTGTCGGCGGAGTCGCTTGCAATGCTTATATTCGTTTAAAAATAAAAGAATTAGCTGACCAAAGAGGCCTTCCCTTTTTTGTTCCATCGCCACTCTATTGCACAGATAACGCAGCTATGATAGCCTTTGTCGGACATTATAAAGCTCAACAAAATAAATTCGATTCGCTCGATTTTGAAATTCTATAACATAACGTCATAAGCTTAGAAATAAAAAAATTAATAATTTTAAAAAAAATTCTCGAACTCTCGTCTTCCTGAGGCGCGATCCAAGCGCCGTGAGGATCCAGGATTTATAAAGCATATTTTTTAGGTTATTGTATCATTCACATCACGTTATAATATTTTTACAATCAATTCAATTATGTTACTTTAAAAGAATAATAAAATTTTAAGAATTTGAGATTTTTTATAATCATTAAAATTTCAGTAAACACTGGATCCTCACGGCGCTTAGATCGCGCCTCAGGAAGACGATCGAAGAAATGAAGCGTTATTTTGAAACTGAAGATTTTTAGCTTTATAACTTTTTTTTAAGCTTATTTTGATAAAACTTAAAAAATACCAGTTTACAGAAACTATTTTCTAATATAAAATATCAAAATAAATAAACTATTAAAAAAAGGTTTTTAAAATGAAAATAATAAAAATATCTGCGATTCTTTTAGCTGCTTATGCTTCAAGCATATATGGTGCTGAAGGGGACCAAGCAGAGTTAAATGAGTTTCTTTTTTGCAAAAGCACTTACTTTAGTTTAAGAAAAAATAATGGTTACAATTTTTTTACAGGACCTTATAGATATACAAATAACACATTTACTGCTGGAGAATATGAAACATTAACAAATCCTAGCTCGCATGAATTTGGTGGTCCTAATCATCAAAAATTGAATGCTCTTTTAGAAACTAAAAAAGAATTAATTGCACAAAGTAGCCCTCGTTTTACGACTCCTTCAAGACAAGCCGCATATATAGCTTTAAACGCGTTAGCAGACGACAAGTCTCCTGCCACTACAATCGAAAAAACTACTTATTTTTTTAATAACTTCGGATTACCATCTCTTGGATTAGCGGGAATTTATTTTGCAAGAAATTTTTTGCCTAGAGAAGTTACGATTGCTGCTGCTACTTTTTTAGGTACAAGTCTTGCAGTGCATCAAATTCCAAATCTTTTTAAAAACATGCTGCCATGCGAACATCCGCCAAAATTATCTGACGCTTTTAAACCAACCAAAAGAACAATTTTTGCAGGACTAGCAGCTGTTGGAGCATTTGCCGCTACTCGATTTTTTGGGTAATAAAATTACGCCATAGCGCTGTGCGCAACGGCGGATGGATTTTGCAACATTTTAGACAGCGCTTTTAATTCCCGTTCTTCGTTGAATGCATCCTGAGCTTCTTTACTTTGACCAAATGTTGGTTCAAGAGCTTCTTTGTTTTTTGATGCTGCAATCATAATTGGTTGTTTTTTTTCTTCTAGCGCATCCGTGATTGAACGCGAACTTACCTGCGTTTTTGGTGCTGATTGAGCTTGAGCAATTTTTATATCATCAGTTTCTATAATACTTTTATAATCTTTATCATCTTGATACATTTTTTGTTCAGTAAAATTCATAACTTTTTCTTGATTTGCAGAAGAATGTTGCGAACCAAAAAACCATCGCGTGATCGGATCTCGTAATCCCGCCAAATTTTTACTTTGCGCAGGATCAACAACAGCGCTCACTTTTAAAAATTTATCTGCCGTAAATGAATCGCAATAACCATCCGTACCTTCCAAAATACGCGGACAAATAAAGACTGCTAAATTAGATTTTATGACTGATTTATTTTTACTTTTAAAAAGCCAACCAATCAAAGGAATGTCTTGCAAAATAGGAGTTCCTAAATCTACAACTGTCGTATTTGTTTGCGTTAATCCACCTAGAACAAGAATTTGTCCACTCTTTACATTAGCATTCGTAATAATTTGTCGTGTATTTTGCGCGTTTGAACTGCCTGTTATAAACGCATTAATGTTAATTGTTAAACTCAAATTAACAAAATTATCACCATTAATCAGTGGCGTTAATGTTACATTTAATGCGGCAGGAATCGGTGTTAATGGTGCAAACGTTGCACCTTTTTTTACCGTTGCATTACCTGGCAAAATTCGTGTTTCTACGTCCTGAAACGTTGTTAGTTGATTATTCAAAACAACCGCAAACGGATGTGATAAAACTTTAGTATTTGTGTAACCATTCAAAACTTGCAACAACCACGAAACGCCAGTACTCGGATTATCAAGCGATAGCACAAAACTACCACCGGTCATTTGCGTTGCTAAATTTGTTCCGTTTCCTGCATTATCAAGCTGCAAAAGATTTGCCATCAACGCGTCAAATCCAGGGTTGTTGCCGCCAGAAAGCTGAATAGGACCTAACGTTGAATTTTGAAAGTTAACGCCTGGCGGAAGCATATTTTGTTTATTTCTGATTTGGCTCCCTAAGGTTCGTGCATTATTCAAAGTAAGATCAACAATCAAAACTTCGATCGCAACTTGCGGCTGCGGGCGATCAAGTTCTTCTATTAATTTTTTTAAATGAATCCAATCTTCTTGCGTTGCTGCAACGAGCAGTCTATTGCCACCCTGCTGAGCAGGCTGAGGAGCTGAAGCAGAAGAACCTGTTGTTGCAACGGCAGAAGGCGCATTGACAGTTGAAATTATTTCTGGAACAATCACCACACCTTTAAAAAATTGTTGTCCTGGCATTGGATTTGTAGAACCTGATGATTGGCTTGATGTGCCGCCGTACAAACCTGCACCAACACTTGATGACCCTGCTTGCGAAGCGACAATTTGCGTTAACACAGGAGCAAAACTTTGCGCTTTAAGATATTGCAAAGGATAAATATGCAAGACTGATTCACCATTGTCTAATTCAACATCAACATATTTTTGAATAAATTCCGAAATGCGTTTTATCGCTTCTTTTTTTCCCATCACTACGACTGAATTACTGCGCATGATCGGCACAATGCGAGTTGTTTGAGAAAAATAATTTACCGAAGAAAGTGGTGCTTGAGGAGATGTTTGCAATGCTCCTGCTTGTCCTGTTTGTGGATCTGTAGGAGCAATTAACGTTTTAAATAATGTCGTTACTGTTCCTGCGTCAGTCTTTTTTAAAGGAATAATTTCTATAGAATCTGTAAAACCGTACGTATCTAATTGAATGACTACTTCCATCACTGATTTAATCGTGCGAGCATAATCAGTAATAACCATTCCATTAATACTAGAATCAAAAATTAAGGTTGCTGCTTTCGAAAGCGTATCTTGTAAAAGCATTTGCAACGCATTACTTGAACTACCATAACCGCTAGAAGCTCCAGTAGGCACTTGTATGTTTGCAAAATAATAAATATAACGAATTATCTGATCTTGATCAGGAATGTCTGCTGGAAGTGTATGAATATACAAAGGCAATGGCTGAGAATTTAAAGATTTATCATTTTTAATAATATAATGAAAATCATTTTGAGGGACTACTGAATAACCATTAATTTTTAAAATAGAAAGCAACTCGTCATACGCTTTTTGCGGAGAAATTTTATCAGGAAATTGTATCGTCACTTTTACGGTTAAAGCTTCTGTGCCTTGCGGAAGAACAACATTTAATTTCATAGCATTTGCTACGTAATTAACAATTTCAAATAAAGGCTGATCAACAAATTTAAACCATATTCTTTGCGAAAGTGGCACTTTTTTTTCTTTTTTTAATGGTGCAGGAGTTCCTAAATAGACTGCTTTAACGCGAGCGCCTGCCATTTCTTGCGAACCAAAAACACTCAACGAAAAATGTATCAACACACTAAAAAAAAAGATTTTTAACTTATATTTATTCATACTAAAAATCCTTTATTCCTTTTTGCTTACGTGAGATTTTAATGTTGCAACCGTAATAGCAATGATCAATGCATTGTTTTTTTGCGTGATAGAAAGTTCCTTGATATAAACACGCTGCTTCTGTTCAATTGCTTGCAAAAGTTCACACATTTGTTTTGTTGTCATGCCATTAAATTGCGCATTAATTTTTATTTCTGTATATAATTTTTGCAAAATTTCTTCAGAAACTTCAGCCTCTTTTGCTTGCAATTTGCTTAATCCAGCTTTTTGCACAATTTCATCAAAATAATTTTTTAATTTAAAATTTTTATCTTCTTCGAGCAATGAATTCACTTCATCACTCTGTTTTTGAACCACTTTTAATCGTTCAAGAATGATTTTTGCTTCTTGCTGATTTTTATACATTTTTTGCAACGAAGTACGCAATTCAGAAGTCTTGCTATGATGATAATACATAATGCCGCCCATAGCTGCAGAAATAGCCACTAGATAGATAATAAGATTTCTATAAAACTCGGATGCCTCTAACGGTAATGCTATCTGTTGTATTTTTTCTAAAAGACTCATGCTGCCTCTCTTTGTGCTTTAATAGTCAATGATTCAGAAAATTCTGTTTTTTGAAAATCTGGAACATGCATAAATAATTCAGTACTTTTTAATTCTTGTTCAAATTGCGCAAGCCCTTCAAAATTTCTCACACTTCCTTCCATCAGAATAACATCTTTATTCATAACCATTTTTTTTAATTGAAGCCCTATCTCTTCGCGCTCTATCGTAGTGCTTAAATTATATAAATATTTTAAAAATGATCTGCGAGTTTGATTAGAAAAGGAGAACCAAATTTCTTCTTCTTTGGTAACTGATTTTTTTGCATTTTTTAAACCTTCCGTAACATTATTTGATTTTATGCCCGGAAAAGCTTTGCGCAAATCTTTTAAAACACTCATTTTTGTTTTTTCTATTGCACTCGAAAGTTTATGAACTTGCAAAATAGTATGCGTCAACATAGCGCACAACACCACAACGGTTAGACAAAGTGCCACTAATGCTTCTTTTTTAAAAACAACTTTTTCTTTTTCACGCACTGCATCAGTTGCCAAAGAAAAGTCTGTCGTAAAAAGCGATGGATACGCTGCGGCCAAACTGAAAATCATAGCTGCTTCAAAAGCAACTCCTGATGCAACATCAATATGCAGCTCTGGAAAACATGCTGCTATGATACATTGTTCGCAGGGAACGGTGATTGTTTTTTGCGCTTTTTGAACGATAGAGACATCGTCTGTAATAAAAACAACTTTTTGAGGTTGACCATATTCTTGAAAAAAAGATTGCAAAGTAAAAAAAAGATCTTGCCAAAATTTGTCTTCTTTTGCTAACGCATAGGTTAATGTTCGAATTGACTTCAAGGAGCCTTCTTGCATATATACTACATTAACATTTTGCCCATCAAATCCAACAACTATATGATTCTCTTGCGTAAAATAATGAGTCAATCGATATAATCCATAAACATTCAACATATCGACCGTTACAGCCCAAGGATGCAATCCAGCTTTTGTAAAAGCGCTCATAAAATCAGAAAAATATTTTTTTTGAGTTGCGGCGATAATAACGTTAGAGCCTTTTTTTTCTATATTTTTTTTAGTAATACAAAAATCAAAAAGAGCTTCACTTAAAGGAAAAGGTAAAAATGGTTCAATTTCGAAAGGCAATACTAAAGAAATTTTTTCTTTTTCAAAAAAAGGAAAGAATTGCTCTTTAAACATTACGTACGCGCTAGAAAAAGAAACATTTAATTGATCATAAGAGCCAATCCGCACCATAACTTTTTCTAACCCTTGAGCAATTTTTTCTTGCGCAACATTTTTTTCACTTACAATATCAACGGAAAATGTATCAATTATCGTAAGCGATCGTGCTTTTGCTGCCAAAACAGTCGCAAATATTTTATCTTGAGCAATATGAATGCCAACAATTTTTTTATTAAAAAGATAATACGTATCTATTTTTTCAGGTAAAAAAAGTGTTTGTATCATACAACATCCTTGTTAGAAACTGCATTTTGATTTTTTTTAAATGCACTAAATCGCTGCCTTGCATTTGTTTTTACTTTTTTTTCTTTAGCTTCTTCTCTTTTTTTATCTACGCTCTCTTTTACATTTTCTATATTTTCATATGTTCGTTCTTTTGGCGTCTCTTTTTTTCGCTTTCTTTTTCCTTTTTTAAGCAGCACTTTATCACTTTTTTTGATAATATCTTCTGCTTTTGTCATACGAGAATCGCTCATTAAAAATTCATTAATTTCATCAAGATTTGTTCCGGCAAAAAAACTTCTATCAATTGGATCGCGAGATGATGAAACACTGCGCTCAATTTCAACGCATGTTTCTTTTGCTTCTTCTGCTTTATTAAGCGTATAGTACATGAAACTATTTTCTGTTTGCGGCGTTAAAATGCGCGGAGAAATAAAAATCAAAATATTACTTTTAACTGTTGTTGATTGTTTGTTTTTAAAAATCCATCCAATCAAAGGAATATCACCTAGAATAGGAACTTTAGTTTCGATATCGCTTTCGGTATTTTTAACAAGTCCGCCAAGAACAACAATTTCTTTATCTTTTACCGATACAGACGTAACAATTGCTTTGGTAAATGTATTACCATTTGCTAAATTAGTGCTATCAGAAAAATCAGTTAAATTGATATTAACAGACATTTGAACACTACCATCAAGACTGATTTGAGGTGTCACTTGCACCATTAAATTTGCTGGATACGTATCATAACTTGCTGTTGGACCTTGAGCACTGATAACACTACCCGTTTGAATTTGTCGACTACTTCCAACAGAAGCTGTCGCTGAATAATTATTAGTTGTTGTTAAAAATGGATTTGCAACGATACTTGCTTCTGAATAGGCTTGCAATGCTCTAAAAATTGCCCAAACTCCTGCTCCTGAGCTTCCTATCGTTAAATACGAAGATCCATTTGCAGTTCCATTAGTCGCAAGAGAAATAAGATTTCCTAACAACGACCCTGTATTAGAAACTTGTGGTCCTGAGATTCCCCCGCCAGAAACAGGAAGTCCTGATGTTTGATAATTTACATTTTGAATAGGATAGTTAGCGGCTTTATTATGAATTTGTGCACCTAAAGCCTTAGAATTAGTAGAAGTTACATTTACGATCAAAATTTCGATAGCAACTTCTGGTTGAATGACGTCTAATTCTTTAATAATCATCAAAAGTTTTTTATAATCACGCTCTGCAGCTTTAATTACAATTCTATTTCCCGTTGGCTCTGGCGTAATCGTAATGGGACCAAAATATTCATTTTGATTTCTTACGCCACCAAATGCCGCTGCTGTTGTACCTTGGCCAAAAGAAATTGCTTGATTAAGAATCGTAACTAAATTTGCTGCATTTAAATATTGAACTTCATAAATATAGAGTGGTGAATAGGGCATTGTTACATCAACATCAATATTTTCGACGATAAATTTTTCTATTTTTTCAAGAGATTTTGCAGGTCCTAAAAGTATCAATGCATTTGTGCGCGGTTCAATAATAATTCTCACATTTGCAGGAAAATATAATGAATCTGGTTGCGCCTTTTGATTCATATAACGAGCGGCTCCGAGCGGATTTTCCGTTTTTGTTAAATCAGAATAGAGTTGCGCAACATCCTGAGCATCAACTTTTTTAAGTTTTACTACCGACATTGCTTCCGGCATTTCTTTATCAAATTCTTGAATAATTTTCATTAATGAACGAATATTTACGCTTTTATCAGTAACCATAATCGCGTTAAAATCAGGAAATGTATTAACCACAGCAGAAGGACTTGCAAGTTGCGAAGTGACCGTTTGAATCGTTTGCATCGGAGAATTTTTTATAAAAAAAACATATCGAATTTTTAAGCTACTATCAGGAAGAACTTCTGTGCTTGTGTTAAAAAAAGTAGGCAAAACTTCTTTGTTAGCATTGGTGATCGTCGTAATTCTATAAAAACCCTGCATCTGTGTTTCGACCGCAGAAAGTCCTGCCATATCAAGAAACTTTAAAAAGAGATTCCAAGCCTGTTCCCGCGTTAATGATTTATTCGTTTTGAACGTAATTTTATTACCTTTTAAAAGCCCTGCTTGCGGTGGCGCTGGATTCAAATCATCATCACTAAAAAATTTAATAGAAAATAATTCTTCGATATACCGAACTAAATTTTCTAAAGAAGCATCTTCAACATAAAATCTAACTAACTGATCTTTTTCTTGTTCTTCTTTTAAACTTTCTGCGTCTAACGCTATCTGTTCGGTACTTTTTTTAACGGGAATTGGTGCTGGCATTTTTTGAGCTGTAGCAATTTTTGTAGATGCTGGCGATGATGGTAGACTATTTTTTTCATCTAATTCTTTTGTGTCAATTTTAGGAGCAACAGGCAATGCTGGCGCATTACTTTTTTCATTCTTTTTTTCTGAAAGCGTAAATGCGTTCATAAGCGATCTATTTTCTGTCTCTACTTTAGCTTCTGGACAAAAAATACATGCTTGCGCCATGAGCAACATACCAAAATATAAAAAAAACATTCTATTCATAAAGTTACTATTCATTCAAAAGTGAAACAGCTTTTATCGGACTTTTTTCATTAATCATTAATTCTCTTTGTTCTATTAAAATATCTTGAGCAGTAGGCGCAAATTTATATCGTTCTTTTAATAATTGCACGCGTTCATTTTCAAGTTCTTCTGGCGTTGGGCCCATAAAAATTCCTACTTTTTGATTATCTTCTTGCTCATCTTTTGCTGTTGAAACTTGATGCGAAAGTGGATCCTTTAAATCTGAAAGTGTATAACTTATTGTTTTTGATTGGCCATTTCGTTCAAAACTTACCGTAAATGAATCGGAAAGTTTTAATGTTTTTAGTTTGTTAAAAATTTGAAGTCGTTTTTCTGTCGTTGCGGTACCAATCCCTGCAATCTCTGTGATCACATCGTAAGACTCAAATCCTAAAGCCTCTACCATTGATCCTGCATTTATTTTGCCAATCTTACAACCTGCGCTCTGACCTTTTTTATATGTTGTTGAAAGATCAAATATATCGATCAATTGCGGCAAGCCAGGAACAAGTTCTGCAAAAGAAACTGGATCAACTTCGTACGCTGTTTCTTTTGTTTTGACAACGAGCTGCTGCCAATTATTCGCTTGATCATCAACGACTGCCTGATTGATTACATCTTTTTCGCTCAAATATAATGTTTCAAATTGCCCATTAGAACGAACAAGAATAACTTTGTTTGTCAAAATTCTAATAAGCTGCGCATCTTCAACCATATCGCCGATTTTATAATTTGTTTCTTTTTTGGTGCCATTATCCTGAATAGCAACAACATTTTTACTTTCATCATTCACAATCATAATGCCTTTGAGTGTGATTTGTAACGGCGGTAAAAATGGTGCCAATGGCTCTTCTGGAATAACAGATGTTTCTGCTGATGGCGGCGTAGGAATAGGCTTTACATAATCTGGTTCAACGGGTGCCTGTATTTTTTCGTGATACGTATTAAAAAGATCATTTTCGTAAATTTTTGCAATCACAATTGGATCCGTATCAACAGACGCAAAAATGTGCGGTATTGTTTTTTTAGCTTCTGCTATCTTTTTAGGTAATGTTTGCTGCGTGCATACAATAAATATGCCCGACACTAAAAGAAGAACCAGAAGCGAAGAATTTAAAATCCAAAATGGATGTCTCATACACAAGTCCTCTTAAACTAGCCAATGAATGAAACAATACCTGTGTAGTATTTGCATTGTCAAGATTGCTTCAACCTTAAATATTTATTACGGTGCTGGTACCGCTGAGAGTATTTTTCTTATCACGGTATCCGGAGAAATTTCTTCTGCTTCTGCCTGATAAGAAAGCAATAATCTATGACGCAAAATTGATAACGCAACTGCTTTAATATCATCAGGAATAACAAAATGTCTGCCTCGTAAAAATGCATGCGCTTGCGCTGCGTACTGCAAAGCCAGCGTTGCACGAGGAGAAACGCCGTACTGAATTAAAGGCATCAAATCTTTTAAGTTATATGCTTTAGGATCACGCGTTGCAAAGACAATATCCACGATATACGATTTAATGCGCTCATCAACATAAATATGTTTGACTAAACCTTGCGCATCAAAAATATCTTTTTTGGTAAGCACGGGATGAATCTGATCAAGGTTCATTTTTTTATGCAACAACTCTAATTCTTGTTCTTTCCGTGGATACAGAACTAATAATTTAAACATGAATCGATCAACTTGCGCTTCGGGCAAACGATAGGTTCCTTCTTGCTCGATAGGGTTTTGAGTTGCAAAAACCAAAAATGGACGATCTAATGCAAACGTTTCTGCACCAATCGTTACTTGCTGTTCTTGCATAGCCTCAAGTAGCGCGGCTTGAACTTTTGCAGGGGCACGATTAATTTCATCAGCCAAAACTAAATTTGCAAAAATTGGACCTTTTTTTGTAATGAATTCTTGCGTTTTAGGATTATATACTAATGTTCCAATAAGATCTGCAGGAAGCAAATCTGGCGTAAATTGAATGCGTGCAAAATGTAAATCGAGTGCTTTGTTAACTGCTTTAATCATCGTAGTTTTTGCAACGCCAGGAACACCTTCGAGCAAAATGTGTCCATTGCATAAAATAGCAAGTTGAATAAAAGTAATGACTTCATCTTGCCCAACAATAATTTTAGAAACTTCAGTCGCCAAACGACTAAATAAATCACTTTTTACTTTTATTGCATCTATAATTTGATTATCAAAAGCAGGATTTTGCATAAAAAACTCCTTATTTTTTTATTTTTTACGTAGGCTCTATTCTCTTTAAAAAGTAAGTCTAGCACTGTTTTG
>JACCDT010969214.1_pt1 | contig 12515 bp, 9 predicted proteins | sample 7446291 | NCBI WGS metagenome assembly JACCDT01 (sample SAMN15323446, study PRJNA562643) | freshwater metagenome | isolation source: river surface water | place: USA:Blue River Watershed | collected 2017-08-17
GATGCCTATTGATGGTATCTTTTTTTGTGCATGGGTAGGAGCTCTGATGGTAGGGCTAAATACGATTATCGCGATATGGGTAAAAGTATTAAAATTGATGATTTATAAGTATTATATACCGCGATTATATATCGTCTGTTCTCAACACCTTTGCGTTCCCGATCATGTCATCCAAAACTCAATCGCATAACAATGCTGCTAATCCCCGCAACCGAACGATGACTATGAAAGGACCCTTAACTTACCCTGAAGCTGAAGTTTCATTTGTAGAGTTTTATATGATGGGTAGTGAGGACCATGCGAAGGCCTCTTGTTGCAACATTACCTCGAAGGATCTGTTCAATAGCAACCGTCCATTGGATCAAGGTATCTATTCATTGAGTATGGGCACTACCTCGTATAGCTTCTTGTGTAAGACCTGTTTGAATCCTCGTGATAAGTGCCCAGGGCACTTTGGGTCGGTGCAGTTGAAGTATCCAGTGAATAACCCTTCGTTCCGCGCGGAGATTCTTCGTTGGTTGAAAGCTGTATGCCACTTTTGTGGTAACATCTTAGGTAAAGTATCCGATGATGGCGGTGTATCAAAGGTATCTTCTACAGAGGGTAAGCCTTTGAAGTGCAAGGAGTGTAACAAGGATCAGCCGCAAATCTATAAAGACCCTAAAGAGCCAATCTTCTTGATGAAGAAATTCTCTGACCAAGAAGAGCAGCGTCTCTATAACGATGAGATTGAACAGATATTGTTGCGGGTAAGCCAAGAGACAGTCAATCTGATTGCGCCAGGTTCATCTTTCCATCCAAGCAAACTAATCTTACGTACGATTCCAGCCATTCCAAATAATGCGCGTCCTGATGTGACCAAGATTAAGGGTGGTGGTCGGAGCAACAACAATGATATCACTACATTCCTTAAGAATATTGTTTCTACAAATGAATCCATTCCATTGATGACCAGTCACGAGGACAAGGTTTCTAATGAAGTGTTGCTCAACTTGCTAGAGATCACTTATGGGAACATGGTCAAGGATCCTACAGGTAGCAGTTCAGCCAGTCGTATCGTTGGTGGTAATGGCCAAGCTCTTGCGAGTTTAGGTTCTCGCCTTCGAGGCAAGGAGGGTCGCATTCGTGGTAACTTGGAAGGTAAGCGTATTCACTATGCTGGTCGTACGGTCATTACTGGTGATAACAATATTAACATTGACGAAGTAGGCGTTCCTATTGCGATTGCTAAGGTACTTCAAGTGCCTGAAGTAGTGCGGCCTTATAACATTGATAAGCTAATGACTTACTTCTTGAACAAGAATAACACCTATCCTGGATGCTCCAAGATCATTAAGGCTGACACCAAAGCAACTTACTTTGTCGAATCCATGCGCAGCGATATTACGCTCGAATATGGGGATATCATCTATCGCGACATGATTGATGGAGACCACGTGGCGATGAACCGAGCACCGTCCTTGTTGTATAGTGCTATTTCCGGCCACCGTGCCCGCATCTTGCCTAATGGTGATACGTTTCGGTTGTCTGTGAATGTAGCCGATACTCTGTACGGAGGGGACTTTGATGGCGATGCCATGAGTTTGTACCCACCACATAGTATCATCTCTCGCAACGAGTGCGGTATCCTGTCCAACTTAAAGCGGTGGTTCATCTCTTACAAAGATAGGTCTCCTGCAATGGGTGTCTATCATGATAACGCTATTGGTATGTTTGAATTTACTAAAGCTGATACGCAAGCTTCTCGCTTCCAAACGATGCGACTACTTGCGCAAGTCGAATATCCTTCTTTCCTTAATAGATTCAAATCTATTAGCAACGATATGAGTGGGACAGACATTATCTCATTGTTGTTACCAGAGCTGAACTACTCCAAGAAGCCTGCCTTCTATAAGTCTGAATATTCAGACTTCATTGACTACAACCCCAAGGAAACGCAAGTTGAAATCAAACGTGGGTTTATCATTTCGGGTAGATTGGATAAAAAGTCTCTTGGACAAGGCGTGAATGACTCATTGTTCCATCATGTCTTCAATAGCTATGGGGTTGACGCTGCTATCGATTTGATTTACAACATGCAACAGGTATCCACCAAGTTCCTATTGATGCGAGGCTATACCATCAACTATGATGATATCGCTATCAATAAGGATATCTTGAAGCGGATCAATGACATTACGGCTTCTATCATCCATGAGTCTAATATGTTGACTAAGAAGTATCGTGCAGGATTGCTTACGGCACCTATTGGTATGACTGTGGAAGAATTCTATGAACAAGAACAAATGTCTATCCTCAGTCCCGGAGACTCTTTCACTAAAGTAGTGATGGAGAGCCTAGATCATGAACGCAATAACCTGTACAAGTGTGTAGCATCTGGTACCAAAGGTAAGCCTACTAATATCTTGCAAATGAGCAGCTCTATTGGTCAAATGTCCATCAAGGGCAAGCGTATGAATAAAGATTTCGGTTACGAACGCGCGCTGCCTTATGCGCAACGCTTCCATGACGATCCTGAATCTGTTGGCTTTATTCCTGAATCATTTGTTACTGGAGTATCATCTCGTTCAGCTATTGCTCAACAAAAGGATGGGCGTAATGGTATCACAACCAAGGCCTTGAGTACTGGTATCACAGGTTACCATAATCGTAAGAGTAACAAGTTTTTGGAAGCTATCATTGTCAATAACCTTCGTCAAGCAATGAAGTACGACTGTATTGTGCAACGTCTATGCGGTGAGGATGGAGTTGATATCCGTAAGTCTGCTTATGTTAGTTTCGCTCCAATGATGGCGTCATCTGAGAAGTACAAGTCTGTCTTCTTGGTTTCAATCAAAGATTTGCCTAAGATGTTCCAAAATGAAACTAATGAACGTATCCTAGCACAAGAGGTTCAAGATATGCTCAAATTACGTCAGAACTATCGCGATAGCTTCATGCGTATTGAGTCTTGTAGCTTCAAGGATACTCTCATGTCTGGCCAGCAAGTGCTTCCTGTTAATGTTAAGAAAATCCTAGATGATGTAGCATATTACCATTCTAACTATATCAATGATGTGCAGACGATTATGTCTCCAGCTGAGTGGCTTACCGCTAAGGAGCAACTCAAGAAGAGACTTCCATATGCGCACTTTAACTACATCTGCGAGCAACGTCAAATGCCGATCCCTGATTACATCACTGCTTCTCTCACATTGATGAACATGTCTATTGACCTGGATCTTTGCTACAAGAAGGTTTGGGACAAGAAGATTGATTCTAAACTAATGGGGCTTATCTGTGATCAGATCTTCAACACTTTCAAGAAGTCTCTTGTTGAGTATGGGACATCCATCGGTATGATTGCCTCCGAGTGTACATCTGAGTCGATGACTCAACGTATCCTTGACTCTATCCATGCATCTGGTGTCTCAAAGGCTAACTTCCTTACACGCATCAAAGAGGTCTATGGTGGCAAGAAGACTGAGCAACTTGGGGATCCTAATATGGATATCTTCGTGAAGGAAGAGTTTGCAGATGACTTATCCATGATGCATCAAATCGCCAATGAGATTGAAATGATGACACTCCGAACCTTCACTACAAGAGCTCAAATCTTCTTTGAAGAGTATAAGAACATCACTCACCCCAAGTACAAGCATGAGATTGAATCTGTATTTGGTCCATTCGAGAAACATTTCTTGAATCAAAAGGCACCTGCCAATCTACTCAAGTGGTGTATCCGTTTGGAGATCTCTCATGCTACACTCATTGAGAAGACCATGCAGATCAACATGTTGTATCGCAAACTTATGGAGCAACATCCATTGTTATACATCGTATACACAGACGATAACGGTGGAAAGATCATTATGAGAATCTATCTTCATAAAGACAATTTCAAGAAAGATTCGATGGTCACTCAATATACCATCCATGAGTTCTTACACTCTAAACTCCTTAAGACTGTTATCCGCGGCGTTGATGGTATCCAATCGGCTGTTGTGATGAAAGAGTTTGTGCCTCGCTCCATTGAGCAACCTGATGGCTCTATCAAAGTTATCCGAAAGCATATCATTCGAACATCTGGGACTAATCTCAAAGAAATCCTCAAGCATAGTCGCATCGACGCTACCAAGACTACTTGCAACTCTGTTATCGAGATCCAAGAGATGTATGGCATCGATGCTGCTCGTATGAAACTAATCCAATGTCTCAGAGAGTTGAGTGGTACTGATATCAATATCAAACACTATACTCTCATCGCGGATGCGCTTACCTTCAATGGATATGTATCCAATATTGAGAAGAGCGGGCTAGAAGAGAGCAATCCAGGTAACGCACTCTTGTCTATGAGTTTTAGCCACCCTATCCAGAAGATCACTGAGGCTGCTATTCGTAACGAAAAGAGCTTCGTTCATAGCAATATTAGTTCATCCTTGATGCTTGGAACCACTCCAGATGTTGGGTCCAACTACAATGGGGTCTTGATGAATGAAGCCTTTATCTCCAAGCATACCATGGATGTGTCTGATATATTGGAATCAATTTAGACAGTGCCATAGCAGACCGCTATGTGGTACCATAAAAAATTGATTTTTTTATCATTAATACCCTCTTTGATCTTATCTGCCTAGCTACGATAATGCAAGTCTCCTTCGAACAAATCAACCAAATGATCAATGCCTCAGTTATGGATGATATTGATATGGCTTTCAATGATTGCGAAATGGAAGACATAGATATGGACCCAACCATGGTTAGTTTGTTTGACTGGGACCTCATCACTAAGATGGAGAATCTTAGCATCAACTTCATACGTTGCAACTATAATCTATTGGATTGGCAATACCTAACAGCCAACAATAGATTCAATGTGAGCTTCTTGGAAGAGTTTATCAACTTTGTTGATTGGGATTATATCTCAAAAGAGTATGATTCTGTTCTCGATAGAAACCTCCTTGAGAAGTTTTCAGACTACATTGTTTGGGATTACATAATAATGCGCAAGGACTTCACTGATGATGAAATCATTCAGTTTGATAGATATCTCGACTGGGATTTGGTTGTAGATGAACAGTACCTATCAATGGCAATCATAAATAAGTTCACGCATAAGTTAGACTTTAGTGTTCTCGCTAAAGCTCAAATACTTGATGAACCATTTATGCGGAAGTACTTCCATAGATTAGTTCAGTCTGATATGATCTTTTGCCAAGAGCTTTCTGAAAGCTTCATCAGAGATCATAAAGACATTCTTGATTGGACAGACATTATCTCGACACAAGATGTTTCTGAAGACTTCATCATGGAGATGCAAGAATATGTCGATTGGTCTATCGTCGCTCAAATACCAGGACTCACATATGAGTTCATCATGGCCAACATCCACCGACTAGTCATAGCAGATCTGTGTAAGACTCAAGCGCTTCCAATTAGTTTCATTGAAAGGTTCTTCAATCAGATCAATTGGGATAATCTTGGTAAGAATAAGCTTATCTGTCCAGATGTGGTTGGATGCTATCTTAGTTATCTTCCCGATACCAAACAAGTGAGAAAGGCATTCTACCGATACGTTGATCGGGATAATCTACGAAAATATAATACCAAACGTCAAGAAGACGGTGAGTCTTACTTAGACCAAAATACTCTGGACAACATTACCGACTTCATATAGCATTTGCCGATTTATGTATATACTTTTTTTGTCCGTCTACTGTCGTTCTTTGTCCGTCTACTGTCGTTCTTTGTCCGTCTACTGTCATTCTTTGTCCGCGAGGTCGGTCATTTTTCAATGTTAATCTTTAGATTTGGCTCAACAAAAAACTTTTATTTTTGTATTTACTCGAAGACTAACATTTGTTTTGCGATTATGAAGGCTACCTTTGTGAATAGTTTCAAAAAAAATGTACAAGTAAATGATGCTTATGATTGCAACAAGTCGATATCTACTTTGACAAAGCCATCCATGTTCGAGATAAGGTCAGGTTCCCAAATGTAGTTACCACTCTTGGTATGTTTCTTCAGGACCATGTTCTTGTATAGCAAGATGTTTGGTTTATTTTGCTTGAATGGAGCTCCAATCTTTTGGTAGGACAATTGTGAAGCTATTGGGTTTGAAACAATGATGTCTTCTCCATATCTATTTACATAAGACTGACGATCATTGTCCCAAATCAATATATTCTTTTTGAATCCCGAGTAGATACATTCCTTGTATTTGCAAACTATCTCTACAAGTTCTTCATCATCAGTTGGTGAGTCTAGTGAGTTGGTTAATGTTTCATAAAGGTTCTTTTGATGATAAGTTGGGTTGATATTATGTTCATTCAATAAGAGCCACATGAAGTTATCCACTTGTTCCCCGAGTGATATGAAGAAATAGAAGTTCATATGATTCTTGTCGCACCAGTCTCTCACTTGGAGCACATCCTTTGTCTTGAATTGTTGTATGAACCAATGATACAATAGTAAGCCTTCCAAGAAGTCGCAACCGATTAGTAGCTTGTTCTTAAGTCGGCTATAGTTAGGGATATCGCATTCATTGGACACACCATAAATATCCATAATAATGTTGGCTGAGGTAACAGGCGCCTTAGCCGTCCGCAGGATATAGTCACTCTTCTTAGCTTCTATCATGATGGCCATGATGATCATATCTCTCATTGATACCCCAAACACGGGCGCTGATAATATCATTCTTACAGACTGTAATGAGAGCTTTCTGAATACACCCATAATCTTTCCAAGCTCAGTTATCATACCATGACTATCAATTGCCCCATATACAAATAAACTCTCAATAGCTTGTTGTATGGCATCATTACTCGGAGGGCTTAGTAGCGCATGTAATGGTATCTCATGGACACTAACATTACGCTTTGGTTCCTTTGAGTTCTTGAGCATGATAGCTAATAGATGTGCAGTAATATCCTCAACCATGATACTTGGAATATTATCAACAACCATATGATTGAATGATTCTTCTGTGAACAATGGGTAAAACACACCTGGGAACTTACGCCCAACGCGTCCCTTTCTCTGTAAGCTCATACTAGAAGTGGTTGGTTTAACCATGCGCATAGATGCATCTAATCGTGGGTTGTATTCGCTAACAAAGAGCAATCCTGTATCAATACAGTAGCGTAGGCTCTCTAAGGTAAGACCGGTTTCTGCTACATTGGTAGAGATGATTACTCTACGATACGGCTTAGATCCATCTGGGAACTTCAAGTCGAATAGATTAGCGATCAAGGCTTGGTAGTTCTTGGAGTTGGACTCTATATCGGCTGATGTGATAGGTACCGTGAATATTTTCTTCTTCATTTTCATACTGACAGCCTCTATTGCTCTGGTCATCTTTACAATATAGCTTGTATTGGGCATAAAGATGATCACATCTCTGATACCTTTATTGAGCATTTCCAGAACATCTTTATCAGTTTCCTTGTCCTCTCGTTCGGCAATCTTTTCCAAGATACCAATAGTGTCTTGATATATGTCTTCGATATCATGCTCTGGGTAATGCACTTGGATTGGTTTCGATTGGCCAGATACCTCGAACACTGTCTTGGTGTTAAAGTAACGACAATACTCTTGTACATTGAGAGTAGCACTCATGAGTATCAAGAAAGGTGGATCATTGCCCAAGTTGCGAGTAAGTAGCTCTCTCATCATAAACAATACTAAATCTACATCAATAGACCGATCGTGTGCCTCATCAATAATGATGAACTTATACTTGCGGATGAATATTTCATCCGTCATTGTCTTCAAGTATTGCAAGAGAATACCAGTAGTTGTGAACAAGATACCCTTCTCTGCAGGCTTCCTAACAAAGTCTTGGGTCTGATACCCCAGGTTCTTAAACAGTTCCAAGGATAGCCCTTCCTTGTTGGGCGTTTGGTATGTTGGGATCTTGGATATGTCCTTAGGGATCTCAATGGCTGTAAGCACTCTTGGTTGTGTGATTACTATCTGCTTACGGTAACGATTGAAGAAGCGCAGATACAAGTTAGGGGCGATAGAGGTACTCTTACCAGAACCTGTCTTAGACAATAATACAACCACTCTATCGCTCATAGTAACTTTCTTGTTACCTGCAGAGTTGCCCGAACGAATTCGTTTATCGAACCAATCCATGATATAATTGATTGGAACAAGCTTGTCGAGCTCCGATTGCGACTCACCCATTCGTGCAACTAAACATCCTGGCTTCAATAGTGTGATAGGAGGAGCCATGATTCTCAATTGCAGGTATCAGTATTAAGTCTTATTATATATAGCAACACAAACCACAATCAGTCTCTTGCTCAATTGGTATAGGTTAATAATACCTTTCATTTTTGCCTTAAAACATGTTCTCAAGCGTTAAAAGTAATCTATTTACTTCTACCGGAATTCAACCAGACCCATTGGATGCCTTAGCAAGGTTCGAAGCCGATTCGATCAAAAGCATCTCTGATATCAGTATCTCAGAGATAAGTAGTAACAGTTCATCATTTTCATCGCATGATAGTTTCATCGATAAGTTAGGCCTACGGCGCAGGTCCTCTGTTGTTTCATCTGTATCTTCAGATAGAAATATTGATGCTCCAAGAGAAAGTGTGACCAAAGTATTGAGATTCGTACAAAAGATGATCAACAAGAATAAACAAAAGATGGGCATAGTAGTGTTCATGGAATGTCTCCTCACGTTCTACCCCGAAGTCAGCTTGTGTTTTATTGAGGAGTTCATGAACAAATACAGAGTGCTCCCCAAGCCCGACTACTTTCATTATTACTTCTTCTTCCTACACTATGCAGCATATTACCACCATCAACGCAGCACTACTCGTGTGTTGGATAATGCCAAAATAGATTTCCATAAGGAGCTCATAGCTAATATTAAGATCCAACTCAAATTTGTCTATTATTTCATAAACAGGAAGAAGTCCCAATCACAACCTTCACCATAAGAAAGGAATATGCCGTTCACTGTATATGAGAATCTGTGCCAAATAGATCTTTACTTAAATAACATCGTTTCTGAGTATCCATTCAATATACGAGAACAGGCTCGCTTCACCTTACATGAGGTGAATGTCAAGTATAAAGCGAACTATTGTAATCAACCCAAGAATGAGACGAATATACGTGATACCCAAAATACTTAAAAAAACGAGTAAATACCCCCTAATTGCCCCCATATTGGGATTCGTTTAAAATTGACATTTATCCTTATAAATATACAAAGCCTCGAACTCCTCAGTCTCAATCCTATCAGTCTCAATGTACGCTACTACTTCTACCACGCCAGCCATCCCAGCCAAGAAAGGAAACGTCACTACCGAAATGATCTTAGCCTCTTATCTTAAATATCAGCATAATATGCTTCTTATTGATATCGATTCGGCATTCAAGGCTAAGACCCATGCGCAATATCCTCCGATCTATATCAAGGATATCGAAGGTAATTACATTCAACCTACCAATGGTTGGCTTCTTTCCCCAGAAGGAATCACCACCTATTGTAACATCAGACCACCTCATAAGCGAGCTTATGAAAACATTCGTATTGGGTTCTCTGAAGTTGAAGGTGCAGCTAAGCCTAATCCTAACATTGAAGCTCTCAAGGCTCTATGTATCTCATTTGAGACTCTTATTGAGGAATGGACCGCTCAAGGTATCATCACTGCCGATAAGAAGAAGGTACGCATGCTACCAAATGGATTGAAACGACCCTTCTTGCTCATGAGCACTCAAGGTGTATCACCTATGGGTACTACGCGTACTAACAAGGATACAGGAGATATCGAACAATTGATTAATCCAACATTTTGGCTCACACTCCCTAAACGAAACTATTTTCCTCCAGGAGTAAAAGAACATGTACCAGAACAATTTGAAGATCAATGCTACATTGATTCCGATAAACCAATCATGTCTTTCAAGTTTATCCCAGCAATCTACGATGTTATGGATAGTTTCTTCGATGTAAAGAATGGTCGCAAGCAGTACAGAGAAATTGGCGATGAAGATCCTTCTACAGGAGAACGCATCCTTACCAATATCAATGTCCATAAGCATATTACACGCGGAACTGTGATCACGGGTGGATTGGGTGTTGAAATCATCATTACTGGGCGACAACTCAAGCTTGAGATTAGCCTTAAGGGTAAACACTCGAAGCTCTTCATATACAAGGGCAATGTCCAAGATAGTTCAGATTATCAAGACATGGCAGACATTGAAGCATTCGAGAAGATGCATTGGGTACCAGTCACTAACAAACCTTCAATGGAAATTGATTCATATGAAGAAACCGATGAAGGTCTTTAAGCATTGGAAGTTCCAATCAAGCATCAAGCTACACAAATGTTCTCTCAATGAGAAACATTTTTTTTGTCTCACTCATCAAGCTACACATGATCGCAAATATTGTTTCATTGATCAAGCCTCACATGAACGCAAGTATGGTATCATTCATCAAGCTACCCAAGTATAGCCTCACATGATCGCAAATATAGTCTCACTCATCAAGCTACACATGATCGCAAATATTGTTTCATTGATCAGGCTACACATGATCGCAAGTATAGTCTCACTCATCAAGCTACACATGATCGCAAGTATAGTCTCACTCATCAAGCTACACATGATTGCAAATATTGTTTCATTGATCAAGCCTCACATGAACGCAAGTATGGTATCACTCATCAAGCTACCCAAGTATAGCCTCACATGATCGCAAATATAGTCTCACTCATCAAGCCTCACATGATCGCAAATATTGTTTCATTGATCAGGCTACGCATGAACGCAAATATAGTCTCACTCATCAAGCTACACATGATCGCAAATATTGTTTCATTGATCAGGCTACGCATGAACGCAAGTATAGTCTCACTCATCAAGCTACAGAAGTATGGTATCATGCATCAAGCCTCACAAATATTGTTTCATTGATCAGGCTACACAAGTATGGTATCACTCATCAAGCCTCACATGATTGCAAGTATGGTATCACTCATCAAGCTACCCATGATTGCAAGTATGGTATCACTCATCAAGCTACCCATGAACGCAAGTATGGTTTCACTCATCAAGCAACCAATCTATTATCTAGTTGGTTTCCTTTTTGTTGCATATGATATGACTATTTGGATAACAAAAAAAGTCCAAGCTTATATAGGTACAAGTATTTGTATCCCTCAGTATGGTAGGACTAATCATACTACTTGTGGTTGTATTACTGATCATACTTTATTGGGCGATGCCCAAGCTCCTAAATAGTTATGAGTTTGCTATTAATAGACAACTACAAAAAGGTACCATACAACCAGTAGCTCTGTCGCATCCAGAATGGTTAGTATACCCACTACACAAGTTTCAAGTGAATTCATCTCATAACTCATATATATGTTCGTATCAGCATATTGCTTCTACCAATTATGATTCAATCAAGGAAGTCTTAGCTATGGGCGCGAGATGTATCGAACTAGATGTGCATCTATCAAGTAGCTTTGGTAGCGATTCGGAACCTAATCTAATAATCACGCATGGTAACGAATATGTAAGAACAGTATCTAAACTTGACATCAATAAGTGCTTTGATATTGTTAATGAATATGGCTTCCATACATCGGATCCACTAATATTGTATCTTGAAATAGGATTCTCAAATGAGAAGGCTAAGGCGAAACTAAAAGAGATTATCATGGATAAGTTTGGTAGTAGGATGCTGGATCCTGAATACAAGCTAGGTGCAAGTAACCATAAACAATTCACAAATGAGATGTTTGGTCAGTTGCTCAATAAGATTATCATTGTTGTAACTAACAATACTAGCGGGTTCGAAGGCGTTGCCGATGATAATGGTAGGCAAATCATAAACATTGAACAAGGCATCGATATGAGTAAGATAAAAACAACAGCTACAATGATTAGGATTTACCCTAATGCTTCAATGATGAATGCTTTGAGTTCCAATATGGATCCTAACTATTTCTGGAATAATAAAGCCAATATCGTTGCTCTTAACTTTCAAAGCAAAGATAGGAGCATGTTCAAGAACATTATTAAGTTCAGACATAATAGCTTCGTACCTATTGATCTACAAGACTATGGACTATTATCGTTGCGGACATAAAGATCATGATTGGTTTATTTTTTGTTGAAATAAATAAGAGGGCCCAAGCATAGTAGCCTTGTATGTATCTTTAATAGAGTTGAAACGGATAAAAGTAGCCTAAATAGAGTAGATAGAATGGTGCCACAAACGATATAGGAATTCCTATATCATTTCCGAAACGGATAAAAGTTGCCTAAATAGAGTAGATAGAATGGCGCCATGAATGATATCGGAATTCCGATATCATTTTTGAAACGGATAAAAGTAGCCTAAATAGAGTAGATAGATTGGTACTATGAGGTCCCTTCTAATCAGAAGGGACCTTCTGAAACGGGTGAAAGTAGCCTAAATAGAGTAGATAGAATGGCGCCATAAATGATATCCGAATTCGGATATCATTTCTGAAACGGGTGAAAGTCGGCTA
>JACCDT010524227.1_pt1 | contig 12508 bp, 12 predicted proteins | sample 7446291 | NCBI WGS metagenome assembly JACCDT01 (sample SAMN15323446, study PRJNA562643) | freshwater metagenome | isolation source: river surface water | place: USA:Blue River Watershed | collected 2017-08-17
TTATGCCAAGTGACGCATTCAAAAACAAAATCTGATATCTCTCTATGAATTCGTTGCCTTGATTTGATCAAGGTGACAACAAGTTATGCCTGATGACCATAGCAAGTTGGTACCACTCCTTCCCATCTCGAACAGGACCGTGAAACGACTTAGCGCCGATGATAGTGCGGGTTCCCGTGTGAAAGTAGGACATCGTCAGGCTATTACAGCCTCAGAAACCCCCACTCGATTGAGTGGGGGTTTTTGTTTTTGTATGAACACTATTTGGTGTTGAGAATGTAGTCTTCGTCAAAGGCGCATGCATCGCTTTTCTCTAGGCTTTGACACATCTCTGTTAGCCAATCTTCAAAACTCAGTGACTTCGCATAAGTCGTTTGAAGAAGATGTAAATAACTTGCTGACTTTGCCCAAGTGTAGAAATCGGCTAATTTGATTCTTTGCAGCTCGAGTAATTTGAACTTCAACAGCACTTTTCCTGCATAAAGCGCATGTTTTTCTGGCGATGCTCTGAACTGTGCCAACCGAGTTCTCGCCCGTTTCAGTGAGCCACTGACGTCAGTAAAAGCTGAGCCGTGGCCTGGCAAAATTACTTTAGGATTGAGTTGTTCAATGATTTGAAGCGTAGCTTCAACTTCGTCGAAAGCTTGGACTCCCTCAATCTCGGGGAAGACCACACCAAAACCATTCTCCCAAAGCGCATCAGCTGAAATGAGAACACCATCACTCTCGCTAAACAGAATGATTGAATGTGGATCATGCCCTGGTGCGGCATAAACTTTCCAAGTTGAATCATCGAAACTCAAAGCATCGCCATCGGATAAGACGCCGCTTTTGTTGAAGATTGGGCAGTGTTGGCCTGTTGGCGTGTAGGTTAAAGCGTCTGCATCCCAATCATCCACGCAAGTCGCATGACCAGGTGGGATGTAAGTCTTCAACAATGGATATATGTGCTGTAAATGCGAATTTCCTCCACAGTGGTCACTGTGAAGATGCGTATTCACAATAGATGTCAAAGTACGATTTTGTAGGGCTGTCTCTACCAATGATGCGGTTTGCTTCGCATGGGTCCAATATCCAGTATCAACAAGCACCGCCTGCTTTGAGTCTTGAATCAATACGTTATTTGACGAAAGCCAGCCTCGCTCAAAGAACGTGACGCCGCTTGGTAATTTGTGCATGAAAACTCGATGTGTAATGCCAGACATTGCAAACAGTAACAGTATTTTGAATTCAACTACTGAAACAGGGACCCATTCGTGAGCTCTGAGTTACAAGTAATCAGATTAGGCAATTTAGGGCGACACATCTAAAGCGCGTCAGAAAATAGCAAGAATAAGGGATAACCCGTACAATGCAGCTATGACACTCGTACACACTCTTGCCAAAACCACTCTGGAGGGCGGTAGACAAATGCTTCGCTTCACGGGCGTTTCCCAAGAACCGCGACGAAATACTGAAGGGGTGTTGATACCCATAGCAGCGCTGGACATGCAGCATATTCCAGACATCTTGCAGCATTTACTTGCGCTGTGTGAGCACGATCGATATTTGCGTTTTGGCTACAAAGCTAATGACGAGCATATTCAGCGCTATGTGGCGGGGCTGAATTTTGAGCGCGATGAAATTTACGGAATCTTCAACACCGAGTTGCAGATCATTGCTATGGCGCATTTGGCACTGATGAAAGATGCGGGTCGAGAGTTTAGTTCGGAGTTTGGTGTGTCAGTGTCTGCCCACGCGCGTGGCCGTGGATATGGTGCTCGCTTGTTTGAACGAGCTGTAATTCATGCACGAAATGAAAAGGTGTACCAGATGTACATACACGCATTGAGCGAAAACGCGCCGATGATTCGCATCGCACGCAAAGGTGGCGCCAAAATTGAACGCGATGGCTCGGAAACCGAAGCATTTCTGAGCTTGCCAAAGCGTGATTTTGACAGCCGAGTCTCAGAATTTGTTGCAGACCAATACGCTAAAACTAACTACAACATCAAAGAAGATGCAAAAAGATTTTGGAACTTCTTAGCCAAAGTGCAAGAAATCCGAACTGGCGTGCGCGAAGCAAGACATCAAGCTGCAGAATAAATCAATAGCCCCCGCGCATGGGCTATGCTTAAGGCTTGTGAGACTCTCGCAGCAAATGCTGCACCACTGTGATACCCCCGAATTCTCGAGATACTGAAAAACAAGACCAACGCAGCTATTGGCAGCGTTTGGTCGAATTCATACACCCCGGCCCCGATTCTCGCGAAGAGTTGCTAGATGCACTCTCTGACGCGGAAGACAATCAAGTAATCGGCGCTGAAAGCCGTTTGATGTTGGAAGGTGTTTTGCGCATGGCCGACCTCACCGCTGGTGAGGTGATGGTCGCCGCGCCCCGCATGGACCTGATCAATTTAGACGCGCCTGTTGAAGAAAGCTTGCATCAAGTCATTGATACAGGTCACTCAAGATTCCCCGTTTTCGAAGGAGAGCGTGACAACCTGGTGGGAATCCTATTAGCCAAAGATTTGCTCAAGTTACAGCGAGCACCATCACTCAACATTCGCACCCTCCTGCGTCCGCCAGTTTTTGTCCCAGAGAGCAAAGGCTTGAATGATTTGCTGCGCGAGTTTCGCAACACGCGCAACCACATGGCATTGGTTGTCGACGAATTCGGTCGCATTGCAGGCCTCATCACAATTGAAGATGTGTTGGAGCAAATTGTTGGTGATATCGAAGATGAATTCGACAGTCAAGAAGACGTTGGAGACATCTTTGCACTGGCTGATCAAACATATCGCGTCAGTGGCGATGCATCACTTGAGCGTGTGGGTGAAGCATTCGGCACACATTTAGAAGTGACGGCTGCCGAGGAATCTGAGGATACGAACTTCGACACCATTGGCGGTTTCATCGCACACGCCATGGGGCATGTGCCGCGCCGAGGAGAACACTTCGAAATTAACAAGTTAAGGTTTGAAGTGTTACACACACGCGGTGGAGCTGTGAAGTGGTTTAAGGTGTATCCAGCGCCGCTAGATAAAGAGCACGCTTAACACATGAACAACGACCAACAACGCCCCAAACGCTGGCCAATATCAATAAGCATGACAGCATTGTTATGTATGGCGGGATTGGTGCAGGCGATGTCGTTGGCGTGGCCATTTGAGGCGATGAAGGGCGCGCCAATCGGCTGGTTGCAGTGCGTCAGTTTGGTGGTTTATGCCGGTGTACTTGATCGTTGTAAAAATAAAATACAAGCGTTCACAGCAGGTTGGGTTTTTGCATTTGCATGGCTTGTAGGAAGCACATGGTGGATGTTCATCTCCATGCACACCTACGGAGGTCTGCCAGTACCCATGGCAATGTTTGGCGTAGTAGTCTTGGCAGGAGGCCATGCCGTAATCTATGCAATTGCAGCTGCAGTATTCAATGCAATGTGTAAAACAGGCTTAGGCGTCTTATCGCGTGCAAGCGCGTTTGCGGCGCTATGGTGCTTGGCTGAAATCGTACGCGGCTCAATACTCACAGGCTTTCCATGGGGGGCTGTTGGTTATGCTCATCTTGATAGTTTGCTGCAACATTGGGCTCCGTGGGTTGGCGTATATGGTTTGTGTGCCATGTCTGGATTCATTGCCATGGCCATTGGCGCTGAGCGCAGACGCCAAATAGACAAAACGCGAGTCGTTCAAATCGGCGTGATGATTGCGACCGCCGTGCTTGGCTACACATGGTTCAGTTCACCTAGTAATGTTGCCATCGAGCAGGGGCGATCAACAAGCCCCATCAGCGTGACTCTGTTGCAAGGCAACATTCCACAAGATTTGAAGTTTGGCGAAGGTGTTGACCTTGCTTTGCGCAACTACAAAGATGCACTGCTCGCTAGCAGCAGCGAACTGACGGTCACCCCAGAAACAGCGATTCCGTTGATCAAGCAGCAAATGCCAGAGCATTACTGGGAGGCGTTGGAAGCGCGCTTCAGAACAGGTAAGCAAGCCGCATTGATCGGCTTGCCATTGGCTACGCGCACCGACCAAGGGCAGTTGCAATATAGCAATTCAGTGATTGCACTGATGCCACAAACATCTGCCGCTGCAACGGCTAGCTACCAATACGACAAACACCACCTCGTGCCATTCGGTGAATTTGTGCCGCCTCTATTTCAGTGGTTTGTGCGCATGATGAATATTCCGTTGGGGGAATTCACACGTGGCGACGTATCCCAACCTAGCTTCGCTTTCAAAGGCGAACGCATCGCTCCAAATATTTGCTACGAAGACTTATTTGGTGAAGAGCTAGCTCGCAGCTTTGCAGACCCCGACAAGGCCCCCACCATGATGGTTAACCTCAGCAACATCGCGTGGTTTGGCGACACCGTGGCTATTGATCAGCATCTCAATATATCGCGCATGCGAGCGCTAGAGCTCGGCCGCCCTATGCTTCGTGCCACCAATACAGGGGCCACAGCCATCATCGATGCGCAAGGGCAGGTCACCCATCGTCTGCCAAGCGCAGTTCAGGGCGCACTCACGGCTGAGGTTTATGGCGTGCATGGCCCTGTCACGCCCTATGCTCAATGGGTGTCAGTTTGGGGGCTTTGGCCATTGGCAGGCGTGGCTTTGTTGATCTTATTGATTGTGGCCGCCATGGCACATGCATCTAGACATGGCCAGAGGCGTTTCGGCCCGTAAAATCAGAGGTTTGCGGGCGTATTGACCTGCAGCCTAAATTGCCAGCGTCTGCTGGCCACTTTGCATGCTGACTTTTCAAGAAATCATTCTCACTCTCCAGTCCTATTGGGCCAAGCAAGGCTGTGCGTTGCTACAACCCATCGACATGGAGGTCGGTGCGGGCACTTCGCACACAGCCACGTTCTTGCGCGCTTTGGGCCCAGAGCCATGGAAAGCCGCTTATGTGCAACCTAGCCGCCGTCCCAAAGATGGCCGTTATGGCGAGAACCCCAACCGCTTGCAACATTACTACCAATACCAAGTGGTTTTAAAGCCCGCACCCAGCAACATCTTGGAGCTGTATTTGGGCTCACTAGAAGCCCTCGGCTTTGATCTTAAGAAAAACGACATCCGCTTCGTCGAAGATGATTGGGAAAACCCAACCTTGGGCGCATGGGGTTTGGGCTGGGAAGTTTGGTTGAACGGCATGGAAGTCACGCAGTTCACCTACTTCCAACAAGTCGGCGGCATTGATTGCAAGCCCATCACGGGCGAAATCACTTACGGTCTAGAGCGCTTGGCCATGTACCTGCAAGGCGTGGATAACGTTTACAACCTGCAATGGACTGACGGCCTAAGCTATGGTGACGTTTACAAACAAAACGAGGTGGAGCAATCCACTTACAACTTCGAGCACAGCGATGCCGAGTTTTTGTTTACCGCCTTTGGCGCACACGAGAAACAAGCCCAGCACCTCATGGGCGCGCAGTTGGCGTTGCCCGCGTATGAGCAAGTGCTCAAAGCCGCACACACCTTCAACTTGCTCGACGCGCGCGGTGCGATCAGCGTGACCGAGCGTGCTGCCTACATTGGCCGCATCCGTAACTTGGCACGCGCAGTGGCGCAGAGCTATTACGAAAGCCGCGAGCGCTTGGGCTTCCCCATGGCCCCGCGTGAATGGGTTGAACAAATGCCGAAGAAGACTGCTTGATCGTAGGACACAAGAACATGACGACACAAAACCTACTCATCGAACTCTTCGTGGAAGAGCTGCCTCCTAAGGCTTTGCAAAAACTCGGCGACGCATTCTCTGGTGTGCTCTTTGAGCAACTCAAAGCACAAGGCCTGACAGCCGCCAATTCAGCCGTGACGGCCTACGCATCGCCACGCCGTTTGGCCGCACACATCACAGCAGTGTCTGCCCTTGCCGCAGACAAAGCCGTGCAACAAAAACTCATGCCCGTCACAGTCGGCTTGGATGCCAGCGGCAACGCCACGCCAGCTTTGTTGAAAAAACTGCAAGCCTTGGGCGCTGGCCCAGACGCTGTGGCGCAACTCAAACGCGCACCCGATGGCAAAGCCGAAGCCTTGTTTTACGACAGCATCGTCAAAGGCGCTAGCTTGGCCGATGGCTTGCAAAAAGCTTTGAGCGAAGCCATCGCTAAGTTGCCCATCCCTAAAGTGATGAGCTACCAGCTCGAAACCGATTGTGAATTGCCGGGCTGGAGTAGCGTCAACTTTGTGCGCCCAGCGCACAGTTTGATCGCGTTGCACGGCAGCACCGTGGTGCCGGTCAAAGCATTGGGCTTGACAGCGGGAAACACAACACAAGGCCACCGCTTTGAAGCCAAGGTGTCGCCAGTCGTTTTGGCCAGCGCTGATGTGTACGAAGACACGCTTGCCAAAGACGGCGCAGTCATCGCCAGCTTCAGCGTTCGCCGTGCTGAGATTGCACGTCAACTCGAAGCCGCCGCAGCCAAAGTTGGCGGCGGTGCAAAGGCGATTGAAGACGCAGCATTGCTCGACGAAGTGACCGCCTTGGTTGAACGCCCCAACGTATTGGTGTGCGAGTTCGAAAAACAATTCCTCGACGTGCCGCAAGAGTGCCTCATCCTCACGATGAAGGCCAACCAAAAATACTTCCCGCTGCTTGACGTCGCAGGCAAGTTGACCAACAAATTCTTGGTGGTCAGCAACATCACACCTGATGATGCATCTGCTGTCACAGGCGGCAACGAGCGCGTGGTGCGCCCACGCTTGGCCGACGCCAAATTCTTCTTTGACCAAGACCGCAAAAAGACACTCGCTTCGCGCGTGGAAGGTTTGGCCAAGGTCGTGTATCACAACAAGCTCGGTACGCAAGGCGAGCGCACTGACCGCGTGCGCGCCATTGCCAAAGGCATTGCCGCCTTGCTGCCGCAAGCCAAAGACGCTGCCTTTGTGCAAGCCGTCGACACCGCCGCACAACTCGCAAAAACCGATTTGTTGACAGACATGGTGGGAGAGTTCCCAGAGTTGCAAGGCATCATGGGCGGCTACTACGCGCGTCACGACGGATTGGGCGAGGACGTGGCACAGGCCATTGAAGACCACTACAGGCCGCGCTTCGCTGGCGACGAATTGCCACGCAACACCGTCGGTGTGGTCGTGGCCTTGGCGGATAAGGTCGAAACCTTGGTGGGCATGTTTGGCATTGGCAATTTGCCAACGGGCGACAAAGACCCGTTTGCTTTGCGTCGTCACGCCTTGGGTGTGATTCGCATGTTGAGCGACGCAAAGTTGGATGTCGGCTTGGATGCATTGATTACACAAGCCATTCCCGCGTTTGGCGACAAGATCACTGACCCCGCTGCTGCTTTGTCTTCATTCGTTTATGACCGTCTCTCCGGCGGCCTGCGTGAGCAAGGCTATTCCGCCCAAGAAGTCGAAGCCGTGTTGGCGCTGCGCCCACAACGTTTGAGCGATGTGTCCAAACGCCTCACTGCAGTTCGTGCCTTCGCCGCCTTGCCCGAGGCCTCAGCTTTGGCTGCCGCCAATAAGCGCATCGGCAACGTGCTCAAGAAAGCAGGCGAAGTCGATGCTCACGTCAACACCGCCTTGTTCAAAGAAGATGCCGAGCAAGCCCTGTACGCCGTCATGCAAAAACTGCTGCCGGAGTCTGAGGCGCAGTTCACTGCTGGTGACTACACCGCGTCGTTGCAAACCTTGGCTGTTTTGCGCTCGCCCGTGGATGCGTTCTTTGACGACGTCATGGTGAATGCAGAAGAAATGGACTTGCGCTTGAATCGCCAAGGCATGCTCAAAAAGTTGCACGAAGCCATGAATCGCGTGGCTGATTTATCCGCCCTCGCTTCTTAACGTCAAGGCGCATTCATGCAAACCAAACTCGTCATACTCGACCGCGACGGCACGATCAACCAAGACAGCGATGACTACGTCAAGTCGGCTGATGAGTGGATTGCCTTGCCAGACGCGCTCGAGGCGATTGCGCGTTTGAACCATGCAGGCTGGCACGTGGTTGTGGCCTCTAACCAATCTGGCTTGGGTCGTGGTTTGTTTGATGTCGCCGCTTTAAATGCCATGCACACCAAGATGCACAAACTCTTGGCTGCTGCAGGTGGCCGTATTGATGCCGTGTTTTATTGCCCGCACAGTCCCGAGGAAACGTGCAACTGTCGCAAGCCCTTGCCTGGTTTGTTCGAGCAAATCGGCGAGCGCTACGGCATGGACCTCAAAGGCGTTCACACTGTGGGCGATTCGCTGCGCGATTTGCAAGCAGGCGCTGCCGTCGGTTGCGCCACCCACTTGGTGTACACAGGCAAGGGTGAAAAGCTCAAGGGTCATCCACTGCCTGGAGACTTCCCTCAAGGCACTGTGGCACACGATGATCTCAGTGCATTTGCCGACTGGCTTCTGGCGCAGCCCGAATCAGCAACAAAAACTAACAAAGCAGGAGCACCCACATGATGGCCATGCTCCGCTCGACGCTGCACATGGCGTTCATGTTTGTCACCGTCATTCCCTACACCTTGCTCATTTTGCTGGCGCGTTTGTTAGGTGCGAAGGGCAATGTGCGTTACGCCTTTGCTCAAAAGTGGCTCACGCTCAGCATCGAAGCTGCGCGCGTCATCATGGGCATCCGTTACCAAGTGCAAGGCCAACAAAACTTGCCCGTGGGCGAAACCAGCCCCGCCATTTTGTTGGTCAAGCATCAGTCCACCTACGAGACATTTTTGATGCCGGCCATCATGCCGCACCCCTTAGCTTATGTGTTCAAAAAAGAACTGCTGTACGTGCCGTTCTTTGGCTGGTCTATTGGCAGCTTGGAAATGATTCACATCGACCGAAGCCAACGCGCCAAAGCCTTTGCCAAGGTGGTGGAGCAGGGGCAGGCATTGCTCGACAAAGGTGTGTGGGTCATCATGTTTCCAGAAGGCACGCGCATTCCACGCGGTGAGCACGGCAGCTACAAAACCGGTGGTACGCGTTTGGCTATTGCCACGGGCGCGCCGGTCATTCCTATTGCGGTCACCTCAGCCAAATGCTGGCCACGCAAAGCCTTCATCAAGACTCCTGGTGTGGTGGATGTATCGATTGGTAAGCCCATTCCGAGCGTTGGCCGCGACGCCGATGAACTGATGCGCGAAGTTGAAGCGTGGATCGAAGCCGAAATGCACCGCCTCGACCCCGAGGCCTACGTCATCCAACACTGAGGCCGCACGCATGAGCCGCTTTTTGCAACTCGTGCTCGACATGTTCGATGGGGCTACCACCAAAGCCCTGCAAGGCCTGGGCACAGACAAGCGGCCTAGCCCCAAAAAACGCCAGCCTCGCCCACCCAAGCGCCTCAAGCCGCAAGGCTTGAGGGGTGGGTCGCATCGTGATGCCAATGCCTTGTCCGCAGCGCCTGCGCTTCATGGCCCTCATAGGCCGTCAGAGCCTTTGGGCCAAGTGCTACCCAAAGCGCATTACGCGCACCCACGCGCCACGCGTCGCATCCAACTCGGCACCACCGATGTGGCTTATGCCTTTAGGCGAGGCAAGCGTCGCACCATCGGCATGGCCATTGGTCCTGACGGTTTGGAGGTCAGCGCGCCGCGTTGGGTCACATTGGGTGAAGTGGAATCTGCTTTGCACGAAAAAGCCGATTGGATTGCTCGCAAGCTGGTCGAGATGCAAGAGCGCCAACAGCAGCTGGGTGCAGCGCGCATCGTGTGGGTCGATGGCGTAGTGCTGCCGTATTTGGGCGATCAACTCAAGGTGGTGCTCGACTCTTCAAGCGCGCTCAAAAAGAACAGTGCGCAGTTTGAGCTTGCCCAACAGACGTATGTCGGCGATACCCTCTCCCTCTCTGCAGATGCCGACACGCAAGAACGTGTGCAAGTGAGTGACGCCACGCAAGCTTCAACGCCCTTGCTGCACACCCTCCGCCTAGGCCTGCCCCTCAACGCCGAACACCAGCAAATCCGCGACGCCGTGCAGGCGTGGCTCATGCGACAAGCCAAAGCCTTGTTTGTGGAACGTCTCAACCATTACGCGCCCCAGCTGGGCGTGCAGTGGCAGCGCGTGTCGCTCAGTAGCGCCGCCACGCGCTGGGGCAGTGCCAGTGCCAATGGCGCGATTCGACTCAACTGGCGACTGGTACACCACAAGCGCGATGTGATCGACTACGTCGTGGCCCACGAACTTAGCCATTTGCGCGTGATGGACCACAGCCCGCGCTTTTGGGAAACTGTGCAAAGTGTCATGCCCGATTACGCCCAACGAAGGCGTGTTCTTAAGGATGAACCCTTACCTCCGTGGTCTTGAGTTAGTTTTTGGAGATTTCCCGTCATAATTGACGTTTACGTAAACGTAAACAAGGAAATCATGGCGACCACCTATTCCATCAGCGATCTAGCGCGTGAGTTTGATCTCACCACGCGAGCCATCCGTTTTTACGAAGACATGGGCCTGTTGCAGCCCGAGCGCTCTGGCCCCGGTGGGCGTAACCGCGTATATAGCCACCGTGACCGAACGCGTCTCAAACTCACCCTGCGCGCCAAGCGTTTGGGACTGTCGTTAACCGAGGCCAAAGACCTGATCGATATGTACGACAGCCCGCGTGACACTGGCCCACAGCTGCAAAAGTTTTTGGTGGTGCTTGACGCGCACAAGCGCGAACTCGAAGCGCAGATGTCTGAAATTATTGCCAACCTTGACGAAGTGAAAGCGCACGAAAAAGAAGCCCGCGCTTTGTTGGCCAAACAAGGCGAAAAACCTGCCAAGGCATCAAAGACGTCGAAAGCGAGTAAGGCATGACGCAAGCCGCATCTGCGCATCCGGATCTTCATTCCCGCATCGAAGCCAGCTTTGTACGCCAAGGCATGATGCAGCACCTCGGCGCACGCATCGTGTCGGTGGCGCCCGGAGAGGTGGAAATTGCCTTGCCTTATTCCGAGCGCGTCACTCAACAACAAGGCGGCTACCACGGCGGTGCAATGGGCGCCTTGGCGGATATTGCTGCAGGCTACGCGGGTCTCACCATGGCCGCAGAGGGCCAAGAGGTGACCACGGTCGAATACAAGATCAACTTCCTCGCCGCCTTCTCTGGTGGCGAGCTTCGCGCCCGCGGCCATGTGGTGCGTGCAGGTAAACGCCTCATCATCACCACAGCCGAAGTGGTGCACCTTGACGACAACGGCGGCGAATCGCCCTGCGCTTTGATGCAGCAAACCCTCGCCACTGTGAATAAAACCTACTAAGCCTATTCATCCCAACGGAGACACACATGAACAACTTACCAGGCCTGAACTTCCAACTCGGTGAAGACATCGACGCCTTGCGCGACGCTGTGCGCGACTTCGCGCAAGCCGAAATCGCCCCACGCGCTGCACAGATCGACCACGACGATCAGTTTCCCATGGACTTGTGGCGCAAGATGGGGGACCTCGGTGTCTTGGGCATCACCGTGGGCGAAGAATACGGCGGCGCCAATATGGGCTACCTCGCGCACATGATTGCAATGGAAGAGATCTCACGCGCCTCGGCCAGCGTGGGCTTGAGCTACGGTGCACACAGCAATTTGTGCGTGAACCAAATCAAACGCAACGGCACCGAAGAGCAACGCGCCAAGTACCTGCCCAAGCTCATCAGCGGCGAGCATGTGGGCGCTTTGGCCATGTCCGAGCCAGGTGCGGGCTCTGACGTCATCAGCATGAAGTTGAAGGCGGAAGACAAAGGCGGCTACTACCTGCTCAATGGCAGCAAGATGTGGATCACCAACGGCCCTGACGCCGACACGCTGGTGGTCTACGCCAAGACCGAGCCAGAGTTGGGCGCGCGCGGCGTGACCGCTTTCTTGATCGAGAAAGGAATGAAGGGCTTCAGCGTCGCACAAAAGCTCGACAAACTCGGCATGCGCGGCAGCCACACTGGCGAGCTGGTGTTCAACAACGTCGAAGTGCCAGAAAGCCATATCTTGGGCGGCCTCAACATGGGCGCCAAAGTGCTGATGAGCGGTTTGGACTACGAACGCGCCGTGTTGACCGGCGGCCCACTGGGCATCATGCAATCGGTGATGGACAACGTCATTCCCTATATCCACGACCGCAAACAGTTTGGCCAAAGCATTGGCGAGTTCCAACTCATCCAAGGCAAAGTGGCAGACATGTACACCGTGCTCCAAGCAGGCCGCAGCTTTGCGTACACCGTGGCTAAAAACCTCGACATGCTCGGCACCGATCACGTGCGCCAGGTTCGCAAAGACTGCGCATCTGTCATTTTGTGGACGGCCGAAAAAGCCACGTGGATGGCGGGCGAAGGCGTGCAGATTTTTGGTGGCAACGGCTACATCAACGAATACCCACTGGGCCGTTTGTGGCGCGATGCCAAGTTGTACGAAATTGGTGCGGGCACCAGCGAAATTCGTCGCATGCTGATTGGCCGCGAACTATTCGCCGAAACTTGTTAAGGAATTAGCCGCACTGCGACAATTGACGCATGAGCAAATCACTACAACACCTCTTCGATAACAACCGCGCTTGGGCGGATCGCATGGTTCAAGAAAACCCTGCGTACTTCTCACGCTTGGCCAA
>JACCDT011553986.1_pt1 | contig 12508 bp, 14 predicted proteins | sample 7446291 | NCBI WGS metagenome assembly JACCDT01 (sample SAMN15323446, study PRJNA562643) | freshwater metagenome | isolation source: river surface water | place: USA:Blue River Watershed | collected 2017-08-17
AAGGTATCGCAGGACTTGTTCACATTTCAGAATTCGGTTCAGATGAGAAACTACACAGTTCTCTAGAACTAGGAAAGAACTACAAGTTCAAGATAACTATGTTCGACGCAAAGGAGCAGAAGATGACTTTGTCATACGTTGATCCAAGTAAGAAAGCTGAGTAATTATAAAACATTCAGATAGCAATTAGGGCGGCCCGTGAGGGTCGCCCTTTTGCGTTAGTTCAGGTACTCGAGGATTCCACCGGAAAGACCAAAGATGTATCCGGTTGTACCCGGCTTCAAGTCACCGCGATGCTTACGCGCAGCCTTAATGTTCGCGAACTCTTGCTTCTTGAAAAGAAGCGCACCATCCCTGTATAGAGTCATGGTGACTTTCTGCGACGAACAGAACAGAGTGGTCGGACCCGAATTTACAGTACACACACGAACCTCCAACATCGATAAGGCAAGGACTCTGATATAAATAGTGCATTATATTCAAAAATAGTCAACTAGTTAAACCCCGTCATTGCTTTCTCCAAACCCTCAGAGACAAAAACTTCTAGAGCTTCGTTTACGCTCTTTGATAGTTTCTTTAACTCCTTAATTTCTTCCTCTTTAAATTTACCGAGTATTACTTTTGTCACAGCATCCTCACCTTTTGGTTTCTTTATCTTTCCACTTGGTGTTGTTGGTGAGATTCCAACTCGAACTCGAGCAAACTTTTCTGTTTTTATAGATTTTATTATTGACTCAAGTCCCCTGTGTCCACCCGATGATTTATTAAAAGAGATTTTGTTAGTTCCAAATGGTAAGTCAAGATCGTCATATATAACCATTAGTTTTTCTGCTGACTTTATTGAGGTAATCAAAGGTTTTAAAGACTTACCAGAGTTGTTCATAAAAGTTTCTGGTAAAACCAGAGTTACAGGAGTTTTCCCTACTTTTACTTTTGCTACAGTTGCGTTTAATTTTTTATCTGTTTTCCATTCTGCATCCAGAGATTTTCCAAACCATTCAACCAACATTCTGCCTGTGTTGTGCCGTGTTTCTTTGTATTCTTCTCCTGGATTTCCTAGTCCTACAAATATGTATGCCATTCCTTAATATTACCACAACAAACAATATCGTCGACTCGTAATTGTGAAATTTATTGAAATTTGTAGGAAAGCCAAATTGGCTGTATAATACCACCAATGAACGAAGAAAAAGCCCCTATTTTGGCCAATAATAACGATAATTCATCTAGCTGGCTAAGCAAGGAAAACCTAAAATCAGTTGGTAAAGAAATCCTGATTTTTACCCTAATCGCTTTTGGTGTTGTGCTACCTTTTAGAATATATATCGCGGAACCATACCTTGTAGACGGACGGTCAATGGACCCTACTTTTGCGACTGGCGACTATCTTATCGTAGATAAACTTTCATACAGAATTGGTACACCAAAAAGAAACACTGTGATTGTTTTCAAATATCCTTACGACAATTCTCCAAAAAGTCGTATCGAAAAAATTTTTCATTTAAAAAATAGTATAAAAAAGAGCTTCATAAAAAGAGTTATCGGTCTTCCTGGTGAAACTGTAATAGTAAATGACAATACTGTAAAAATAATAAACAAAGAAAATCCTGAAGGATTTGTAATAGACCAGTCATATGTTGTCCATAATTTGGTTGGGAGCTCTACAACTATGACACTCAAAGATGATGAATATTTTGTCATGGGAGACAACAGGTTAGAGAGTTACGACTCTCGTTTCTGGGGACCTTTGAACAAAAAGTTCATTCTTGGTGAACCAATTCTCCAACTTCTCCCTATCAAAGCGATAAGCATTTTACCAGGCAAAGATACCAAATAATATGGCAAAGAAAAATACAGAAACAGAAAATTCTCACTTAGAAATAATCTGCGATAAAGTCGGAGAAGTGGCTATCAACTATGGTTTTAATGTCATAAAAGCTCCGAACATAACCAACGAGGACCTTAGTAAGTCAAAACAATTCAAAGAGTTTGACCATTTTGGCGATATCGAAGAAAAAGTAGCTCTGACAAGATGGTACATGGACAAAAGAATGGATCTAGAGGCTCAACCTCTTGCAATTCATTACCGAAAACCCCTATCTGGTGGAGGTTCAAAGAAAAAACCAAATGTAGAAGCATATGGTTTTGAAATTATGGGAAGTAACAGGTCAACTAGTGAAGCTTTGATTATCAAATGTGTGATTGCTGTACTAGAGGAACTTGGTTACAAAGATCTTTTTGTTGATATAAACAGTATTGGTGACAAAGAATCAGTTTCAAAGTTCGAACGAGAAATTAATACATATTTCAGAAAACACGCACACGAACTTTCTGCAAAAGTAAAATTAGACTTTAAGAAAAATCATTACGAAGTTTTGAAAGCTAATGCAGAAGAAACAAGAGAATTTTTGAAAAATGCACCCCAAACTGTCGGTTCCCTTTCGGACTTGGCACGAACACATTTCAAAGAAGTACTAGAAAGTGTAGAAGCTTTTGACGTAGCATACAAAATAAAACCAAATCTTCTTTCTAACAAACTTTATGCTTCATACACAGTGTTTGAAATACGAGCAATATCTGACAAAAAGGACGAGGATGGTGAACTGCTTGCGTATGGATACAGATACAACCATTTAGCCAAAAAACTAGGTGGCAAAAAAGAAGTTCCGTCTATCGGTGCCACAATACTAGCAAAGAAAAACCATTCTCTTGCCAAAAAAGTCATAATAAAAAATATTAAAAAACCAAAGTTCTATCTAGTTCAACTTGGAAACACAGCAAAACTAAAAGCACTTAACGTTGTTGAACTTCTCCGAAAAAATAAAATTCCCGTTTACCATTCGATAACAAAAGACAAAATAACAGGCCAGCTAAACGGCGCAGAATATATGAAGTCTTCTCACGTTCTAATCATGGGACAAAAGGAAGCTATAGAAAACAGTATGGTAGTTAGAAATATCCTAAACCGAGAACAAGAAACTGTTCCGTTGGATAAACTTGTAGATTTCCTGAAAAATTTGGACAAAGGAAGTAAACGCTAAAAGCGAGCAGTCATGCGACTGTTGCTCAGCTTTGCTCGGTTACAGTAGTGGCATGACCAAAAATAATGGAAAAGGGCTTGGCGGATTAGCGCCTAGCGCTTCCCCACCAAGCCCAGAAGACCCGCTAGGGTTCGAGGTTCACCCGGAGCTTTCCAGATCTCAGCACCTCGATCTGCTTGTCGGTCACACCGGCCTCCTTGAGTGCCCGCGTGTACCTGTCATCCCCAGAAGAGGACATGTGAAGTCGCAAGGTTTCGAGTTGGTGGACTTCCACTCTCTCGCCGTGAATGGCAGACTGGACCAATTGAACCATTCCCTGCTTCTCGTTGCGAATTCCTAGAAAGCCCGGAATGCTGATCGCCGCAATGATACCGATGATTGCAACGACAATCAGGAACTCGATAAGTGTAAAACCTCGCTGGCTTCTCATAAGCACCTCCCTCAGGCCCAAATGGGCCAAAACTTGCAGACCTGGTGCTTTTATACAATATAGTTAATACAATTGTCAATATATACCTAAAATACCCAGTTATAACTTGATTAGTCCTACCCAATATGTTAGAGTAGTCCCCATATGATAAATGCAGAAGTAGTACGAGCAGGAAGCGAAAATAACCTAAACCTTATCAGACGATTTACTAAAAAAGTCCAAGGTTCTGGTGTTTTGCCACGTGTAAGAAGCCTAAGATACGCAACTCGAAAGCAGTCAGAGTACGTAAAGCAAAAGAAAACTCTTAAAGTTCTAAAAAGACGAGAAGAAGTTACTGAGCTTATCAAGATGGGCAAAATGTCTGAATACACACGAGGAAAGAAATAAAATGAAGATTGAGACTTTCTCAATAACAAATAAAACCAAGAGCACACTACCAAGTGTGCCTTTTGGTAAAATAAAAGATGCTGGACTCGGAAAAGACTATTCCCTCTCTCTAGTTTTTGTTGGTGAAAGACGATCAAGAAAATTAAATAATAGTTATAGAGCAAAAGATAAATCAACAAATGTACTTTCTTTTACGTTGGACAAAAAAAATGGAGAAATTTTTATAACTCCTGCTGTTGTTAAAAGACAAACAAAAAAATTTGGAAGAAATTTTCAAAATTTGGTGGCATTTTTATTTATCCACGGTTTAATGCATTTGAAAGGATACGACCATGGTAGTACAATGGAAAGAGCAGAAGAAATTTTGAGAAAGAAGTTTAGAATTTAAATCTCTTTTTCGCCAAAGTTTTTCTGAGACCGTTCGCCTTTCCAGCGAAAGCTCACTTTGTCCTCGGCCAAAACTTGTCAATGAGCCTCGCTATGCTCGGTCGTTGACAAGACCGGCTTTTGGCCTGTGGGGTCTCACAAAAACTTTAACTCAACAAGATTTAAATTTCTGCTATTTAAATAATGATGCGCAATATCACAGTAGGAATAGATATCGGAACATACCAAGTAAAAGTGGTAGTGGCAGAACTTGTTAAAGAAAACAATAAAAACGTTACAAAAATTCTCGGAACTGGCATCACAGAATCAAAAGGTTTGCGTCATGGTTACATCATAAATGGTGCAGATGTAACATCTAGTATCCAGACAGCAGTGAGACTCGCAGAAAAAACTTCTGGCGTAAAAATACATAAAGCTTACGTGGCTGTTGGAGGTATTGGACTATCTGGTATTACTTCAACATCTAGCACAATGATAGGTAGAGCAGATCTACAGATAACTGACCTAGATATTGAAAAATTAGCCCAAATTTCTGAAGAGAGTATCTCGCCAAACCTTATCCAAAACCACCGAATTCTTCACAGCATTCCCCTTTCATACAAAATAGACGGAAAGCCTGTTTTAGCCAAAACACCTCTCGATATGAAAGGCACAAAACTAGAGGTAAAAATGCTCTTTATTACCTGTCTAGAAGCCCACCTAAACGACCTCCTGGAGGCCGTAGATCAGGCTGGGATAGAGGTAATAGACGTTATGGCTTCTCCTATAGCAGCGTCGTTTGTGACCCTAACCAAGGCCCAAAAGATAGCCGGTTGTGTATTAGCGAACATAGGGGCAGAAACGATATCTATAGTCATTTTCGAAAACAACATTCCGATTTCTCTAGAAGTCTTCCCTATCGGTTCGACAGACATAACAAACGATATTGCTCTTGGTCTAAAAATTCCACTTGAAGAAGCAGAGAATATAAAAATTGGTGGAATAACAAGCACAACATTTTCGAAAAAGAAACTCGACGAAATAGTTTCCGCAAGACTTGCAGATATGTTTGAGCTAATCGAAAACCATTTGAAAAAAGTTGGACGTAACGGACTACTTCCTGCAGGAATATTTCTAACTGGTGGTGGAGGTGGAATAGGAACAATAGAAGATTTTGCAAAAGTTGCACTAAAACTTCCATCAAGAATAGCGAGTATGACTTTGGGTGATCAAAAAAGTGGCGTGAGAGATTCTACATGGGCTGTTGCGTATGGACTATGCATGTTGGGCTTTTCAAAAGAGGACAAAAAGAACCTTGGTGTCAAAAATACGATGAATAAAACTGGAATCAAAATAATTAATTTTTTCAAACAATTTCTACCGTAAATTTTATTAAAAATGGCTAAAATTAAAGGTTTATAAGAGCACAGTTGAACACATAGCGTCAACTGTTTTTATTTATAACCTTTGGTGATATAGTACTGGTACGAAAGAAATTAAGACATTAACTGTAACTATCAATATGCCTCAAATTAAACCAGAAGTAGAAGCATTCGCACGAATAAAAGTCCTTGGAATTGGAGGTTCTGGAAAGAATGCTCTAAACCATATGATCAACTCCAAAGTAAAAGGGGTGGATTTTATCGCTGTAAATACAGACTCTCAGGACCTACACCACGTACAGGCAAAAAGAAAGATTCACATTGGTAAAAACCTTACTCGAGGACTAGGAGCTGGAATGAACCCAGAACTAGGAAAGCGAGCTGTTGAGGAAACAAAAGAAGAAATACAAGAAGCAATAAAAGGCGCAGATATGTGCTTTATCACTTGTGGACTTGGAGGAGGAACAGGAACAGGTGCAGCCCCTATCGTAGCTAGAATTGCAAAGGAAATGGGTGCTCTAACTGTAGCAGTTGTTACAAAGCCTTTCTTCTTTGAAGGTCAGATGAGAATGAAGCTTGCAGAGCAAGGTCTAGAGGAACTCCGAGCCGCTGTGGACGCCATTATCGTAATTCCAAACGATAGACTACTTTCTACTATTTCAAAAGAAACTACAGCAAAGTCAGCCTTTGCTATTTGTGATGATGTTCTAAAGTCTGCTGTTGAAGGCATCTCTGACCTTATTACAACACCAGGTATTATCAACATCGACTTTGCCGATATCAAAGCTGTTATGGCAGATGCAGGTTCAGCACTTATGGGAATCGGTCTTGCAACAGGTGAAAAAAGAGCAGAAGAAGCAGCAAAGATGGCTATCAACTCACCTCTTTTGGAAGTTTCTATAAACGGAGCAAAAGGAGTTCTATTCTCTATCGCAGGTGGTGACGACCTAGGAATGTTCGAAATTCAGGACGCAGCGAAAATTATCACAGAGTCTGTTGATCCAAATGCACGAATTATCTTCGGAACTGTTAAGGATGAGAAGCTAAAGAAGGGTGAAGTAAAAATCACAGTTATTGCATCGAACTTCCCAGAAAATTTTAACAAAAAAACTCTTTTCCAATCTTCACCAGTTGTATCAAATCCAAATCCCGCTCCACGAAGAGAAGAACCAGTAGAGGAAAAAGGTAAAATCTACAACTCAATACCAACTCAAAGCAGTACAGCGGAAGAACCAAAGAAAATAATAGACGATGAAGATGATGAGTGGGGTGCGGTACCAGCATTTCTACGACGAAGCAAGATAAAGTAATCTCAAAGTTTTTTACTCCTCACAACTTTTTTCTAGCAACAGAATATTTTGCTGTTGCAAAATTTCTTTCTACTCAGCTCTTCACGGCTTCCGTAGATGCTAGAAAAAATTATGAGTCAACAAAACTTTGAGATTTTCGATTTCCTCGATATAATCTAACTCTATGACATACGACTTAATAATAATCGGTGGTGGACCAGCTGGGGTTTCTGCAGGAGTTTACGCAGCAAGAAAGAGACTTAAAACATTACTCATCGCCCCAGAATTTGGCGGACAGAGTGTGGTTTCAGAAGGTATAGAAAACTGGATAGGTACAGTGAAAATCTCTGGTACAGAACTGGCAGAAAGTTTAAAAAAGCACATACAGGCGTACGCGGGAGATTCTGTAGAAATACTAGAAGGAGAAAAAGTTGTAAATATAAAGAAAAATGTAGATGAGTTTGTTGTTGTATCAGAAAGCAAAGAATTCCAGACAAAAACAATTCTAATAGCAACAGGTAGTACACGAAGAAAGCTAGATGTTCCAGGAGCAACAGAGTTCGATAACAAAGGCCTCACCTACTGTGCATCATGTGATGGGCCATTGTTCGGTGGACAAGACGTGGTTGTTATTGGTGGAGGAAATGCCGCTTTCGAGACATCTGCCCAGCTACTCGCCTACTGCAAAAGCGTTACCCTACTAAACAGATCAGAAAACTTTAAAGCAGATGAAGTGACTGTAAAAAAACTAAAAGAAAAAGAGAATTTTAAAATAGTAACAAATGCAGTTCCAAAGGAAATAAAAGGTGACAAATTTGTTTCAAGCATAGTGTACGAAGACGCAATAACAAAAGTTGAAACAGAAATAAAAACTCCAGCGGTTTTTGTGGAAATCGGACTTATTCCAACAACTGACTTTGCAAAAGAAGTAATCAACCTAAACCACATTGGACAAATACCTGTAGACCCTAGGACACAACAAACTACAGTAAAAGGAATCTGGGCTGCAGGAGACTGTACAGACGGACTATACCATCAGAACAACATCGCATCTGGCGACGCAGTAAAAGCTCTTGAGGATATTTACATAGAACTACACACTAGGTAATTTTGGATATTAAAAAACGCGTCCATACCCGAAGGTAGACGCCAGTGTAGGGAAGATCGTATCAATGATACGAGGGGTTGTTACAGATCTGCGAGCAAATTGTAACCTTGAAAAGAGCTGGGCTTTGGTGGAGAAATGTATTTCGCCACCGAAGTACTTGTGCAAGAGCTGGTGGCTCAGAAAGGGCAGGACGGTAGGATATCTACCTGTCCACATTCCCTCCCCAAGCCCCCAACCTCGCATCACTATTATACACCCGGTCGTATGTTTTTGTCAAGGGGGAAATACACAATATACTTTTGATGTGGTCATTATTAATTAACCAATTTGACATGTAATTTTTTTTATGATATTACTAAATTAGAGGAGGAAATGCCGCATGTCGGACACATTGTATAGCAACTGCATCGACTGCCCACATCACAAGGTGATCGCCGATCCCGATCCCGAGGACTCGTACAATGACGACGATGTCGCCGTCGTCTGTACAAAGTCACAGAACCTGGAACGAAATCCACGATCCAAGTCAGTTGCGGAACGCCAGGGACTTCGACTCATCACTCAGATGTGCCGACCGTACATGACACGCAATGAGAGCCAAACACCTACGTGGTGCCCTCTCAAGACACAGCCGTAGGCACGGGACACAACACTCGAAGGGGACGTCACAGAAAATGTGATATCTCCTATCGAGCTTTTTTTAAATAAACTGTTATACTTTTTATATGAAATTATTTCTAGTGAGACATGGAGAAACAGAAGAAAATATATCAGGGATATTAACAGGTCAAACTCATGGAACTTTAACAGAAAAAGGCAGAGAGCAAGGTAAGGAATTAGCAAATGCTCTTAGAGGTATTAAATTTGATCATATATACACCTCAGACCTTAAAAGATGTGAAGATGTAGCAAAACAAATAATAGAGTTTCACCCTAATACACCACTCTCTTTTACAAAGGAACTTAGAGAAAGAAACTTGGGTGTATTACAAGGAAAACCAATTAGCTCTGTAGACTGGGAAAGCTTAACTGATGATCAAAAACCTGAAAATGGAGAATCTAGAAACGAATTAAGGAGTAGGGCTATTAATTTTGTTGATCATTTATACAGACAACATCAGAATGAAAACGTCCTATTGATTTCTCATAATGGATGGATAAGGCAAGTAATTTCTCATTTCAAAGGTGTTCATGCTAAAGATATTGCTAAAGTTAATAATGCTCAAGTAATTGAGATTCAAGTTTCTGATGGTCTTGTAGGTATAATAATTAATTAAGGTTAATACTTTTACTGGGAATCTTCCGCGATTATCTAGGGAATCGAAACTTACAGTTTCAGTACCCCAATTGGATTTTTTAATTCGCTATGCTCTTAAAAAATCTCAATCGGGCTTCGATTCCCGACGTAGAGTCTCCCAGACTCTACTGTAAGGTCAAAGCTTTTTGCTTCGCCAAAATCTGTGACCTTACCGGGAATCGAACCCGGATTGCAGCCTTGAAAAGGCCGCGTCCTAACCGTTAGACGATAAGGCCAAAAGCACAGGAAAACTATAGCATTTTTTGTAAAAAAAGCAAAAATATGATAGCTTTTACGCTATAGAAAATATTGCGCGGTTAGCTCAGTTGGTAGAGCGTCTCATTGACGTTGAGAAGGCCACAGGTTCGAATCCTGTATCGCGCACAAAAAATTCCCAACCACAGTCCACTATTTTTAGATTTTGAATAATCTATTTTTGAACCAATATATACCGCAAGAAATTGAATACAAAAATAAAATTTCTATAACTAAACTAATTAAAATGTAAACATCTAATATTGAATTTGTACTAGGACTTATCGTCATAGAAAGTAAAGACATAGATAAGATAAATGGAACCCATAGAGCAATTGCTGGCATAGTAGCTAGATTATAAATAGTATTTGGCTCTCTCGAGACTCTGGCAGAATTTATTGAAGCAATAATCATTAACGAAATAATTACGTAAAAAATAATAAGTGTTGTTGCTATTAACTTAAATTTTGTTGGCTTAAAAAAGCTTTTCATAAATAAATTATAACACATATTGTTAATCCCAAAAAACATGGTAGTATACCGAGAACAATGAAAATACTTAGTATCGAAACGTCTTGTGACGAGACAGCCGTTAGTATCGTGGAGGCAGTGGGGGGACTAGAATCCCCTTCTTTTAAAGTCCTTGGAGATGCCTTGTTTTCCCAAATAGATATTCACAAAGAATACGGTGGGGTCTTCCCCATGCTAGCAAAAAGAGAACACGCAAAAAACCTCTCACCTATTTTGGCAAAAGCTATGACAGATGCAGAAGTTTTTGTAACAGAAAATAATTCATATTCAGTTGAAATTTGGGATGAGATTAGAATAATTTTAGAAAGAGAAGAGGGTCTCTACCCCGCTTTCAAAGAAACTTTTGAAAATATAAAAAAACCAGAATTGGATGTTATTGCGGTTACATACGGACCAGGCTTAGAGCCAGCACTATGGGTTGGGATTAGCTTTGCAACTGCGCTGGGAAAACTGTGGGGCATTCCTGTTATAGGGGCAAACCATATGGAAGGTCATATTGCTTCTGTTTTAATACAAAACCAAGACGAAAGAAAAATAGAATTCCCTGCTATGGCGGTTCTGATATCTGGAGGACACACAGAAATAGTTAAAATAGAATCTTGGGGTAAATATAAAGTCATAGGACAAACCGTAGATGACGCAGTTGGAGAAGCTTTTGATAAAGTAGCAAGAATACTGGGACTTCCTTACCCAGGTGGACCAGAAATATCAAAACTGGCAGAGAAAGCTCGTACTGAAAATATTCCAAAGGTGGCAAAGCTTCCTCGACCGATGATAAATTCAAATAATCTAAACTTTTCTTTTTCTGGATTAAAAACAGCGGTTTTATACTATGTTAGAGATAATTTTTCTGGAAGTTTTGAAAATATGACAGAAGAAAACAAAGCGGATGTAGCAAGAGAGTTTGAAGATGCTGTGGTAGATGTAATAAAAACAAAAACCAAAGAAGCACTAGATGAAAATGAGACAAAAACTCTAATAGTTGGTGGTGGAGTAATAGCCAATAAACAAATTAAGGAGGTTTTTAATAATTTTGAAAATGAATACAACGGACTTGTAGTAAAAACCCCAACAAGAGAACTTGCCACAGATAATTCCCTAATGATAGCCGTAACTGCATATATAAATATCTCTCAATACCCAGAAATATTAACTAATACAAAGAAAATAATAGCAAAAGGCAATCTTTCATTTGAATAAAAAACGTAGTTGTGATATAAAGTTTAGAAGAAGCACAAAACAGAAATGACTCACGCAATGTGAGTCATTTCTGTTTTTAAACTATTTATTTTTTATTTCTCTAGATCTATCTCTTCGTTTATCTTTTCGATAACCTTATTATTTCTGTATTCCTTGTACCAAAGATAAGAAACTATTGCTATAACCAAAAGTAGTAAGAGATTTAACCAACCAAATCCAGTTATACACTGATTTGTTGTCCCAAATAGTCTACTGAAAAATGTTTGTATCGCTGTAGCAACTGCTCTTCCTGCAGAAATTACGTTTGCAGTTAGGTTACTTACGATTTGTCTTGTTGTTGTTGATACACCCGCAAGTGTTGTCTGTCCATCTGTAGTTGTAGCTGATCCAACATTATTCATTGGGTCCAATTCTACTGGAATTGGTTCTGTACTTGTTCCAGTTACAGGAAGATTATTTCCTTGTGATGGTAATGTAATACCTGCATTTCTAAGACTCATCAAGAAGTTTCTGTAACTATCTATTTCATCCTGCTGTTGTGCATTTACAGGGAAAGCTGTCTTACAGTATATTTCATTAACTTTTTTCTTTGTAAGAATGTATGTGTACGCTGTTGGAGCATTATGTCCCCAAGGAGTTAGGATGTCACCCTTATATCGGTCTTGAAACGCATTTAGAGCAACTATAGTTTGGTCGTCATAGACACCTGTTATTTGTAGGTTAGTAAAACCTTCCAAGTCTCTTAGGAATATTTGAAGTTTTGTAACTTCTACAGGATTATTATTAAAATCCTTTCTCAAATAATCATACAAGTAATAACAAGCGTTTGGAACGGGTGTAGGTGCTGGAGTTACAATAGGACCACCTCCGCCATATGATCCAACTATTGGACCATTACCCCCTCCACCACCTCCGCCTCCACAGTTTGTACAAGGTGGAACTATTGCAGGGTTTACTTTTGTATCAACACTAGTTGTATTGTTTGTGGTATTTGGATCAGATTGGTCAGCAGAAACAACAACACTGTTAGTTATAGTCTGTCCTTCAGTCCCAGTTTTTACTGTTCCAACCAAAGTTAGAGTTGTTGATGATCCATTCAAAAGATTTCCAATTGCCCATAGATTTGTAGTCGTACTATAACTACCCAAAGTAGAAGTTGCTGATACGATATTTAGATTACCAGGAAAATTCTCTACCAACTTTACTCCTGTAGCATTATCAG
>JACCDT010175333.1_pt1 | contig 12499 bp, 11 predicted proteins | sample 7446291 | NCBI WGS metagenome assembly JACCDT01 (sample SAMN15323446, study PRJNA562643) | freshwater metagenome | isolation source: river surface water | place: USA:Blue River Watershed | collected 2017-08-17
CGATGGAGCAGCCTGGTAGCTCGTTGGGCTCATAACCCAAAGGTCGTAGGTTCAAATCCTACTCGCGCAACCACTTTAAAACGCCCACTGAATTTATTCAGTGGGCGTTTTTCTTGGAAAATTCACAAATGGAAATCACTCGCGTCGAGGCCCTGTCACAACGCATCGTGCAAAGCTATGCATGGGGCGATGCCGTCTGGCATGTTTGGGGCTCACAGAAGGCGCTGAAAGAGGCGGCTAAGGGCGGTAATGACGACGGCAGTGCTCTACGCAGACCTCTGGTGCTATTGCACGGCGGTTCTGGTAGCTGGACACACTGGTTGCGCAATGTTGAACATTTTGCTCAGCAGCGTGACGTGTGGGCGCTAGACATTCCAGGCTTCGGGGATTCCAGTTTACCCATTGGCGTCTCAGATGCCGATGGCTTGACACCCTACATAGCAGAGATTTTCAAACAAACATTTCATGGAAACGCTGTGGATGTGATCGGCTTTTCTTTTGGCGGTATGACCGCCGGATTGGTAGCCGCAGAAAATCCCACGCTGATTCGCCAACTGATCCTGGTAGGCGCGCCAGGCTTGGGTTTGTTTGGTAAAGAACTACCCATGCGAGGCATGACCCCAAGCATGGATAAGAAAGCTCAACGCCAAGTGCATAGGCACAACCTCAACACAATGATGTTTGTGCATCCTGAGAGCGTGACCGAGGATGTGATTGACATGCAAGAAGCCAATGTGTCTCGTGACCGTTTGCGCCGCCGACGTATTGCACGTACCAACGTTTTAGCGCAAGCGCAAACACGCTGGACATGCCCTGTGCATGGCGTGTGGGCGGAGTTTGATGCTCTGTATAAAGATTCAATACAAGAAATCCCCAACGTACTTACAAGCATGGCGTCATTCAGCGTCGTGCCCAACGCAGGCCATTGGGTGATGTTTGAAAACCCAGAGGCCTTTCATGCCGCTGTCGATCCATTGCTAGGACACTAAGATAAAACAAAGTTGACGCAGCGCCACATGAGCGCACAATGAAAACATGTTGTACAAATTCAAATCAAAAGCCACAGGCGACCTCATCATGTTGGAGCCTCAGGGTAAACACGTTCTCAAACTTATTGGCAAAGAGCCGGGTGTCAAAGGCATCATCTTGCCCAATGAAATGTTGGCTGCCATTGATGCCTTGAACGCCGCAGTTGTTCAAGAAGAGCTGACCATTCAAGCCGCCAAGGATGCAAGCAAAGGTGAAGGCGAAGATGGAACGGCAGCGCCTAAAGCTGAAGGCCCGGGCGCTATCAATTTGAAGCAACGTGTCGTCCCCTTCATCGACATGCTACGTCGCGCACACGCCGAAGACAAAGAGGTTGTCTGGGGTGTTTGACAGCGAGGCCAAGCATCACGCCTACGAAGCGTTAACCCCAGACGTGGTGTTAGATGCACTCTCGGATATAGGCTTAGAAGTCGATGGTCGCCTCACGGCATTAAGCTCTTACGAGAACCGCGTTTACCAAGCCATGTTGGATGACAACAGCTCAGTGGTCGCCAAGTTTTATCGGCCAGAGCGTTGGAGCGATGCTCAAATTTTGGAAGAGCACAGATTTGCGGCAGAACTGATGGCTGAAGAAGTGCCATTGGTGGGGCCGCTCAATTTGCACGGCAAGACCTTGCATCATGCACATGGTTTTGCATTTAGCGTCAGTCCACGTCGCGGCGGACGTATGCCAGAACTAGATGATGCAGAGGTATTGGAGTGGATTGGTCGCTTCATCGCACGCATACATAACGTCGGCGCACAGCAAAACTTCGCATCGCGCCCAACCTTAGACGTGAACACATTCGCAGTTGAATCGCGCGACTGGCTGATGGAACAAAGCATCATCCCCATGGACCAACAAACTGAATGGTTGGCCGTATGCAACCAAGCGATTGACATTGCGAAAGAAAAATTTGCAGCGCAACCTGCACATCACATTCGCCTGCATGGCGACTGTCACCCCGGCAATATTTTGTGGACACCCACAGACCTGTCAAATGGCGGCCCACACTTTGTTGACCTAGACGATGCGCGTATGGGGCCAGCCGTTCAAGACTTGTGGATGTTGCTCAGCGGTGAACGTGCGCAGCAAACACAGCAGCTGTCGATGCTGCTTGACGGCTATGAGCAAATGCGGGAACTAAATCGCAGTGAACTTGCATTGATCGAACCACTGCGTACCTTGCGTTTGATCCACTACAGCGCATGGCTGGCTAGACGCAAAGACGACCCAGCCTTTGTGCAGCACTTCTCATGGTTTGGCAGCAGCGATTATTGGGCGGGGCAAACGCATATGCTGCTAGAGCAATGCGAAGCCATGCAAGAAGAACCGCTGTACGCTTAACAGCCTAGTAGGTCAGCAAGTGCGTGAATGTCGCGCGCATGCAAATCGTTGCCAGCTTGTGGTGACACATCTTTAGGTTGAGCTGCACCAAACTCAAAAGGCCGCTCAATGTAGGCCGTACGCAAGCCACTTGCCCGCGCGCCCTCTAAGTCATCGTGATGCGCGGCGCACAGCATGACTTGGTGCGGTTGTAAATCGAATGTTGAAGCAACACCTAGATAGGTAACAGGATCGGGTTTGTAGGCGCGGAACACCTCAGCGGACAACACACAGTCCCACGGCAAGCCCGCGTGCTTGGCCATATTGGTGAGTAATCCAATGTTGCCGTTAGAAAGCGAGCAAATGGTGAACTTGGATTTCAGTCGCTGCAAACCCGCAACGCTGTCGGGCCACGCGTCTAAGCGGTGCCACACGCGATTAAGGTGCACGCGTTGAGCTTCAGTCAAATGCGACAAGCCGAACGTGGGCAGCAAGTCATCCAGTATCAAACGATGCAGCTCATCAATACGCGTCCATCCCAACTCGCCGGAGCGCACACGCGCCATGGCTGGTTGATAGCCCGCTCGCCAAGCCAAGGCAAAAGCGTTGCCATCCACAGCAGGGTAAAGCGCTTGCACTTCTCGCACGATGCTGCCGTGCCAATCGACCACGGTGCCAAAAATATCAAAGGCCAACACTTGCGTGTTGGCCTTCAGGTCGTCTAAAGACGGAGGGTGGGGGGAGTCCATGTGTGTCATGGACTCAGTTTTACACCAAAAGTGCGTTCACCCGTTTCACATAGGCAGCAGGATCATCTGGCAAACCACCTTCAGCCAACAGGGCTTGGTCAAACAAGATGTGCGCCAAGTCGTTGAAATTGGGGTTGGCGTCGCCGCTGAGCTTCTTCACCAAGGCGTGCTCAGCATTCACTTCCAAGATGGGTTTCATCTCAGGCGCTTGTTGGCCAGCTTGCTTGAGCATGCGGGCCAGTTGCATGGACATGCCGTGGTCTTTCACTACCAGGCAAGCAGGTGAGTCGACCAATCGGGTGGTCACGCGCACATCATCAGCTTTGTCCTTCAAGGCTTCTTTGAGCTTGGCCAACACGGGTTTGAAGTTTTCAGCAGCATCTTCCGCTGCTTTCTTCTCGGCTTCGTCTTGCAGCAAGCCCAAATCTACAGCGCCTTTGGCGACGGACTGGAATGGCGTGCCATCAAACTCTTGCACAAAGTTCAAAGCCCACTCGTCCACACGGTCGGTCATCAACAAGACCTCGATGCCCTTTTTGCGAAACACTTCGAGCTGTGGGCTGTTCTTGGCAGCCGCCAATGTGTCAGCGGTGATGTAGTAGATGGCCTCTTGGCCTTCTTTCATGCGCGCTTTGTAGTCGGCGAAAGACACGCTCACTGCATCGGTGCTGGTGCTGGCAAAGCGCAGCAGCTTGGCGATCTTGTCTTTATTGGCAAAGTCTTCGCCCAAGCCTTCTTTGAGAACCGCACCGAACTCGGCGTAGAACTGGCTGTATTTCCCTTGCTTGGCCTTGTCTTCGTCATCCAACACATCCGTCACGCCATCGTCGCCAGCTGCAGGGGCTTTGTCGTGCTTGGCCAAATCTTCCAACACGGCCAAGACGCGGCGGGTGTTGCCTTCGCGAATGGCTTTGACATCGCGGCTTTCGTGCAGCAACTCGCGGCTCACGTTCAGTGGCAAATCAGCCGAGTCCACCACGCCTTTGATGAAGCGCAGATAAGAAGGCATCAAGGCTTCAGCGTCGTCCATGATGAACACGCGTTTCACATACAACTTCAAGCCCGCTTTCTTCTCGCGGTTGAACAAGTCCATCGGCGCTTTGCCAGGGATGTACAACAGCTGCGTGTATTCAGTGCTGCCTTCCACACGGTTGTGGCTCCAAGCCAAAGGCGGCTCAAAGTCGTGGCTGATGTGCTTGTAAAACTCGGTGTGCTGCTCTTCAGTCACGTCCTTTTTGGGGCGTGCCCACAGGGCGTTGGCTTGATTGATAGTTTCCCACTCGTCAGTCAGCACCATTTCGCCGGGCTGATCGTTCTCACCTTCTTTCCATTCTTCTTTGCGCATGCGAATGGGCAAAGAAATGTGGTCCGAGTATTTGTTGATGACCGACTTGAGCTTCCAAGCGCTCAGGTACTCCTCGGCATCGTCACGCAAGTGAAGAATGATTTTTGTGCCGCGCTCTGCTTGGGTGATGGTCTCCACCTCAAAGTCGCCCGTGCCGGTGCTGCTCCAGCGCACGCCTTCCTCTTCCTTTAGGCCAGCACGGCGAGATTCCACCGTGATGCGGTCAGCCACGATGTAGCCCGAGTAAAAGCCAACACCAAACTGGCCGATCAAAGCGCCTTGGTCTTTGGCATTGGCCTTGTCATCGCCACTGAGCTTGCCCATGAACTCGCGTGTGCCGCTCTTGGCAATCGTGCCAAGGTGGGCAATGGCTTCTTCTTGGCTCATGCCAATGCCGTTGTCGGCAATGGTGAGGGTCCGAGCATCTTTGTCAAAGCTTACGCGCACTTCGAGGTCTGACTGTCCTTCAAACAAGGCATCGTTGTTCAGGCCTTCATAGCGCAGCTTGTCACAGGCGTCAGACGCGTTGGACACCAGCTCACGCAAGAAGATTTCTTTGTTGGAGTACAGCGAGTGCGTGACAAGGTGCAGCAACTGTGAAACTTCGGCTTGGAAGGAATGGGTTTGTTTGGTCATGGTCTTCAAAAACTAAATTACAAAAAACAACGCCCCAAGGTGTGGGGCGCAGGCCTAAATTTCAAGAGGCATCAAACGCAGGAAATTTGCGGAAATTAAAAGCGCTCATGCGCCCCAAGGTAGCGCCACTGCCCCGCAGGCAGCTGCCCCAGTTGGACGTGCCCAATGCGGATGCGCTTGAGGCCCACGACTTGAAGGCCGACTTGTTCGCACATGCGACGAATTTGGCGCTTTTTGCCTTCGGTCAGCACAAAGCGAAGCTGCTCTGGGTTTTGCCATTCCACTTGTGCACGTTTGAGGGGTTTGCCGTCCAAGCTCAAGCCGTAGCGCAAGCGTTCGAGTTGAGCTTTTGGAAATACCGATTGGACATTGTTGGTCACACGGTCGTGGTCGCCAATGGCGCTGAGTTGGTTGGCCCTGCCGCCATACGTGGCAGATGCAGCTGTGGCCGCGGCGATGTTTTCTTGGCCGGTGTAAGTCACACGCACCAAATATTCTTTTTCCATCTCCGAGTCTTCGCCAATCAGCTGGCGTGCAACGCGTCCGTCTTGGGTCAACACCAACAAGCCTGTGGAGTCGATGTCAAGCCGGCCCGAAGGCGCGAGGCTGCGCAACTGTGTGGGTGTGAAGCGTCGTTTGGACGAGTCGCCCGCCCAATGCGTGCGAGGGTTAATCAACATGATGGCCGGCTCATGTCCGTCTTCGGCTTGGCCGCTCACATAGCCCATGGGCTTGTGTAGCAGAACAGTGACCTGTGTGTCTTGGTGGCCCTTGGCGCGTGGATCCACCTCCACACGGTCATTCGGGCCTACTTTCACGCCAATTTCGGCCGGGCGGCCGTTGACCAACACCCAGCCTTGTTCAATCCACGTATCGGCCTCGCGGCGAGAGCACAGGCCGAGTTCGGCCATGCGTTTGTTGAGGCGGATGAGTTCTGAGGGGGTGTCTGACATAAGGGGCAAATTCTAAGTGCCGCTGGCACGTAGCGCCGCAAGGTCGAGCACGCGCATACCGCCGTATTCAATGCGAATTGCGCCTTGCTCTTCCAGTCGATTTAGCGCTACGTTCACCCGTTGGCGCGACAAGCCCACCAGGTAGGCCAGCTCTTGTTGAGTGATGCGCAGAATCTCGCCCACACCAGGAAACAAAGTCGGGTTGAAGAGAGCGGCTAAGTTACGAGCCACGCGCACATCGGGGTCAGTGGAGCGGTCAATCTCACGCGCTTCAATGAACTGCGCCAAACGCTCGTTGAGCTGGTTCATCACAAAGCGGTTAAAGCCAATCGAGTTATCGAGCAACCAATGAAAGGTGTCGATTGGCAAACCGGCCACCACACTGCGCCGCAGGGCCATGATGTTGTAGCGATAGCTCTCACGTTTGATGGCGGTGCCTTCACCAAACCAGCCGCCGGGCGGCACGCCTGTGAACGTGATGGTGCGTCCGCTGGCGCTGTCCGTGCTCATTTTCAGCAACCCCTCCACCACACCAAACCAATACGTGGCTTGACGGCCCACGCGGCACACGTAGTCGCCCGGCAAGGGGTCGCTCACCACCAATTGCGGTTCAATGCGCTTGCGCTCGTTGTCTTTGAGCAAGCCAAACCATGGAATGAGTTTGAGCTCTTCATCTGTGAGCGCTCTGCGGCGCTGGAAAACCGAAGGGGCAGGTGTCATAGAGGCTGATCAAGTCAAAAGTTTTATTGGGGTAATCACTGCTCAGTGTCTACCCTAGATTGTCGTCGAAACGACAACATAGCGTCAAATCAAGGCCTAGGATCACGATCAATATCTGAAGCGCACTATGCGCGTCATGATTTTTTGTCGACACACAACGCAAGGATTAGGAATGCAGACCACGTTCCCACGACTGTTACTCAAGCATGCCAACGAGCGCCCAGGCGCTCCCGCCATGCGTGAGAAGGAATACGGCATTTGGCAAACCATCACTTGGGCCGGTATGGCCAAGATGGTGGAAAACATGGCGTGCGGCATGCACCAGGCTGGCCTCACACGAGGCGAGCACATGGTGGTGATTGGCTCCAATCGCCCTCGCCTGTACGCCACCATGTTGGCAGCGCAATCACTGGGCGCGATTCCAATTCCCCTGTACCAAGACGCGGCATCGGCCGAATGCGTGTTCCCACTCAACAACGCTGAAGTGCGTTTTGCCGTGGTGGAAGACCAAGAACAAGTCGACAAGCTGCTCGAGATTCGTGAGCAATGCCCACAAATCGCACACATCTTTTTTGATGATCCTCGCGGCTTGCGCAAGTACGACGAACCAGGCTTGGCATCACTCGAAGAGCTGCTCGCTGCTGGCGAAGTGTTTGCCAAGCAGCACCCAGACTTCTATTTGGATGAAGTTGAAAAAGCACACACCGATGACGTGGGTGCCATGTTCTTTACCTCGGGCACCACAGGCAACCCCAAAGGTGTGGTGCATACGCACAACTCACTGATCAACCGTGCTGAAGCTGGCGCTCTGTTCGACAAGCTCAGCTCTCACGAAGACGTGTTGGCTTATTTGCCACCCGCTTGGATTGGCCAAAATATTTTCAGCTACGCCCAGTGGCTTTACTGCGGCTATGTGGTTAACTGTCCAGAGTCAGCCGCGACGGTCACCATCGACTTGAAAGAAGTCGGCCCTACTTACTACTTCGCGCCACCCCGCGTTTTTGAAGGCTTGCTCACCAGCGTGATGATTCGCATGGAAGATGCCAGCGCTCCCAAGCGAAGCATGTTCAATTACTTCATGGATGTGGCTCGCAAATACGGCCCGACCAAAATGGATGGCAAGTCCATTGGTTTGGTCGGCGGCTTGCTCTACGCCTTGGGTAACTTCTTTGTGTACGGCCCGTTGCGCAACAACCTCGGTATGAGTCGCGTGCGGGTGGCATACACCGCGGGTGAGGCGATTGGCCCAGATTTGTTTAGCTTCTACCGCGCCATTGGCGTGAACTTGAAGCAGCTCTATGGTTCCACCGAAACCGCCGTGTTCGTCTGCTTGCAGCCTGATCACGAAGCACGTGCCGACACCGTGGGTGTGCCATGTGCAGGTGTGGAAATTAAAGTGGCTGAGAACGGCGAAATCTTGGTTAAGTCACCTGGCTTGCTCAAGGGCTACTACAAGAACGACGCAGCCACGGCTGAGGTGCTGACCGCCGATGGTTGGTATCACACCAGCGACGCCGGCTTCCTGGATGCGCATGGTCACTTGAAAATCATTGACCGCGTCAAAGACGTGGGCCGCATCAAGGGCGGCACAAACGACGGTGCCATGTTTGCACCGAAGTACGTTGAGAACAAACTCAAGTTCTTCCCGCACATCAAAGAAGTCGTGGCCTACGGCGACCAACGCGAAAAAGTGTGCGTGATGATCAACATCGACATGGAAGCTGTGGGTAACTGGGCTGAGCGTCGCAACTTGCCCTACGCTGGCTATACCGATTTGGCGCAAAAGCCGGAGGTGTATCAGTTGATCAAAGAGTGCGTTGAGAAAGTCAATGCTGACTTGGCTGCAGACGAACTCTTGGCCGGTAGCCAAGTGAGCCGCTTCCTCGTCTTGCACAAAGAACTCGATGCGGACGACGGCGAATTGACACGTACCAACAAAGTGCGTCGCGGCTTCATCGCAGAAAAATATTACGCCTTGGTCACTGCGCTCTACAACGGCGCAACCGAACAATTCATTGAAACCCAAGTGAAGTTTGAAGACGGTCGCACAGGCAGCGTCAGCGCGACATTGAAACTGTCTGACGCGAAAACCTTCGCACCCGTGGGGAAAGCAGCATGAGTAAAAAAATCGGCGACGTCATCCTTGACGTCAAAAACATCAGTTTGCGTTTCGGTGGTGTCAAAGCGCTGACCGACATTTCGTTCAACGTCAAAGAGCACGAAGTGCGCGCCATCATTGGCCCCAACGGCGCGGGCAAAAGCTCGATGCTCAACTGCATCAACGGTGTGTATGCACCGCAAGAAGGCTCCATCACTTTCCGCGGTGAAACCTTTGGTCATATGGACAGCCACCAAGTGGCCACCATGGGCATTGCACGCACCTTCCAAAACTTGGCCTTGTTCAAAGGCATGAGCGTGCTCGACAACATCATGACGGGCCGTAACCTGCGCATGAAGAGCAACATCCTCATGCAAGCCTTGCGCATTGGTCCTGCTGAGCAAGAAGAAATGATGCACCGCGAAAAAGTCGAACGCATCATCGACTTTCTTGAAATTCAAGCTTTCCGTAAAACACCTGTGGGCCAGTTGCCCTACGGTTTGCAAAAGCGCGTGGACTTGGGCCGTGCGCTGGCGATGGAGCCGCAAGTCTTGCTGCTCGATGAGCCCATGGCCGGTATGAACCTGGAAGAAAAACAGGACATGTGCCGTTTCATCCTGGATGTCAACGACGAGTTCGGCACGACCATCGTGTTGATCGAGCACGACATGGGTGTGGTGATGGACATTTCTGACCGCGTGGTCGTGCTCGACTACGGCAAGAAGATCGGGGACGGCGAACCCGAAGAAGTGCGCAACAACGAAGACGTGATCCGTGCCTATCTTGGCACTGGCCACTGAGGAGACAAGAACATGGCATTTTTTCTGGAAGCTCTTTTTGGCGGCCTGATGGCAGGCATGCTGTATGCGCTGGTGGCGCTCGGCTTTGTGTTGATTTTCAAGGCCTCTGGTGTCTTCAACTTCGCGCAAGGCGCGATGGTGCTGTTTGCCGCTTTGGCCATGGCCCGTTTTTCAGAATGGGCGCCTGGCTGGCTGGGCATTGAAGACAAGTTCCTGGGCAACCTGGTGGCCTTTGTACTGGCCGCGGGCATCATGTTCGTGCTGGCCTGGGTCATCGAGCGCTTGGTCTTGCGTCACCTGGTCAATCAGGAAGGCGTGACTTTGCTGATGGCCACCTTGGGCATCACCTACTTCCTCGACGGCCTGGGTCAAACGATTTTCGGCAGCGACATTTACAAGATCGACGTGGGCATGCCCAAAGATCCGGTGTTCCTGTTCGAGTCGATCTTCCAGGGCGGCGTGATGATCAACCTGGAAGACGTGTATGCCGCTTGCATCGCTGCCTTGCTGGTGGTGGTCCTGTCGCTGTTCTTCCAAAAGACCAGCACCGGCCGCGCCCTGCGTGCGGTGGCCGATGACCACCAAGCAGCGCAGTCGATCGGTATTCCGCTCAACCGCATCTGGGTCATCGTCTGGTTTGTGGCCGGTATCACCGCCTTGGTCGCCGGCATCATCTGGGGCTCCAAGATGGGTGTGCAGTTCTCGCTGACCACCGTGGCCCTGCGTGCTTTGCCTGTGATCATTTTGGGGGGGCTGACTTCGGTGCCCGGCGCCATCATCGGTGGCCTGATCATCGGTGTGGGCGAGAAGCTCTCCGAGGTTTACATCGGCCCCATGGTCGGTGGTGGCATCGAGATCTGGTTTGCCTACGTTTTGGCCCTCGTGTTCTTGTTGTTCCGTCCGCAAGGTCTGTTCGGCGAAAAAATCATTGACCGCGTGTAAGGAGAAAAAGCATGTTTTACAGAGAGAACGGTCAATTCAAAACCACGTACCGCAAAGACCAGCAAATTTTTGCGATTGCACAAGACCGCTGGGTGATTCTGGCGCTGATCGCCTTTGCCTTCGTTGGTGTACCTTTCCTGGTCGACGAGTACATGTACCGCGCCATCTTGATCCCATTCCTGATCCTCTCACTGGCCGCTTTGGGTGTGAACATCCTGGTCGGTTATTGTGGTCAGATTTCCCTGGGTTCAGGGGCCTTCATGGCGGTGGGGGCCTATATGGCCTACAACACGTACATCCGTATTGAGGGCATGCCTCTGATCTTGGCCTTGTTGTCTGGCGGCTTTTTTGCAACCTTGGTGGGGATCTTCTTCGGTGTGCCCAGTTTGCGCGTCAAGGGCCTTTATCTGGCGGTGGCGACTTTGGCTGCCCAATTCTTTTGTGACTGGGCCTTCCTGCGCGTGGGCTGGTTCACCAACAACAACGCATCGGGTTCGGTGTCCGTCTCCAATTTGAACGTGATGGGCATTGGCATCAACACGCCGCTCGAAAAATACCTGTTTTGCCTGGTGTTCCTGGTGGTCTTTGGCCTGCTGGCCAAGAACCTGGTGCGTTCGGCGATCGGTCGTGAGTGGATGGCCATCCGCGATATGGATGTGGCCGCAGCCGTGATCGGTATCCGTCCGGTCTACGCCAAGCTCAGCGCTTTTGCAGTCAGCTCGTTCATCGTGGGTGTGGCTGGTGGCTTGTGGGGCTTTGTGCACCTGGGTTCGTGGGAACCCGCTGCGTTCTCGATTGATCGCTCCTTCCAGTTGCTGTTCATGGTCATCATCGGTGGCATGGGCTCCATCATGGGCAGCTTCTTCGGTGCTGCGTTCATCGTGATTTTGCCCATCTTCCTGAACCAGTTCCTGCCTGCATTGGGGGCTGTATTCGGTGTCGAAATTTCGACTGCTGCCGTGTCCCATGCCGAGTACATGATTTTTGGTGCTTTGATCGTCTGGTTCCTGATCGTCGAGCCGCACGGCTTGGCCAAATTGTGGTCCGTGGCCAAACAAAAATTGCGCCTTTGGCCTTTCCCTCATTGATTTGAAATTTTCCCCAAGTGCTTCGATCCATTTTTAACAGGAGACAAACCATGAAACTTCGTCAACTCGCCCTTGCCACCACGGTGGCGGCTGCCGGTCTTGCCAGTGCGCTGGTCAGCACCGTGGCCACGGCCCAAACCAAAGAGCAGTTCTTCCCTGTGCTGGTCTACCGCACAGGCGCTTACGCCCCCAACGGCGTGCCCTTTGCCAACGGCTACGTTGATTACCTCAAGCTGGTCAATGCGCGCGGTGGCATCAACGGCGTCAAGGTGTCGTACGAAGAGTGCGAAACCGGCTATGCCACTGACCGTGGTGTGGAGTGCTATGAGCGTCTGAAAGGCAAGAATGGCGGCGCGACCGTGTTCCAGCCTTTGTCGACCGGCATCACTTTCGCGCTGACCGAAAAAGCCCCCAACGACAAGATCCCATTGATCACTGCAGGCTACGGCCGCAGCGAGAGCGCCGACGGCACGGTCTTCAAGTGGAACTTCCCGATCGCCGGCACCTACTGGATGGCCGGTGACGTGATCGTGCAAGACATCGCCAAGAAAGAAGGCGGCGCTGACAAGCTCAAGGGCAAGCACATCGCGCTGGTCTACCACGACAGCCCGTTTGGCAAGGAAGCCATTCCCATTTTGCAAGAACGTGCCGCGATGCACGGCTTCAAGCTGACCCTGTTGCCGGTCACCCACCCGGGCGTCGAACAAAAGTCGACCTGGTTGCAGATCCGTCGCGATCGCCCCGACTATGTCGTCAACTGGGGCTGGGGCGTGATGAACTCGACCCTGCTCAAGGAAGCTCAGGCCACCGGCTAC
>JACCDT010131227.1_pt1 | contig 12495 bp, 15 predicted proteins | sample 7446291 | NCBI WGS metagenome assembly JACCDT01 (sample SAMN15323446, study PRJNA562643) | freshwater metagenome | isolation source: river surface water | place: USA:Blue River Watershed | collected 2017-08-17
CATAACTATCGGTTCGAATCCGATTAGGGGCACCAAAGTTTATGGAAGTGTGGCAGAGTCCGGTTTATTGCACCTGTCTTGAAAACAGACGATCAGAAATGGTCCGTGAGTTCGAATCTCACCGCTTCCGCCAAGTTACTCCCTACACTACATCTAAGCCTTGATAGGTAGGGGAAGGCGAGTGGCTTAGGCTCGCCGAGAGATTTGCCTCATTAGCTCAGTGGTAGAGCATCGTCTTGATAAGGCGAGGGTCCGTGGATCGTTCCCACGATGAGGCACCAAGTTTTAGGATTCATTCAGCAAATATAAAATTTCTATGTTTAAGAAAAAAAGCGAATCCTGTTTTATTATACTGCGTTGGACTTCTGGGTAGGTCCTCGGCCCTTCAAGCCGAAGAGACGGGTTCGATTCCCGTACGCAGTACCAACATGCCGTGGTAGCCATCTGGGTTATGGTACCTCACTGTCGATGAGATTTAGGCGGGTTCGATTCCCGTCCACGGCGCCAAAGTACTCCTCTTAGTAGTGTTAGACATTGTACTAATAGGGAAGGGCGGTCTCTAACACTGCCCGAGAGTTTCTTGCAAGAAGAACGGAGACACGGTGGTCCTAAAGGTGTGGGGACTATAAAAGCCGACAAACGTCTGGGGTACAACTCCATACGCACCGACAAATTTAATGCAAAGAATTAAACTTCTTTGCTCCGTAGAATCCAAGCAAGGTGCAAGGACGTGACTGTTAATCACTGATTAGACTGGTTCGATCCCAGTGTACGGAGCAAAGAAGTTTTAGTATGGTACGTGTTCGGAATGGGATACGTGACGGGCTAAGGTGGACTCTTAAACCGCCTCCGGTTACATAGTAACCTAAACCTGTTGAAATTACACGCAAGTGACTGCAGGTTCGAATCCTGTCGTATCAGAAAAATGGGGCATGGGCATGGGCACCCGGATTTGCTTTGCAAGCAGATAGCCTGATCGGTTCGAGTCCGATATGTTCCACCAAATTTATGGGTAGTAGTGTTGCTGGGCACGAGTTGGTTTGCTAAACCGATCTACTAGAAATGGTAACAGTTCGATTCTGTTGCTACCCGCCAAGTTAATGCAGTAGTGGTTGGGTAGGCGCTCTGTGCGCCGCATTCTAGATTCCCGCAAAGGTTCAACTCCTTTGGCTGCACCAAGTTTTATCTCTCTAAAGCGTTATCAGGTTGCGTACACGGTTTGGGGCCGTGTGGTCCAGGTTCGAATCCTGGTAGGGAGACCAATTTATGGGGAATAAAAAACTAGATACTGTCCAAAGTATCTTAACTGCATCTTGTAGTTCCCCGCCAATAATGCCGCTTTAGCTGATGTGGTCATAGCAACGGTTTGAAGCATCGTGGAAGTTGGTTCGAATCCAACAGGCGGCACCAAGTTTTGAGAACCTGTAGCTTTGTGCCCTGAGTACAAAGTAACCGAAAGGGTAAGACAGAGTGGCGAGATCTACGTCAACAGGAATCTCAATCAGTTTTAGGATTGTTTCAGCAAACTTTAATGAACTAGACTTTTAATCTAAACTTCAAAAAAGCAATCCTGTATTTTTAAATGTTCAAAAGGAGAACGACATGAAACGTTCAGGTAAACGTTAGTGTCAATCTTGACCCCCGTATGGTCTTGATTGGCACGTAAAATCAATTTAATACGATCCAATCCCGTTAAGGTGTTACTGGTTGCATACATGACTCTTAATCATCGAGGTCACGGTTCGAATCCGTGTAGCGGGACCATATGGGGGTATAATTCAACGGCTAGAATATCCGGCTTTTAACCGGTCTATCAGGGTTCGATTCCCTGTGCCCCTACCATATGAAAATACATTGTTAGGCATGCTGGACCCCTAGACATAGTCTCCAGTCAGTGTATTTCCATATGGTATTTGTTAAGCTGTAGTTTAAGTGAAAGCCTGAGTGTTTCCCGACGGGGATTAGCAAGGGACGCGATAAGTTAGTAGAAGAAAATAACAATGGGCCCTGCGTTGTTGGATACTACTGATGATGACAACAGAATACCGTCCGCGGAGGGCGAGGTGCTCGAGTGAGCCAGCTTTACAAATATTATATGGTGATGTAGCATAACGGTAGTGCGCCTCCTTCATACGGAGTCCGGTGGTAGTTCGACTCTACTCATCACCACCAATTTTAGAGAGATAACCATGAAAGCATATTATCGTAAAGTGGAATCTAAGAAAGCTGGAAAGGTTTCTTGGCACGTTTTTCGTGATGCTAAAAGATGTTCAGGACTTTTAAAGTACCTGAAACGAAATGGTTATCGTTGATTCAAAGATTATGCGGGGTCTCACATGGTGTGACCAAAGGGGTTGATCTCCTGGAGGTGAATGCGAAAATATAGCAGCAATGTTATAGGGTTCGAATCCCACGCCCTGCACCAAATTAATGTGTGAATGCTGAAACGGTAGACAGCTTGACGGCAGTTGAGGTAAAGGGTTCGAGTCCCTTGGGCGGCGGCAGCTTGCTTAGTATGGTACTATTGGAGGTTCGAGTCCTTCTTCACACACCAAGTTTATGGCGGATACTTTCCACATGGTTGTGGAAAATATTCAGTTTGAATGTTTACAGCAAACATAATTAGCAGGTTCGACTCCTGTATCCGCCACCTTATATTCTGGCACATAGTGCCAGCTAAATTTGCCCCTGAAACCTTTAATGGATGAGGTCCTGTTTTGTAAGCAGGAGAAGTCGGTTCGATTCCGGACTGGGGCACCAATTTTATTTCGTTGTAGTTTAGAGAGGTAATGAAAGTAGCATTGAGTAGTTGAGATAAGGCTGCTAGTAGCACAAAGTAGATAACAATCGCGTAGGCTTTAAAACCAAACACTGTGAGCCGGGGAAGTGCCGGACAGGTTGAAATGTGTGAACGTCGAGATAAGGCAATGAGGGGATGTGAGGATAGTTATTCGGAAGAACTCGGGCACCCAGCATACGCGATTTTGAGCCCGCAACGTAGGTTCGAGCCCTACCAACGAAGCCAAATTTCAAAGGTAGACGTAGAAGTTGAGTCCCTTGTGCGCTAGGTCCCTATTCTTGAGACTGACACACCAGTAGCAACACAAGGTAGTTAAACTCCTTCATACGAGACAATCCAGCGAGTCCTTGAGAAAGATAGTTGGGCACTTTGAAAACCTTTATGCCGGATGATACTTGTGTTTATCCACAAGCCGGCTCCAGAGCCTCTCCCTTGCATATGGAGTATAATAGGACAAGTAGTATGCAAAATACAGACCCCCGCCTTTCCAGTTGTGCGGCGAACAACTTGGATGGAATTCTTTAACACTTGTGATTGGTATGCTAAGTAAATCACAGGAGATTTTATGCTAACTTATGCAGAAAAAGGTCTATATAACGCATTGTTACATAGTCCAAAACATTGTGATTGTCCACTGATTGTCAAATCCGGTTATGCCACACAACAGTATGGCCTTTATTGCTTGAAACACGACACTTGGATCAAATGGCTCAGTGAACATGATGAGCAAGAGTATCCTAAAATTGGTCTTGGTTTTGTTGAGTATACAATCCCAGTGCCATATGATCCTTATGCACATGATGGGCTATCAGCAAGAACTGTACAAGTTAAAAATTTGCGTAAAAACAAACAAACAAAATTGTGGATGTCATTTTTAGGAAATCCTGAACGTGATCCATCAATGCCAGAATATTGGAAGTTCATAGATAGCTTCTATAAATAAAATTATGCGGGTATGATGTAATGGTAACCTGAAACCTTGCCAAGGTTTATTCGCGAGTTCGATTCTCGCTACCCGCTCCATTTTCATCCCTCCGGAGTTGTCTGCATAGCATCCCCCAGAGGTTGCCACAGCCCATGCTGTGGTTTTCAGTTTTAGGATACATTCAGCAATAATTACTATCCAAGCCACGGGTTGTAGGTTCGATCCCTACCTTCCGATCAAGCCTAAAAAGCAGTCGGATGTAGCTCAATTGGTAGAGCAGTAGCCATAAAGTAACGTATCCTGTTTATTTTGGCATAAAAAGTATCCTTGAGTGGGTATACGGCGCTAGTCCGTGGAAGAATTATATTTGTCTATAAGACAAAAGTAGTTGTGGGCCACTAGCAATTTTAGTTTGACCATTAGGTTCTTTTCAGCAATCAAAATAATCTTTCTGCAAAAAAGGAGGCCCAGGTTCGAATCCTGGCCCGGCATTGGTCAGCCGGTGTGGTGTAGCGGTAGCACTTAAAAAGAGAACCTGTTTCTGTTGGGGATTAGTTAAATGGCATAACATCGGATTTTGATTCCGAGGTCACAAGTTCGATCCTTGTATCCCCTGCCAAATATATGCCCGTCAAATCGAAGTGGCACGAGATACTGGCCTTTGAAGTCAGGTAATACTAGGTTCGAGTCCTAGGACGGGTGCCAATTATAGTTTCTTAGTTCAGTGGTAGAACGCTTCGTTGACATCGAAGAGGTCACTGGTTCGAACCCAGTAGAAACTACCAATTTATAGCGGGTAAGGTGGCCACCACTCCAGTCTCATAAGCTCGGAGCATCGGCAGTTCGAATCTGTCACCCGCATCCAATCAATGGTGTTAGTAGTGTAGTGGCTGCACAACTGTCTGTGAAACAGTTAGAGAGGGTTCGATTCCCCCTTTCACCCCAAATTTAAAATGCCCTCGTAGCCCAATTGGTAGAGGCCGCTCTCTCAAAAGGAGTTCAGTGACAGTTCGAATCTGTCCGAGGGTACCAAAAATTTGCCTCCGTAGTATAATGGATAATACACTGGTCTACGAAGCCGGGGATTGTGGTTCGATTCCATACGGGGGCGCCAAGTTAATGGAAGGTTGTCCTGCCGGGGATGCAGGCACTGTTTTGAACACAGTTGGAGGCCTAACGGCCCAGGGTTTCGATTACGCCATCCTTCCGCCAATTTAATGTCGCTGTCGTCTAATGGTTAGGACACTTATAAAAGGTGACTCTGTCAAGAGTACGTTCAGCATAAATTTTTTCCATGTCAAGGAAGAGATGGGGGTTCGAATCCCTCCGGCGACGCCAAATATAGCCCTATAGCTCAGTTGGTTAGAGCACCGTGTTGATAACGCGGGGGTCCACTGTTCAAGTCAGTGTGGGGCTACCAGTTTAGGATGATTGCAGCAAACAACTTACTCGCTCCATTTTCGCGAGGCCGGCCCGCTGGGGGTGTGCCGTGGGTTCGAGTCCCGGTCTTAGGCACCACATCCTGTTTTATTCCGTCAACACACTGTTAAATAGCGTATGAAATATTTTCCAACATTGTGCGTAGACGACTTCTTTGACACCCCACATAGGGTGAGAGAATTTGCATTAAGACAAAAGTACGACACCACTAGCAACATGTGGGCAGGTTCTCGTACTGATGAAATTTTTAATTTAGACAAACAACTTTTTGAAATGTTCTCTCATAAAGTTATCAGTTTGTTCATGGACACTGATGACGTTGATAGTTTGACGTTGTCTGCAAGATTCCAAAAAATCCCACGTATTAGTACTGTACATCCTGAATTAAATCAAGGATGGGTACATGATGATGGTGAAAATGTATTTGCTGGATTGGTATACTTAAATCCCAATCCAAACCCCAACAGTGGCACGTCAATGTTTTCTTTAAAACCAGAGACTGCGCCATTTGACCCTGAATTGTCAGAAATAAAAAGAAGTCTTTATGACGGAACTTTAGATGATCATAGCAAAGCTGTTGATGCAATTGCCAAGCACAATGACAAGTTTGTTGAAACTGCAAGGTTTAACAACGTGTTTAACCGCTTGATATGTTATGATGCCTCTGTGTTCCACAAGGCAACTAGTTATGACAATGATGAGGATAGACTAACACTGGTTTTCTTCTTAAAGGAAATCAGTGCAAAGAGTATTCCTATTTTACGCAGTCGTAAGTACGCAATCTAATGCTCCTATAGTTTAATGGCTAGAACACTGTCTTGGTATGACAGTAATCGTGGTTCGATTCCACGTTGGAGCACCAATTGTTAAATGTCATGTTTAGTGGTATTGTCCCCAGCCCTGGGAGAATGGCTCAACTAGAATCAACTCGCGATTGATTTAAAATTACAAATGTCTATTAGACTGTATTGTTGTAGCAATGGGAAGAGCAAGGCACGGACCACGGCGCCTATGTCGGCAGGACATTTAACAATTGGGATCGTGAAGGGAATTGGTATACCTTGTTGAATGAGAGTCAGCAGCTTGCGAGTTCAAATCTCGCCGATCCCACCAAATATTGGCCGTGTAGCTCAGTTGGTAGAGCAGCGGATTGAAAATCCGTGTGTCACTGGTTCGACCCCGGTCATGGCCACCAATATAGTGAGTTGGCAGAGTGGCTTATTGCACCACCTTGGAAAGGTGACTATCCGAAAGGGTACGAGAGTTCGAATCTCTCACTCACTACCAAATAAAAAGGTTCATTATGTTAAAACAATTTACACTTGATGAGCAGTACATTGTAGACGTCACTGTGCGAACAGAAACTGACATGATTAAAGATCGTAACAACCTCACCAACGATGATTTAATTAAAATTATCAAGGGTTGGGATAAAATGGTCAGCATTAGTAACAAAGACCACGATGAGTTTACCAAGTTACGAGAAGAACTAGGTAAGCTGGGCTATATTAGTATCCAACGTAGTTGGTGGAATGGTGATAGGGTGTTAAAATCATTTAAGCTAAATGAGTGGACTTTTAAAAAAGGTCAAAAGTTTAGCAGTGCAGCAGCTATGCGAAATAGTATTAGCTGTGCAAGAAAGTTTGGTTGGAAAAGTATTGCAAATTAATGCGGCGGTAGTCTAATGGAAAGGCAACACTCTTCTAAAGTGTCCTATGTAGGTTCGAGTCCTATCCGCCGCACCAAATCGGCCATTAGCTCAATGGAAGAGTTCCGGTCTTCGAAACCGGTTGTTGCAGGTTCGAGTCCTGTGTGGCCGGCCAAAAATATCTTAAAAATATCCTAAAAAGTTGTTGACACAGCAGTAGTTAGGATATATAATAGATGAATAGTTAGCAACACAGCTAACTTATTGTTCGTTAAAAATTTAGAGAAGTACTTTGCTCGGTTCGTCTATCGGTCTAGGACACCGCCCTTTCACGGCGGGAAGAGGGGTTCGATTCCCCTACCGAGTACCATACTAAAACACATTCTATCTAAGCATAGTTTAGATTGTAAGGACGTCACACCGCCGTAGTGAAAAGTGATGAATGTGTTTCAGTATGATATGCGTAAGTGGTGGAATTGGTAGACACGCTTTTGTCGTGTTTAGCATAAATAAATGTATGATTCTAATAGAAGAATACATTACACTATCTAAGGCAGAAAGACAACAGCATCTTAAATTAGATGAAGCCTGTATTGAACGAGGCGCTGGCAGTTACTATTTCAAAGGACTGCTGGCACATTTATTAGATACAACTGTTCCAACAGGACATAAGATACATTTATGTCATGCTTGTCATAATGCTCAATGTGGAAATCCTAATCATTTGTATTGGGGTACAGCACAAGAAAATAGACAGGATCAAGTTGAGAACGGCGGCAAGACTATTTGGGATAGAACTGTTGAGAAACATGGTTTAGAAAAAGCTCGTGCTTTACAATCTCGAAAGACAGCAAGTAAAGCAGGAAAAGGTAACTTAGGAAAAACTAAGTCGCCAGAACACAAGGCAAAGATAGCAGAAGCAATCAAAGCTAAGTGGGAAGAAAAGAAATCGCGGATGTGATGGAATTGGTATACGTGTTGGTCTTAGAAGCCAAATTTTGTGGGTTCGAGTCCCACCATCCGCACCAAATTTGCCCTAACGGTTCGAGTCCGTCCTGGGGCACCATATAAAAACTCTTTGAGTAGCTACACTGGAGTACATCGAGTAACCCTGAAGTCGACTATACAGGTAAAAGTTGCCAGGAAGAGAGGGGCTATCGCGGATTCAAGCGCCACAAAGAGTTTCTATATGGTAATGGAGTTGTAGGAAAATTGGTAACCCCAGGAGACTGTAAATCTCCCGCCTCCGGCACTGTTGGTTCAAGTCCAACCGGCTCCACCAATTATGGGCTGTGACTGTGTAAATGGCTAACAGCGACTAGTAACCCTAGTTGGTCAGCAGTTCGACTCTGCTACAGTCCACCAAGAATGCACAGCATCGCTTTATGCTGTGGCGGGATAGCCTCTGTATGATATCTAACATGCTTCTCAGACCGCAACTAGAGTTCTCCGCAAGAGAGCATAGCACAAATTTATGGAAACGTGGCAGAGCCCGGTTTAATGCACCTGACTTGAAATCAGACGTGTCGAAAGGCACCGTGAGTTCGAATCTCACCGTTTCCGCCAAATACAATTGGCCCGTTAGCTCAGTCTGGCCTAAGGCGCCGCCCTGTCACGGCGGAGATCACCGGTTCAAATCCGGTACGGGTCGCCAAATATATCTCGGTAGTGTAATGGCAGCATACCAGTCTCCAAAACTGTTGGTCGGGGTTCGAGTCCCTGCCGGGATGCCAAAATTTAATTGTTGTGATTGTCACGATGTGTGGAAAAGAAAAGGAAATTGACAATGTATGAAGTAGAAGGATCAAAGGTAACCATCCAAGTAATGACTTTGGATGAAGCCATGCATACTGCTAAAGTAATGGATGAGCTAGTTACCATAAGAGGTAACGGTATGGAAATTGTAGGACTGTTTGGTGCAGACTCCATTAAAGATGGAAAATGTCCAGATGGTGTTGACTACACTTGGAAAAAGCGTAGAATATAAGAATAATGCGTTTGTGGTGAAATTGGTATACACAGCAGACTTAAAATCTGCCGACGAAAGTCATGCCGGTTCAAGTCCGGCCAGACGCACCAAATATAGGAAGTTAGCTCAGTTGGTAGAGCACCTGCCTTACACGCAGGCTGTCATCGGTTCGAAACCGGTACTTCCTACCAGATAATTCGGAGAGTTGGGTGAGCGGCTGAAACCACCTTCCTGCTAAGAAGACATACGGGCCAAAACTTGTATCGAGGGTTCGAATCCCTCACTCTCCGCCAAATTTTAATAAACGAAAAGGTAAACTATGTACATCAAACCAGGTCCAAATTACAAAATGTCAGGCACAGCTAAACGTATGCTGGCAACTATTGTAGATCCACATCAACGTGGTGTGATCCGCCGTAGTGTTGTGCAAGCAGAATTAGCTGCTGCAATTGTTCCAAAGTCTAAGAAAGACTCCAGGGATCAAAAGTAATGGATAGGATGCTTTGGGCACTGTTTTCCAAACCTTTATATCGTGCAGATATCAACGTCAGCAACACTGACTTGTCAAAAGTTAAATGGGTGCCAAATCAAGAAAACTGGGTTAGTGAGGACTTAAACATCCTAAATACGCCAGAGTTTGCCACCATTGCTGCACAATTACACGCAGTGACAGCTGAGTACTTTTACGGAGTGATGAAAGTCAACTCTGATACTGAACTTTTTATCACTGAGAGTTGGTTAAACAAAACAGAAACTGGTCAAAAGCATCACAGACATTGGCATCCAAACTCTGTGTTGTCAGGTATCCTTTACTTGTCTAGTGAAGGCACCACTGGTAAGACAGTGTTTATTGATAAGTCATATGACTTACTTGAATTTAATTACGATGACGCAAACGTATACAATTCAAAAACTTGGGCTATTACACCGCACGTTGGTGATGTGTTAGTTTTCCCAAGTAGTGTTGAACACATGGTTGAAGAATACCATGGACAAACACCAAGAATTACATTGGCGTTTAATACGTTTGTACGTGGCAATATCAATTCTAATCCACTACGTAGATTAGAGTTATAAATAGATTTCTGTTCCCCAGTAGCACAGCGGTAGTTGCACTTGACTGTTAATCAAGGTGTCCGTGGTTCGATCCCACGCTGGGGAGCCAAAAGTTTTAGAATCCATTCAGCAAATAAAATTTTACTCATAGTGAAAAAAAGCGGATTCTGTATTACATGGGGATGTAGCTCAGTTGGGAGAGCAACTGCTTTGCAAGCAGAAGGTCGTCGGTTCGATCCCGTCCTTCTCCACCAAATTCGTGTGTAGGCTAGTTTACCTACTAGGGGTGAAATACATAAGATTGCATAACCCACTGCAAGTAATACCTCGAAAGATGTTTTACCAAGCGTTATGGATCTTCCTCGAAGGAAAGTGCTTTACTGGTACAAAAGTTTCAAAGCAGAAAGTAAAGACGCAAGTATGCTCAATCAGGTGGAAAGCCTGTCCCAATTAAGAGGAAATTATGGTAGCAAGAAATGATATAACAGGCGATGCAATTCAAACTAAGAAGGCATCACAGTCATACCGTGATAACTACGATAACATTTTTAGGAAAAACAAAGTGACTCCAGCAGTTCAAGAAAACGTAGATGAAGTTGGCAAATGTGGTTGTGGTAGAAGCCCAACTGGTAAATGTATTGGCTGGCATGGCCTTACAGAAGAAGAATTTGCACAACGCAAAGAGCTTTACGAAACAGGTAAAGTCGACTTGAGCGGCAAAGAGATTAAATAAGTTTAACGCCCTTATAGCTCAGCTGGTAGAGCAACTGACTTGTAATCAGTAGGTCCCGTGTTCGATTCATGGTGAGGGCACCAAGTTTTAGGATAGGTTCAGCAATCCATAATACTATGGAACGCTAGTAAGATTGGGTATAATTGGAGTGCAGAGGTTCGCCCGAGCACGTTGAAGGTTGTACTTGAAGATCCGACTAGATAGAGGCTTTTCGATATTTTCCTCGATAAAAACAAAAAGTAGGCAACTATCCTGTTTTAACATCGAGATTAATGTGAAAAAGATAGCAATTATTGGCGCAGGCAGTGCTGGGATTTTATCAACATGTCACATGATCTCTTATTTGCCAACTGACTGGCAAGTAACACTAATTCACAACCCAACAGTCAATTCGTTGGGTATCGGTGAAAGCACAAACCCATCTTTTTGCAATATAATCGGTACTGGTATCGATTTTAACCTATTGTTGGATATTGACAAGTTAGATGGTACATACAAGTTTGGCACACAATTTTCCAATTGGCGTGAACATGATATCATGAATCCGCTTATTGGTGGTGCGTTTGCCATTCACTTTGATACACATAAGTTTAGAGACTTTGCCATTCCAAGACTAATCTCAAAATGGGGCAATAGGTTTGTGGAAATACAGGGCAACGTCACTAACCTTGCCAATTGTGGGCTTTACGCAAGCGCAACCGTTGACAATGTAGTTCATAGATTTGATTACGTAGTTGATTGCACCGGGTTCCCCAAGGATTACACAAACTACACAGTAAGTGAGTTACTTATAAACCATTGCCTTGTCCATAATGTAAAGACTCCGGGCAATTGGGAGTTTACAGGACATCGTGCAACTAGAAATGGTTGGATGTTTGAAATACCACTTACTACAAGACAAAGTTACGGTTACTTGTTCAACAATTGTATAACGACTGTGGAAGAAGCTAGACAAGACTTTGCACTGGAAATTAACGTTCCAGTTGAAGACTTGGACACAATAGAGTACAAGTTTACACCATACTATGCAAATAAAATCTTTGATGGTAGAATTTGCAAAAATGGAAACGCAGCAATGTTTTTTGAGCCAATGAGTGCAAATTCTCTGTGGGCATACTTTAACATTAATGCACTTATGTGTAATTACGTTGTTGGTCACATTAGTGATCCAGAATATGTAAACGAAAAGTTTAGACAAAATGCAGTAGAAGTTGAGAGCATGATTGCTTACTTCTATCATGGTGGTTCTAATTATGATACAAATTTTTGGAAGTCAGCTGTTGACATTTCAACAAATATACTGCATAATAGTGAACCATTTAAAAGAACACAGAACATGTTCAGAATTTGTAGAGAGGATGGAATTGCACCCGCAGCTATGAACAACGGTTGGATCTTTACTGCATCACAATTGTTGACAATAGAACAAGAGTTCAATTATAATTACTTTACTAAATAAAAACCCGGCTACACTTCTCCGTTAAAGAAGTGGGCATAGATACTGCCATAAAGTGTCAAGGTACGCTAGGACTTGACCTGCATCTCCCATTTACGGAGGCGTGCAAACAGCCTAGGGAGCAGAACGCTAACTGCTTTCCATAGAAATAAAATACGTAGACGGGGTAGGCTATCCAGTTTGGGGCTTCTGTGGTGGAAGTAGCTAAACACTTTTATCAAGCATTATTGCTCAACACTGCTATAGGCACAAAGAAGAATAAAGCAGAATGTTTGATAAAAGTTTTTATGGCCAGTTGGCAGAGCGTTTATGCTGTCGATTGCAAACCGACTACAGGTAGGTTAAACTCCTACACTGGCCTCCAGAATCCATGCGGGGTTCGTAAAATGGTATTACCTCATCCTTCCAAGTTGATGTCAGGGGTTCGATTCCCCTACCCCGCTCCAGTTTTTAGGTTCCATTCAGCAA
>JACCDT010185248.1_pt1 | contig 12491 bp, 4 predicted proteins | sample 7446291 | NCBI WGS metagenome assembly JACCDT01 (sample SAMN15323446, study PRJNA562643) | freshwater metagenome | isolation source: river surface water | place: USA:Blue River Watershed | collected 2017-08-17
AGCTCATCAGCATGATGTGCATGAGCGCACCGATGTGATAGCTGTTTTCGCTCATGAAGCTGTGCTCCAGTACGCCAATGTTTTTCAAGAAGCGCCAGGCGATACCAATGTAAAAGGGCAAAAAAGCAAGCAGGAAAAATTTGCCATATTTCACGCCACGCGATGCCAACAACATGGCCAACACCGCAAAGCAAACCATCATCATCAAAGCCAAAGACTGAAACACCGGCATGGCCCAATGCTGGTAACCCATCAGGGTCACGCAGCAACTGAGCGCAGTGGCCAAGAACATGGCAATGATCGTGCGCGACCCGAAGCGCGGCCATACCGTCCCAACGCCCAGGTATTTGAAACTGAACACGGTGGCCACTGGCAAACTGAGGAAAACCCAAAGCGCGAGTAATTTGTTGAAAACATCCTCGGTCATCCAGGTGAAAATTTGTATCGGCCAACCCCCTGTGAAAAATGTCGCCAAAAAAGTAAGCGACACATAGAGCGCGTAGATACCGTGAATGCCCTCCCGGGTAACCAGGCTGAACACGGTGTAAAAGGCAATCACCAGCAAATACCCGCCAAAAACCATGCCCCATGCGAAGCGCTCGTTGGCGTGGGATCGCACGAAAGCGCTGGGCGCCCAAACCAGCACATCGGCAGAAATGGCGGTGGGTGTCTGAATGCGCGCCAGAAAACGTTGCGCTGAACGATCCTGCAAGACCACTTTGAAGGAAGCCTTGCGGTAATCGAATGCGTGCTCGCGAAGTCTGTGCGGCAAGCGCCCCGTCATGGCTTGCGGTCCGCTTTCGTCCCATCTGTAAAACTGGATATTCCTGAAAAGCGGCTGCTCGAACTCGACCCACAGCTCCTGCGGCTGCGTCAAGGTTTTGTTCTGCAGGGTGAAGCTCACCCAGACGGCATCGCTGGTGAAGCCTTGCGACAGAGGGCCAGGAATTTTTTGAAAGTCAGCTGCATGCTTTTCGACTACAACTTCAGCAGATACCCCGGGATTGCTACGAAAGACCTCCAAATAGCCCTGCAGGGACGCGCGTTCAACCCCTTCGACGTCCTTGACGGGCGTTTGCGCGCTGACATGATCGGCCAAGGAAATGGACACCGTGCATTGCAAGACAAGCATTGACCCCAGGCGGAGCCAGAAAAAAAGCCGTTTGGCCAACAGCGCGCTGAGCAGGACATACACTGCTTGCAAGGGTCCCCTGCATCGCCTCTGCCGATTGTCATGGTGTGTCACAAATAACCTCTTGATTGGTCTACATTGTCCGCCATGGTGAAAGTTCTGTTGCTGGAAGACGAGCAAGCCTTGCGCGAAGAAATCGCGGATTATCTTCGCGCTCAAGGATTCGACATCACTGAAGTCGGCAGCATCCGGCAATTCCAACAATTTTTTCAGACTGCCGCCTACGACATGGTGGTGATCGACCGCATGCTGCCCGATGGTGACGGATTGGATCTGGTGGCCGAACTCAGGGAAGCAGGCCACCGCTGCGGCATCCTGGTCCTGACCGCGCGCGACGCCAGCCAAGACCGCGTCGGCGGCTACCTCAACGGGGCAGACCATTACATCGCCAAGCCTGTTCGCATGGACGAGCTGTCGGCCATCATCCAAGCCATGATGTGGCGACTCCAGCCACCCGAAAACTGGTGGCTGGAGTCGCTCAACTCGGCCCTGGTCTCACCTCGCGCCATCAAAATCAAATTGACGACGCAAGAATTCCAGTTCCTGGAAACCTTGGGCAAGATTTCACCCAAACCCTTGGGCCGGCACCAAATTGCCAGCGCGCTTGGCAAAGACCTCAGCCACTATGACCCTCGCAACCTCGATGCCATGGTCATGCGGCTGCGCAAAAAGGTCGCTGAACACACCAGCGAGGTTTTGCCCCTGCGAACGCACCATGGCTCGGGCTACAGCAGCCCTGTCAATTTTCAGATGCCCTCCCCCTGACCCTTTGCGCTTCGCTGTCATATTTAGTCAGTTTTGACATTTTTTTCGAATTAATCTCTTTCGTTTGAACTGCATATTCCTTTGCAGCATTGAACAAGAGGTTTTCATGCCACAGCATGCATCTGTATTTGGCCGCGCGCCCTCCCTCCTACCGCGTCGCCCGCTTTCTGCACTCGCTCTGGTGAGCCTGTTGGCCACGGGGTGTGCCAGTGTGAACCCTGTGGTCTTGAACAAAGCCTCATTGGCCGAATCCAATGCACAGGACACAACTGCGCTGCGCAAAGATGTTGACCCCATCACGGGAGCCTTGACGCTGGACGAGGCCATCGCTCGCGCCCTGAAATACAACCTGGACCGTCGCACCAAGCTGATGGAAGAGGCCATGGCTTTGGGGCAATTGGACGTGACCAAGTTCGACATGCTGCCCAAAGTGCTGGCGCAGGCAGGTTACATGTGGCGCGACACCGATCGCATCAGTTACAGCGCAGACTCCTCCACGCTCCAACGCTCAGGCTCCACGCCGTTTATTTCGCAAGACCGCATGCACACGTTGCGGGAACTGAACATGACATGGAGCATGCTCGATTACGGCATGGGGTACTACAGCGCCAAACAGCAAGCCAACCGCTTCCTGATTGCCGGCGAAAAACGTCGCAAAGCCATGCACCTGCTGGTGCAAGACGTGAAAACAGCCTACTGGCGCGCTGCCAGCGCGCAGTTGCTGCGTGACGATGTGGTCAAGACCATCCGCATGGCAGACGAGGCACTGGAGGATGCGCGCAAGACCGAAACCGAGCGCCTGCGCAACCCGATTGAACCGTTGCGCTACCAGCGCCAATTGCTTGAAAACGTGCGATTGCTGGAGTCCATCCAGCAAGAACTCTCCACCGCCATGGTGGATTTGGCCTCGCTGATCAATGCACCCATCGGCACCTTGATCGAAATCGAGCAATCCGAACTCAAAAATGTCTCAGCGCATGCTGTGGACGTTCCCATTGGCAAGCTTGAAGAATTGGCGCTGCAACAAAACGCAGACTTGCGTGAGCAGCACTACAACGCACGCATTGCGCGCGATGAAACCCGCCGCACCTTGGTCCGCTTGTTTCCCAACCTGAGCTTCAATTACGGCTTCAAGTACGACACCGACAGCTACCTGGTCAACCAAAACTGGCGAGAAGCTGGCTTGCAAGTGTCCTTCAACCTGATGAACCTGTTCACCGGCCCGACCCAAATCAAGCTGGCAGAAGCGGGCGTGGCTTTGGCCGATCAGCGACGCATGGCCACCCAACTGGGCGTCATCACCCAAGTGCACTTGGCGCGCCTGCAACTGATCAATGCACGCGCACAGTTTGACCGTGCAGAAGCCATCTACGACACGGACAACAAAATTGCCGTGCTCATGCGCGCACGTCAACAGGTTCAGGCGCAAAGCAAGCTGGACGTGGTGACCAACGAGACCGCCGCCATTTTGAGCCTGCTGCGGCGCTACCAAGCCCTGGCCCAATTGCAAACTGCAGAAAACCGACTGGTCGCCACCTTGGGCATGGAGCCCAACATTGGCAGTACCAGCGAGCTTTCGCTGAAAGCTTTGACAGAACAAGTCGCCAAATCGGCCGTCGACTGGTCCGCCATCAAAGACCATGTGCCCCAACCCATGCCGGTCGTCATCAGCGATGACAAAGCTGCGGGTGGCCAGAAGTGAAGATGTCAGCCAGCCTTAGCGCCTCACCCTTTCGCTGGCTGTGCATTCTTGCGATGTGCAGCCCCTGGGTGGCAATGTCGCAAACCGCCCCTTTGCCGGCGGGATCGACCGCTGGCGCAGCCAACATCGCGCGACCGGGTACGGAGCGCCAGGAAATTCGGGCACAGCTGATGCCCAGGCGCTACACCACCGTGGCGGCAGAAATTCCTGCCAAGATCAACGAGCTGCCCATTGCCGAAGGGGGCGCTTTCAAAGCAGGCGAGACGCTCGTCAGTTTTGACTGCAGCATGCAGCGCGCCCAGTACCAAAAGGCCGAGGCCGAGCTGGACTCGGCCGAACAAACCTTCAAATCCAACCAACGCTTGTCCGAGCTGAACTCGGTGGGCTTGCTGGAATTGGAGCTATCCCGCAGCGCTTTGGCGAAAGCCAAGGCGGAACTGGGAGGCAGCAAAGCAGTGGTCGAAAAATGCACGGTGATCGCCCCCTTTGCCGGTCGCGTAGCCGAGCAAAAAGTTCGGGAGCAGCAGTTTGCCCAACTGGGACAGCCCCTGCTGGACATCATCGATGACAGCGTCCTGGAGCTGGAATTCCTGGTGCCCTCGTCCTGGTTGCGCTGGTTACGGGTTGGCAGCAACTTGCAGGTACAGATTGACGAAACGCGCAAAAACTACCCTGCAAGGTTCATTCGCATTGGCGCTCGCGTCGATCCCGTCAGCCAATCGATCAAGGTTGTCGCCAGTATCAACGGCAAGTTCCCCGAATTGATGGCAGGAATGAGTGGTCGCGTTCAGATCGCGACACCCAATCCTTGAAACAGTCCATGCCATGCGCGGGTCAAGTGCACCTGCCAGGAGTCAGAACATGAATACCAAAGTCAAGCCCTCAGATTCGCAGTCGCCGCTGAAGCTGAAAAAGCGCTCCAATCTTTTGGCCCTCGAGCAGCGCTTCATGTTTGATGCAGCCGCCGGGGATGCGGCACATGAGGCTCTGCCCTTGCCGCTCCAAGAAACGACAAAGGCACCATCTGCCAGTCTGTTGGCGGCAGAGCGCCAGGCTGTCCAGAACGTGACACGGTACTTGCAGCAAACCACGGACAACGAGCTTTTCAAGACGTTTTCAGCCGACGAAACGACGCCATCTGCTGAGTGGACTGAAAGACTTTCCCAATTGCGCGCATCTTTTGCAACGGGCTCTTTTCAACCACAGCTGGTGGCCATGGACAACGCCAGCGACTTGGGCGCAGTGGCAGCTTTCAGCGCCCATGGGCCTGAAGGCGGCCCCACCCTCTTTTTCAGCCAGTTTTGGCTGAATGTTTTGGACAATGAATCCATTGTCCAAATTTTGACGGAAGAACTCGGGCACGCGTTGGACGCCGCGCTCAACGCCGGCAAAGACACGCCAGGCGATGAAGGCCAAAAATTTGCAGCGCTGGTGGGCGGGCGTGACACTTCCGAATCGGCCCTGGACAACGATGCGGGCTGGGTCACATCCGGTGGCAAAACCTTTGAGGTTGAATTTGCGTCCCTCAAATTCGTCAATGCCTATGCTATGGTCTATGACCTGAACAACAACGGCGTCATCGACAGCCCCACAGAAACGCCTGCAGCCAAAGAGCAAAACCTGCACAACTTCAATTACAGCAATCCGCTGGGAGATGTGCGCATCGATGACAACAGCGCTGGCCAGATGTTCAGTGGCAACGACGTCTCGGCCACGGCCATCGTGATCGCTGGCAACACCTATTACGGTTGGATCAGTCGCCCCATCAAATCCAATGGCGATGTGAAAGGCTTCTACTTCTGGACAGACCCGCAATTCACCACGTTCACGCTGGCTCAATCCGACGGTAATGCGGATGGCGACAGCAACGCCCTGGACAACCGCGGTTTTGTACTGGTCGTGGATCAAGCCTACTTTGATGGCTTGGCCACACAAACTGTTGGCACAGACATCGACAACTTGGCCGGTCTGCGCACATACAAACAAGTCGGTTCGTCTTCTGACCGCGTCGACGCAGCACTGAATGCGCTGGTTACCACCAACAATGCGCCTGTGGCCAACAACGACAGCGCGATCGCGTTGGAAGCGGGCGGGCTCAGCAACGCAAGCCCTGGTACCAACCCCGCGGGAAATGTCCTGACCAATGACACCGATGCAGACGCAGGCGACACCAAAATCGTGACCAAAGTGGGCACAGCGAGTGCGACTTTGGCCGTAGCGGCGACTTCAACGTCAGCCAATGGCACCCAAGTGACCGGACTGTATGGCGTGCTGACCCTTGGGGCCAACGGGACCTATGTGTACGCCGTGACCAACAGCAGTGACGCGGTTCAAGCACTGCGGACCAGTTCCAACACGCTCACGGACACATTCACCTACCAAATGGTCGACAGCAAGGGCGTGGCATCGACCGCCAAAATCACCATCACAGTGCAAGGCGCCAATGACACGCCCATCGCTGCGAACGATTACAACACTGCCAAATCCACGCTGTCATCGGTCAGTGCCGCCAACCAATACACCAGCAGCGACGCCTTTGGCAGCTTGGCCACGGGCAACGTGCTTAACAATGACAGCGATGTCGACAAATACGCAGAAACCAAAAGCGTGGTCGGCACCACTGCCACAGGGACGTACAGCAGTTATAACGCGGGCGGTACGAGCACCAGCCTGACCTTTGCATCCACGCAAGGCAACAGCCTGAATGCGGTGGGTGTTGGTGACTATGCCTACACACCCGAGATCTCCGCCAACAAATACTATGTGTTGAAAGCCTCGGATGGCAGCAACATCACCATCAGCAGCAAAGTTCTCAACGCCAATGGCACGTACAGCATTGGCCTGAGCGCCACGCCTACCAAATACAACAACGGCACCTCCGATGTGGCTTTCACAGCCACGAACGGTTCGCTGATCGACTTTGCCTCATCGCTGAACAACGGCGGCAAGCCCAGCGGCATCAAAGAAGCCACGATTTCCGCCAGCACGGCCACGAACTACGCCACCGTCACCGTGACGGTCACCGATGGGTATGTGAACGTGGGCATGGCCGTCACGGGCACCAATATTCCTGCCAACGCCGTGGTCACCGCCATTTCCACATCAGGCGCGCTGACCACAGTGACCATCGACAAAGCCTTGCCCAGCGCACCCAGCGGAACGCTCACCTTCACCGGAGCTGGCGGCACGACGCTGAACGGCCAGTACGGCAGCCTGGTGCTCAACGCAAACGGCGAATACACCTACACCCCCACAGTGGACCTGGTCACGGGCGGCACCGATTACTTCAAGTACACCATGACCGATGACGGCGGCCTGCAAAGCACCGCCACGCTGGCCATCCATGTTCTGACGTCTGCGTCTGGCGACCCCAATGCCGTGGCAGATACAGGCACGGCCACGGAAGCCGGCACCGCAACAGGCAGCCCCGCGACAGGCACACTGACCACCAACGATACGGCAGGCACAGGGGCGAACATCACGGTCAACCCAGTCACAGCGGCCAAGCTGATGTCTGCCAGCAGTTTCACGAGCATCGCTTCGGGCAGCTACATCGACATCACGGGTGCTTATGGCACGCTTCGGGTGTATGCCACCGGCGCCTACACCTACACGGTCAGCGATGGCAATGCACAGGTGAATGCGCTCAACAGCGGCGACACGCTCACCGAGGTGTTTCAGTACCAACTGACCAACTCCTTAAGCAAAGTTGACACCACCAGCCTGACCATCACATTGCAGGGCGCCAACGATGCGCCGCTGGCCCAAGCCGACAGCTTCATCACCCCAGAGGATACGGCCCTGACCATCAACACCAGCAGCTTGCTGGGCAACGACAGCGACCCCGACAACGTCACACTGAGCGTGACAGGCGTGAGCGGCGCCAGCAATTGCACGGTGGTGTTGAATGGCAATGGCACCATCACCTTCACGCCCGCTGCCAACTTCTATGGCAACGCAAGCTTCACCTACACCGTCGCTGACGGTAGCGGTGGCACGTCCACGGCCACCGTCACGGTGGCCGTGGTCCCGGTCGTAGATGTGCCTGTGGCCCAAGCCAATACTTATGCGGCCAATCCCTCAAGCCTGCTGACCGGCCTCAATGTGCTGACCAACACGGACACCACTGCGGGACTGGACACCGTAGACGCCTTGTTTGTCAACGCCGATTTGGTCATCGGAAAAGTCAATGGCAGCGCCTTCACCGCCAACGGCACCGAAGCCAACCACCTGGCAGCCGACGGCTGGATGCAAGTGGCACTGACCAACGGAACGCTTTACATCAAGCAAGATGGCACGTTGAATTACTACTCGGCGACCGCAGGCGCCACCGACACTTTCACATACACCGCCATCGATCCTTCAGGGGCAGAGTCAGGCTCGGCCACCGTGACCTTGAATGTCTCCAATTCGGTAGACACCGATCTGGATGGCGTTGCCGACCTCACTGACATTGACGATGACAACGACGGCATTGTGGACAACAACGAGTCGACGACAAACTACCAATGGGCGTCTTACCCTTCTGGCGTCAGCAACGCCAGCAACACCGTCAGTGGCGTGATGGCGGGGATTAACTTCACTTACACCCTGACCAAGCTCTCCGACAATTCAGCCCTGAACCTGAAGAGCACATCTTCGGTTTTTAACCATTCACTTTTCCCGGCCAGCTTCGCCATCCCCAACATCAACCCCACAATCCAAAATGATGTGGCGTCGATCAACACCCTGAGCTTTTCCTCTCCGATCCTGAATCCGGTATTGGCGTTCTCCTCCATTGGAAGTCCTTCCAACTCGGTCCAAATCCAGTTTGATCGAGACGTGGAAGTGCTTTGGTCCACAGCAGTCACAGTGAACTCTGGTTCTTTGGTGACTGGGCGTGAAGGCTTCATGGTCGTTCGCCTCAAAGGCTCGATCAGCAACTTCAACTTTCGCTACCTGAACAACGAATACTACGTCAATTTCGCCTTTGGCGCGGATATTCGGCAGGACTTGGACACGGATACCGACGGCCTGGTGGACCGTTTGGACATCGATGCAGACAACGACGGCATCACAGACAACATCGAAGCCCAAACCACGGCCAGCTACATTGCACCTTCGGGCCAAGGTGGGAGCATGGTCGATGTGGACGACGATGGCCTGGACGACAACTATGACGATGACAAAGTCATCGCCACCACCACGGCGACCACCTCCAAGGGCCTGACCCCTGTCAACACCGACAGCGACACCAAGGCAGACTACATCGACACCGACAGCGATGGCGATGGCATGCTCGACATCGCAGAGCGCCATGACACGCAAGCCACATCGGTCACCGCCGGCACCGACACCGACAGCGATGGCTTGCTCGACATTTTTGAGGCCGGCAGCGCCAGTGACGGTTTTGATGTCAATGACAACAACTACGGCAGCAGTGTCTTCAACCTGGCGCGCGCGCTGACCGTGCAGGCGAATGGCTTGAACGCCACACCCTTGACGGCCGACATGCTGTACCGCACCAGCACAGCACTCTCGGTGAACAGCATCACGGTCAATGAAGGCTCGCCCTATGCCGTCTTCAAGGTGACTGGCGCGCCCGGTCAGCTGATGAGCTTGGCGCTGGGCAACACCAGCGCGACCACAGACCGCGACGCCACACTCAACACGGACACGGGCAACGCTGGCACGAGCGTGCCTCTGCAGGTCAACGATGGCTCCGGCTGGGTCGACTACACACCGGGCAGCCAAGTGCTGATTTCTCTGACCAGCACGCAACTGCTGGTTCGCACCAAAATCACCAATGACAGCACCTTTGAGTCCGCCGAGACTTTCACGCTGGTGGCCACGCACACCAACACCGCTCAAGTAGCTGGCATTGCCACCATCAAGGATGACGGCACAGGTGATGTGTTCCTCGCAACCAATACCACCGACACCCCCAATAGCGTCACCGACTCGGGCTATCCTGCCAACCTGGACGATGACCGCAGCCTGAACGTGAACACCATCAACGTCAACGAGGGCTCGCCTTATGCCGTTTTCACAGTCACCGCCAACATCGGCCAAACGCTGACCTTGGCGCTGAGCAATGGCACCGCTATCAACAACAGCGGCAACAACTCAGCCACAGATGGCTCGGTCGACTTTGGCCCAGCCTTGCAATACTCCACCAACGGCGGCACCAGCTGGAGCAACTACACAGCGGGCTTTGCGGTGCCTGGCTCGGGTTCCGGCACAACCAGCGTGCTGGTTCGCACAGCTGTCATCAACGACACCATCTACGAAGACTCTCAGGGCTTCTCATTGACAGCGAGCTATACCTCTGGTCTTGCTCGCAGTGCGATTGGAACGGCCACGATTCAAGACGATGGCACCGGCGAGTGGTTCACCGGCACCAGCGGCACCGGCAGTGCCACCGCCCCTTCAGGCTCTACCCTTAACGATGACCGCGCCCTGAGCGTGAACACCGTCAATGTCAACGAAGGCTCCCCTTACGCTGTCTTCACCATCACCGCCAACATCGGTGAGACCTTGACCTTGGCGCTGAACAACGGCACCGCTGTCAACAACACCGGCAGCAGCACCGCCACCGATGGCTCGGTCGACTTTGGCCCTGTATTGGAGTACTCCACCGACGGTGGCAGCACCTGGAGCACTTACACCGCTGGGTTTGCAGTCCCTGGCGCTGGCACCGGCACAGCCACCGTGCTGGCACGCACAGCGGTCATCAACGACACCACCTACGAAGACTCGCATGACTTCACATTGACCGCAGGCTACACCTCCGGTCTTGCGCGCAGCATCAATGGAACCGCCACCATCCAAGACGATGGCACAGGCCAGTGGTTTGACGGCACGGGTGGCACCGGCAGTGCCACCGCCCCTTCAGGCTCTACCCTCAACGATGACCGCGCCCTGAGCGTGAACACCGTCAATGTCAACGAAGGCTCGCCTTACGCTGTCTTCACCGTCACCGCCAACATCGGTGAGACCTTGACCCTGGCGCTGAACAACGGCACTGCCGTGAACAACACCGGCAGCAGCACCGCCACCGATGGCTCGGTCGACTTTGGCCCGGCTTTGCAATACTCCACCGACGGTGGCAGCACCTGGAGCACTTACACCGCTGGCTTTGCAGTCCCTGGCATCGGCACCGGTACAAGCACCGTGCTGGTGCGTACGGCCATCATCAACGACAACAATTACGAAAAAGCACAAGACTTCACGCTGACCGCCAGCTACACCTCTGGCGCGAGCCGCAACACCCTGGGCACGGCCACCATCCAGGACGACGGCACCGGTCAGTGGTTTGACGGCACCAGTGGCACAGGCAGCAACACCGCCCTCGCTGGCAAGCAAATGGACGATGACCAGCCCAAGCCCATCATCCTCCCCACCCCACCGGCACCTCCGGTTGCAGGCCCACCCAAAGCGCCTGAGCCACCGCCCGCACCACCGGTCACCGTGATCCGCCCCTTCAATTCGGCGGTTCAGGTGCTGGAGGGCAAACTCGCGCCGCCCTCTGCCTTGCCACCCTCCACCATCGGCGACGTCCTGACCAACAACGCAGGTTTTCGCATCGTTGCCATCGAGAATGCGCCACCGGGATTGACCCTCAACAAGGGCGTCACCGATCAATTTGTCGAACAAGGCACCAACAACGGCAAATTCAGCATCCCTTATGATGCCTTCATGCACTCCAAGCAGGACGCGGTCATCAAGTTGCAAGCCAAGCAGGCCAACGATGCGCCCTTGCCTTCCTGGGCCACCTTCGATCCGCAAGCGGGCACCTTTGATGTCAAGCCCCCACCCAACTTCAAAGGCAAGGTCGAGCTCAAGGTGATCGCTCGCGATGATGACGGGCGCGAGGCCGTGTCCATCTTCCGTTTGTTCGTTGGCGAGGAAGCGCCGGCCGAGCAAAAGCCGCAAAGCCGCAACAGCTTGAGCGAAAAAATTCGCCTCGCCGCCAAGCGCGTCAACCCAGCGGCCATTCGCGTGATGCAAGAATCTGCAGAGCGCAAAGCACCCGCCGCTGAGCCCGCCCAAGCAGGATGAGTGACGCAAGGCCCGACACCGATCTGAACGCCCTCTCTCAAATTTGGGCGTTGTCCTGCCTGGCGCGCGATGCGCGCAGCGATCGCGAGTTGGGTTTTCTGCTGGTCAACCAGACACAGTCGCTGGCGTCCTACCGGCAAGCCGTTTTGTGGTTGGAAGACTCCGGGGTGTACACCCTCTCGGGCGTGGTGCAGATGGAGGCCAATGCGCCTTATGTGCAGTGGGTGCAGCAAGTGGCACAGCACCTGTGGGGCCTGTCATCGGATGCACCTCGCACTTTCACGGCACAAGACCTGCCGGACGCCCTCGCCCAGGCCTGGGCCGATTGGTGGCCGGCGCAGCTGCTTTGGCTGCCGCATTGCGCATCCACCAACGCACACCCTACCCAAGGCGGCTCCCTGTGGTTGCGCGACGATCCTTGGGAGCCCGCCACCCTCGAGACCCTGCAGCAATGGTCCATGGCATGGTGGCATGCGTTTCAAACCCTGCACCGTCCGCGTCTGGCATCCTGGGGCAACCTGCGGCAAGGTCTGCGCGCCTGGCTCAAGCCACAAGCTCAACGAGCCTGGTACCAACAAAAGTCTTACCTGCTGGCCGCCATGATCCTTGCGGTGTTGTGCTTTCCGATGCGCCTTTCCGTGTTGGCGCCAGGTGAGTTGGTACCCGCCCACCCTCTGGTCATCCGCAGCCCCCTGGAAGCGGTGATCGACACCTTTCATGTGCAACCCAACCAGGTGGTGAGCAAAAATCAGCTGCTGTTCAGCTTTGACCAAACCTTGATTCGCAGCCGGG
>JACCDT010784010.1_pt1 | contig 12488 bp, 11 predicted proteins | sample 7446291 | NCBI WGS metagenome assembly JACCDT01 (sample SAMN15323446, study PRJNA562643) | freshwater metagenome | isolation source: river surface water | place: USA:Blue River Watershed | collected 2017-08-17
CCCGCGCCATCAACACCACGCTGCAGCTGCGGCGTGCCTCCGATCCAGGAGCCCTGTCATGAGCAGCATCATGAACATCGGCGTGCTGGCGCTGCAGGCCAACCAGTCGGCCCTGCAGACCGTCAGCAACAACATCGCCAACGTCAACACGCCGGGTTACTCGCGCCAGTCCGTGGTGCTGCAGAACATCCCCGGCCAGTTTACCGGCGCCGGTTACTTCGGCAAGGGCGTGGACGTGCTGACGGTGACGCGGACCTACAGCGACTTCCTCACCCGGCAGGCCGCCATCGCGCAGTCCATCGAGTCCGGCGACAAGACCCGCCTGGACAAGCTCACGCAGATGGAAGACCTGTTCCAGATCGGTGAGAACGGCCTGGGCGCCGCCGTGTCGGACATGCTCAACTCCTTCTCCGACATCGTGAGCGCGCCGACCGACCTGACCGCGCGCGCCGTGGTGCTCACCCGTGCCGACGAGATGGCCTCGCGCATGCGCGACCTCGCCGGCCAGCTGGAGCAGCTGCGTATCGGCACGCTGGGCCAGCTCAAGACGGACGCCACGGCCATCAACAGCCTGGCCAGCCAGATTGCCAAGGCCAACCAGGAGATCGCGCGCGCCCTGGGCACGGGGCAGACGCCCAACGACCTGCTGGACCAGCGTGACCAGCTGGTACGCAATCTCAACAAGTACGTGCAGACCACCAACATCGCGGCCGACGACGGCACACTGAGCATCTTCGTTGCCGGCAGCCAGCCGCTGGTGCTGGGCATCACGGTCTCGCCCGTGTCCATCATCAACGACGATTTCAACAACCCGTCCAAGGCCAAGCTGGCCATCACCATCGCCGGGTCGACCAACGCCCTGGACGAGGCCATGCTGGGCGGCGGCGAGGTCAGCGGCCTGCTGCGTTTCCAGAACACCGACCTGGTCGAGGCCAGCAACCTGCTGGGCCGCATGGCGCTGGCCATCGGCACGCGCATGAACGAGCAGCAGCGCCTGGGCCTGGACCTCAACGGCAACCAGGGCAACAACCTCTTCAACCTGGCGACCCTGCCCGGCGGTTTCCCCGCCACGACCAACACCGGCGCGGCCACGCTGGCGCTGGCAGTCCAGACCAACCCCAGCGGCACCACGTCCTTCGTGGCCTCGGACTACGAGCTCACCTTCACTGGCGCCACCGCGGGCACCCTCACGCGCCTGTCCGACGGCGTGCAGACCGCCTTCACCTTCCCGGCCCTGCCGGCGGCGCAGGTCGTGAGCATTGACGGCCTGGACATCACCCTCGGCGGCGGCGCGGCCGTAGCCGGCGACCGTTTTGTGCTCAAGCCCTTCAGCAATGCGGCCAGCAGCATCAACACCGCCTTCTCCTCGCCCGCCGGCCTGGCCATGGCCAGCCCCGTGGCGGCGTCGGCGGGTGCGGCCAACGCCGGCACGCTGACGGTGCAGGACCTGTCCGCGCTGAGCATGCCCGCGCCGGCCGCCGTGACACTGACCTTCACCGGCGCCGGGACCTTCACACGCTCCGACGATGTGCCAGCCAACTCGGTCACCTACACCTACGTTCCAGGCCAGGCGATCGGCTACGACGACCGGACCACGGCGCCGCCGCCGGCCAACACCGGCTGGTCACTGACGCTCAAGGGCGTGCCGCAGGCTGGTGACACCTACGCCGTCTCGCCCAACCTCTACCCGCAGCTCAACGCCGGCAACGCCGAGGCCATGCTCAACCTGCGTGACCTGGCCATGTTCGACGGCGGCCCGCTGACCGACGGTTACGCCAGCGCGATCGCGCAGATCGGCACACGTGTGCAGAGCGCGCAGTCGGCCTACAACGTGTCCAAGGACATCGCCACCAACCTCGAAAAGGACCGCACGGCCGTCTCGGGCGTGAACCTGGACGAGGAGGCCGCGCGCCTGATCCAGTACCAGCAGGCCTACCAGGCCGCCGGCAAGATGATGCAGGTCGCGCAGAGCATCTTTGACACCCTGATGCAGAGTCTGGGCCGCTGAACCGGAGAGGACTGACCATGAGACTGGGCACCGCCAATTCCTACGACGCCACCCTGGCCAACCTGACCAACCGCCAGGCCACGCTGGTCGAGCTGCAGGACAAGCTCTCGGCCGGCAAGCGGGTGCTGCGCGCCAGCGACGATCCCACGGGCGCCGCCCAGGCCGAGCGGTCGCGCACGCGGCTGGCGCGGGTGGAGGTCGAGCAGCGCGCGCTGAACCTGCAGAAGAACTCCATGACCGTGGCCGAGGCGACCCTGGGCGACGGCATCGACATCATCCACCGCATCCGCGAGCTCATCGTGAGCGCCGGCGACCCAGCCTACACGGCCACCAACCGCGCCAGCATCGCGCAGGAGATGCGCGGCCTGCGTGACCAGCTCTTCGCCTACGCCAACAAGCAGGACAGCAACGGCATCCCGCTTTTCGGCGGCCTGGGCAGCGCCAGTGCGCCCTTCACCGACGTGACCTCGGGCGTGACCTTCAACGGCATCCCCGGCCAGCGCAGCAGCACGACCGTCTCCATCCCCTCGGCCATGGACGGCCAGGCGGTCTTCATGAACGTCCCCACCGGCAACGGCGTGTTCGACCTCACCCTCGGCGGCGCCAACACCGGTCAGCTCTGGACCGACGTCGGCCAGGTCAGCAACCCCGGTGCGCTCACGGGCGACAACTACACCATCACCTTCACCGTCACGGCCACCACCCCGCCCGTGACCACCTACGACGTGGTCAACACCACCACGGCCGCCACGGTGCTGACCGCCCAGCCCTATGTGGACGGCCAGGACATCCAGTTCGACGGGCTGTCCTTCGTCGCGCGTGGCGTGCCGGCCAACGGTGACACGGTGGCCATCGCGCCCAGCACCCGTTCCGACATCTTTGCCGTGCTCGACGCAGCGATCGCCGGCATCGACGGCAGCCCCAACGGCCACCTGCTCACGCAGGACATCTCGCGTGCGCTGGCCGAGGTCGACAGCGGCATGGACCGCATGCAGTCGGCCCGCGGCATCGCCGGTGAGCTGCTGCGCCGCGCCGACATCATCGACGGCAACCAGCAGGACAAGACCATCCAGCTCGAGTCCGACCGCTCACGCGCCGAGGACATGGACATGATCAAGGGCATCTCGGAATTCCAGAACCAGCAGACCGGCTACCAGGCGGCGCTGCAGACCTATGCCCAGGTCCAGAAGCTCTCGCTGTTCAACTACCTGGGCTGAAGCCGGGCCCCGCTCCCGGGCGCACCGCACACCACCGCATGAGTGACTCCGTCCTGGACCACCTGACCCTGGGCTATCGCCTGCTCTGGAACCGGCGACGCGACATCGCCGGCATCGAGCTGCTGGCCGAGCCGCGAGCCGAACTGCAGGGCGTGGACGCCCGCCACCTGCTGGCAGTGCTGGCCGAGCTGTGGCCGGCGCGCGGCCCGCGGCTGCTGCTCACGCCCCGCCACCCGGTCCTGCTGCTGGACCTGCTGGCGCACGGCAGGCCCGACGGCCCCTGGCTCGTGCTGCCCCCCGAAACCCTGAGCGACCCGGTGCTGCGTCCGCGCGCCCAGCAGGCCCAGGCCCGCGGCCTGCCCCTGGTCTGGCCTGGCGCCCCCGGGACCACGGCGCCTGCGGGCCCCGCCCTCTGGCACCTGGACGAGGGCCAGAACGCCGAGACCCTGCCGCCGGGACAGATCCTGGACGCCCCCGCCAGCCGAGCCCAGGCTGCGGCCGCGCTGGACCAGCGCGACGCCTGGGCCGTGGCCGGCTGGCCGGTGGCCCCCACCCTGCAGGCACTGGCCCCCCAGGCCGCACGGCCCGACCGCACGGCCATCAGCCGCGTGGTCCGCGCCGTGGAACAGGACGCCGCGCTGGAGCGCATCGAGGCCCTGCTTTGCGCCGAGCCCGTGCTGAGTTACCGCTTCCTGCAGCACGCCAACGCCATGGCCGGGCGCCAGCGCGGCGAGATCGACACAGTACGGCGCGGACTGCAGGTCTGGGGCCTGGGGCCCGTGCAGGCCTGGCTGCTCGACCAGCTGGCCCAGGCTGCGGACGAAAGCGACCTGCAGCCCGTGCGCACCAGCATGGTCGTACGCGCCCGCCTGGTCGAACACCTGCTGGACCCGGGCGACGAGGAGGACCTGCGCCGCGAGGTCTACCTCTGCGGCCTGTACGCCCAGCTCGACCGGCTGCTCGGCGAGCCGATGGCCACAGTCCTGGGCCGGCAGCCGCTGTCGCAACGCATCCTGTCGGCCCTGCTCGAACACAATGGCCCCTACCAGCCGGCGCTGCAGCTCGCCCATGCCATCGAGGCAGCCGACCTGCGCGCCACACGCGCGCTCTGCGAGGGCTACGGTTACGCCGCCGAGGACGTCAACCGGGCCTTGCTGCGCACCCTGGCCACGCTGTCAGCCTGAGCGGGCCCCCAGCGCATCCCGTGCGCGCGCAAACACCTTCCAGAAGGCGGCCTCCTGCGTGGTGGCGTAGTTGATGCGCATCAGCGTGCTGGCCTGGCGCGCCGCATGGAAGAGCGCGCCCGGCGCGAGCAGATAAGCCGCGTCGAGCAGGCGCTGCGCCAGCACCTCGGTATCCACCCCCGCGTCCACCCAGCCGAAGAGCCCCGCAGGCGGCGCGACAAAACGGCAGCCGTGTGCCTCGGCCAGCTTGACGCTGCGCGCACGCGCGGCATCCAGCCGCACCCGCACGCGCTCCGCATGGCGGCGCAGCTGGCCCTGGGCGATGCACCAGGCCAGCGCCTGCTCCAGCAGGGGCGGCGTGCTCAGCGTGGAGATCAGCTTGGTGTCGAGCAGGCGCGGCGCCAGCGTGTCGGGCGCGGCCAGGTAACCGATGCGCCAGCCCGGCGCGAGGATCTTGGCAAAGCCGCTGACATAGATCGTGCGCTGCAGCTCGTCGAGCGCGCACAGGCGCACCGCCTGCTCGGGCGCCAGATGGCTGTAGGAATCGTCCTCGACGATGTGGAAGTCGTGCGCGGCGGCCAGCTGCAGGATGCGGTGGGCGCTGCCCGGCGTGAGGCTGTAGCCCGTGGGGTTGTGCAGCACGCTCACACTCACAAAAAGACGCGGGCGATGCGCCTCGCAGTAGCGCGCCATCACCGCCAGGTCGGGGCCCTCGGGGCCACGTGGCACGGGCAGGATGCGCATGCCCAGGGCCGAGAGGCGCGCGAACTCCACGGCCCAGCCCGGCTCCTCCACCATCACCGGATCGCCCGGACGCAGCAGGGTGCGGCTCACGATGTCCAGCGCCTGCGAGGCCCCCACCGTGGTGATGATCTGCGCCGGTGTCGCCTGGATGTTCAGGCCGGCCAGCTTGTCGGCCAGGGCGCGGCGCAGGCTCGCATCCCCGGCCGGTTCGCCGTACTGCAGCGAGGCCTTGCGCAGCGCGGCCGGGCTGGTGACACGGCGCACGGCCGTGGCGAGAAAGGGGGTCTCCAGCCAGTCCGGCGGGAAGACCCCGGTGCCGGGCTGCGGCCCTTCGGCGCGGTTGTGGAACATGGCACGGATCAGGGCCGTGGCGTCCACCGGCGCCGGGATCTGCGGGCCGGCCGGCGCGCTGCTGCGCCGCCGCGGCGCGACGGGCTCCCGCACGTAAAAACCCCGGTTGCGACGCGCCTCCACCAGGCCCAGGGCCAGCAGGCGGTCGTAGGCCGCGACCACCGTGGACGGGCTCACGCCCTGCTGCGCGGCGCACAGGCGCACCGAAGGCAGGCGGCTGCCCGGCGCGAGCAGGCGGTCGTGGATGCGCTGGGCGTAACGGCCGGCCAGCTGTTCGGCCAGGGTCTGGGCCGTACCAGGCGTGAGCATGAAAACCTTTCTGTGCTGCCCGTCGCAGCAATACAGATTGCGAAATTGTCCAGAAAACTGTACTGATAGTGTGCTGGTCTGCTCCCTAAAGTCAAGTCATGTCTTCGAACCACTATCCCCAGACGGTCCGCCGCGGCTACGTCCTCGGCCTGCTGGGCGTGTGTGTCTTCGCGCTCACCCTGCCCATGACCCGTCTGGCCACAGGCACACCCGAGGCACCGCAGCTGGCCGGCCTCTACATCGCCGCCGGCCGTGCCGTGGTGGCGGCCGCGCTCTCGACTCTCTTTCTGCTGGCCGTGCGGGCACCGCGGCCCACGCGCACGCAATGGCCCACCCTGGCCTGGGTGGCGCTCGGTGTGGTGTTCGGTTTTCCCTTCCTGACCTCCATCGCCATGCGCCATGTGGAGGCCGTGCACGCCAGCGTGATCGTCGGCGTGCTACCGCTGGCCACGGCCGCCGTGGGCGCGCTGCTGCAACGCCAGCGCCCCTCGGCCGGCTTCTGGCTCTGCGCGTTCGCGGGCACGGGCCTGGTGGTGGCCTTTGCCATCCTGCGCTCGGGCAGCGCGGGGCTGAGCCTGCACCCCGCCGATCTCCTGCTGCTGCTGGCCATGGCCTGTGCCGCCGTGGGCTATGCGCACGGTGCACGCCTGGCACAGCAGATGCCGGCCACCCATGTGATCTGCTGGGCCCTGCTGCTGTCCCTGCCCCTCACGCTGCCCATCACGCTCTGGACCTGGCCCCAGGCCCCCGTGAGCGCCGCGGCCTGGGGCGGCTTCGCCTACACGGCCGTGTTCTCCATGTGGCTGGGTTTTTTCGCCTGGTACCAGGGTCTGGCCCTGGGCGGCACAGTGCGCGTGAGCCAGCTGCAGCTGTTGCAACCCTTCATCTCCATGCTCTGTGCCGTGCCCCTGCTGGGCGAGACGCTGGACGCCCTCACCCTGGGCTGCGGCCTGGCCGTGATCGCCCTGGTCTACGCCGGGCGCAAAATGCCGATCTCGCCCCTGACACCTGTTCCCCAAGGAAGAACGCCATGAATGCCCGTACACCCTCCCCCTCGCCCTGGGTGCTGTCCGGGCGCGCCGACCAGATGAATCCCTCGGTGCTGCGCGAACTGCTCAAGGTCACCGAACGGCCCGGACTCATCAGCTTCGCCGGCGGCCTGCCCTCACCCAAGACCTTCCCGGTGGCGGAATTCGAGGCGGCCTGCAGCCGCGTGCTGCGCGAGGACGCCGACGCGGCGCTGCAGTACGCGGCCAGCGAAGGCTACAGTCCGCTGCGTGAGATGGTGGCGGCCTCGCTGCCCTGGAAGGTCGAGCCCGCGCAGGTACTGATCACCACGGGCTCGCAGCAGGGCCTGGACCTCGCGGCCAAGGTGCTGATCGATCCCGGCAGCCGCATCCTCGTGGAAACACCCACCTACCTCGGTGCGCTGCAGGCCTTCGCGCCCATGGAGCCACGGGTCACTGACGTGGCCAGCGACGATGAGGGCGTGGACATCACCGCGCTGCGCGCCGCGCAGGCGGCCGGCACACCGGCGCGCTTCTTCTACGTGCTGCCCAACTTCCAGAACCCCAGCGGCCGCCTGATGAGCGAGGCCCGGCGTGCGGCGCTCAGCCGCACGGCCGCCGACATCGGCCTGCCGTTGATCGAGGACAACCCCTATGGCGAACTCTGGTTCGACACGCCGCCGCCCGCGCCCCTGACCGCGCGCCACCCCGAAGGCTGTCTCTACCTCGGCTCCTTCTCCAAGGTGCTGGCGCCCAGCCTGCGCCTGGGTTATCTCGTCGCGCCGCCCGCGCTCTTCCCCAAGCTGCTGCAGGCCAAGCAGGCGGCCGATCTGCACAGCCCTGGTTTCAACCAGCGTGTCGTGGCCGAGGTCATGCGGGACGGTTTTCTCGATCGCCATGTGCCGCGCATCCGCGCGCTCTACAAGGCACAACGCGACGCGATGCTGGCCGCGCTGCAAAAGCACATGCCCGAGGGCGTGAGCTGGAACACCCCGGCCGGTGGCATGTTCCTCTGGGCCCGCCTGCCCGCGGGCCTGGACGCCGCCGCCCTGCTGCCCCAGGCCGTGGCCCGCGGCGTGGCCTTTGTGCCCGGTGCGGCCTTCTATGCTGGCGCGGGGGATGCACGCACGCTGCGCCTGTCCTTCGTCACGGCCAGCCCTGAGGACATCGAGCGCGGCATCGCCACCCTAGCCACCGTCATCCGGGAGCAACAAACATGATGCAGCGCGCCTACCGACAGGTCGACGTCTTCACCAGCACGCCTTACTGGGGCAACCCGCTGGCCGTGGTGCTGGACGGCAGCGGTCTGAGTGATGAACAGATGCAGCGTTTCGCGCGCTGGACCAACCTCTCGGAGACCACCTTCCTGCTGCCGCCCACCCAGGCCGGTGCCGACTACCGGGTGCGCATCTTCACCCCGGGTGGCGAACTGCCCTTTGCCGGCCATCCCACCCTGGGCAGCTGCCAGGCCTGGCTGGACACAGGCGGCCAGCCCAGGGACCCGCAACGCATCGTGCAGGAATGCGCCGTGGGGCTGGTGCCCATCCGCCGTGCCGGCCACCAACTCGCCTTTGCCGCGCCGCCGCTCAAGCGCAGCACCCCCGCGCCCCAGCTGCTGGCCGGCGTGGCCCAGGCCCTGGGGCTCAAACCCGCGCAGATCCGCGCGGCGCAGTTGCTGGACAACGGGCCGAACTGGCTGGGCCTGCTGCTCGACAGCGCCGACACCGTGCTCGCGCTCACGCCCGACCACGCGCGCCTGCGCGAGCTGGGGCAGAAGGTGGGCGTGGCAGCGCTGACCACCGAGCCCGCCGCCGTGCAGCTGATCGCACGCAGCAGCCGCGAGGCCCGCGCCTTTGCCGACCATGCCGACGATGCGCCGCATCTGGCGGCGCCCGACCTCGAGGTGCGCGCCTTCGCCGCCCCCGTGGGCGTCACCGAAGATCCGGTGACCGGCAGCCTCAACGCCAGCCTGGCCCAGTGGCTGATGGCCGAAGACCATATCGGCACGCGCTACATCGCCGCGCAAGGCACCTGCCTGGAGCGTGCGGGCCGCGTGCTGCTGGAGCGCGATGAGGCTGGCCAGGTCTGGGTGGGCGGCCAAGTGCAGACCTGCATCACGGGCCAGGTCAGCTTGTGAACGCACAGCTGGACCACCTCGTCGTCGCGGCAGCCACGCTGGACGAGGGCGTGGCCTGGTGCGATGCCACGCTGGGCATCACGCCCGGCCCGGGTGGTCAGCACGCGCTGATGGGCACGCACAACCGTCTCTTCAGCATCGCCAGCGCCGACTTTCCGCTCGCCTATTTCGAGATCATTGCCATCGATCCCACCGCGCCCACCCCAGGTCGCCGGCGCTGGTTCGATCTTGATGACGAGGCGCTGCAAACCCGCCTGCGCGCACAAGGCCCGCAGCTCGTGCGCTGGGTCGTGCGCGTGGCCGATGCCAGCGCCGCGGTGACCGCGTTGCAGGCGCAAGGCCTGGATCGCGGCGAAGTGATCGCCGCCTCGCGCCCCACACCACAAGGCCTGCTGCAATGGCAGATCACGGTACGTCCGGACGGCCAGCGCCTCTGCGACGGCCTGCTGCCCACGCTGATCCAGTGGGGCAACGTGCATCCGGCCGCCGCCATGCCGGCCAGTGGTATCACGCTGGCCGCACTGGAACTGCAGCACCCGCAGGCCCGGGAACTGGCGGCTGGACTGCAGGCCATCGACCTGGCCCCACCCGTGCGCCCGGGGCCCGCACGTCTGCTCGCCCACTTGCAGACACCACGCGGATCCGTCGAAATATGCTCCTGATTCAATAGCAAACAAACAGTCTCGCGGGCGACTGCGACCTTGCGCCGCCCTTGCCACAATGACCGCATGGGAACCCTCTACCTCGTGCGCCATGGCCAGGCGTCCTTCGGCGCGGCGGACTACGACCAGCTCAGCGAACTCGGCCGCAAACAGAGTGAACGCCTGGGCCAGTACTGGCGCGAACGTGGCGTCACCTTCGACGCCGTCTACACCGGTACCTTGCGTCGCCACGCCCAGACCTGGGCCGGCATCGCCGCAGGTGCGGACTACGACAACGCGGTGACCGCACTCGAAGGCCTGAACGAATACGACAGCGAGGCGGTGATCGCCGCCATCCACCCGCAACCGCTGCAAAAGCCCGACACGCCTGAAATGGTCAGGCATCACTTCCGCCTGCTGCGCGACGGCCTGCGCCAGTGGATGAACGGTGTGGTCAGCCCACGAGGCATGCCCAGCTATGCGGAGTTTCTCGCGGGCGTGAGTGATGCGCTGGAGCGGGTGCGCAAGCAGCATGAGGGCAACGTGCTCATCGTCTCCAGCGGCGGCCCGATCTCCACCGCCGTGGGCCATGTGCTGGGTACCACGCCCGAAACGACGATCGAACTCAATCTGCGCATCCGCAACAGCGCGCTGACGCAGTTCGACTACAACCCCAAGCGCCACAGCCTGCTCAGTTTCAACACCCTGCCCCACCTGGACCACCCGGACCTCACCGACTGGGTGACCTACGCCTGAGCCGGTGGATCAATGCCGGGTGACCGGCGTCTGGAGCACGAGCGCGAACAGCTCGTTGCGGAAGTGGATGCCCAGGCGCTCGAAGGCACGGTTGCGGTAGGTCTTGACGCTGGGCAGGCTCAGGCCCAGATCACTCGCAATGCCGTCATAGGTCATGCCCCTCAGCAGGCGCACGCAGACGTCCAGCTCGCGCGGCGTCAGCGCGGGTTGCAGGGCCAGCAGGCGCTGCGCCTGGGTCAGCGGCTCGGGGGCCGCATCCACCACGCCCAGCGCCACATGCTTGCGCGCCAGCGCCAGCAGGGCCGGAGCCAGGGCCTCGAAGTCGGCCACCTGCGTGTCGCTGAAGGGCGCCTGGTGCTGGTGCCGGTAGAAATTGACGGCAAAGAGCCCGTCCTCACGCGCCTGCACCACCGAGACCCGCTCGGCCACACCATGCGCCTCGTAGACGCGCGCGCGGTGCTGGGCCGGCACCTCCTGCGCAGTGAGATGGCAGAGCAGGGGCTGTTCCTCGCTCTGCGCCTCGGCGATCAGCGTGCGGTCGCTGCGGTAGGGCCCGGAGAGATAGGCCAGCCAGCAGTCGCGGGTGGTGTCGGGCACGCCCAGGCTGCCCGAGAGAAAAAGCTGCGGCACACTGTGGCGTCCCGTGCGATAGACCGAATAGGAGGCCGCAGGCACCAGGGGCTGCAGGGTCTCGAGCAGGGTGGAGCGGAAACGCGGCTGTCCGAGCTGGTGGATGAGCCCAGCCAGCAGCTGGGCGTGCCGGCCCGTGCCGCTGGCGCTGCCGTCGCAGGTCCATTTGCGCATGCGTCTCCTCGCTCTGCTTGTGGTGTCTTGTCATCTTAAGGGATGACAGCGTGGCGGGGGCATCGGTCCTAAGCTGTAACGATGTCGCTTTCCGCCCCCACCCTGGAATTTTTTGCCGAGCTCTCGGTCCATGTCGCCGCTGCGCAGGAAGTCGGCCCCACCGTGCACGGCCAGCGCCGCCTCATCCCCATCCTGGGTGGCGAAGCCCGCGGTAGCGGCTGGACGGCACGCGTGCTGCCCGGCGGGGCCGACTACCAGCTCATCGTCAGCCCGCGCCTGGCCGAACTGGACGCGCGTTACGTGCTCGAGACCGACGCCGGCGACCTGATCTATGTCCAGAACCGCGCGCTGCGCGCGGCCGCGCCCGAGGTCACCGCGCGTCTGCTGCGCGGCGAGCCCGTGGACCCGGCACTGGTGTACTTCCGCTGCAGCCCGAGCTTCGAGACCGCCTCGCCCGCGCTGGGCTGGATCGCCGAGCGCCTCTTCATCGGCAGCGGCGTACGCCGGCCCGAGCGGGTGGAGATGCAGTTTTTCACCGTCAACTGACCCGCTTCCATCATTCCTACAGGAGACACTGCATGACTGCCACTTCCCCCCTGCGCCGCGCCCTTGTTGCCGGCGCTGCATTGCTTGCAGGCCTGAGCGCCACCGGCGTCCAGGCCCAGGCCGCCTACCCCAACCGCCCCGTGCGCATCATCGTCGGCTTCCCCGCCGGCACCGGCCCCGACATCGTGGCGCGCCTGCTGGCGCAGAAGCTCTCCGAAGGCTGGGGCAACCAGGGCGTGATCGTGGACAACAAGCCCGGCGCCGGCGGCCTGATCGCCGCCAGCGAAGCGGCACGCGCCACGCCGGATGGCTACACGCTGATGCTGGGCGAGACCGGCCAGCTCAGCATTGCGCCCAGCAGCTACAACAAGCTGCCCTATAACCCGGCGCAGGATTTCGCCCCTGTGAGCCAGGTGGTGAGTGCCGATTTCGCGCTGCTGGTCAACCCGCAGAAGGTGCCGGCCAAAAACGTCAAGGAATTCGTCGGCTGGGTGCAGCAGCAGAAGGGGCTCTTCATGGCCACCTTCGGCGCGGGTACGCCGGGCCACTTCGGCGCCTTCATGTTCGGCGAAGCCGTCAAGCTCAAGCCGGAGGCCGTGCACTACAAGAGCACGGCCGACGCGCTGGGTGGGCTCTTCAGCGGGGATGTCCAGGGCGTCTTCGCCAGCGTGGGCCTGGCCGCGCCCAATGTGAAGGCCGGCAAGCTGCTGGCCCTGGGCACCACGGGCCCGGCACGCGCCGGCGCGCTGCCCGATGTACCCACGATCAAGGAGCAGGGCTACCC
>JACCDT010533980.1_pt1 | contig 12486 bp, 17 predicted proteins | sample 7446291 | NCBI WGS metagenome assembly JACCDT01 (sample SAMN15323446, study PRJNA562643) | freshwater metagenome | isolation source: river surface water | place: USA:Blue River Watershed | collected 2017-08-17
GTAACCCACGCAGATTTTGTCTATTTTCTGAATGGATTCACCAAGTATCTGGACAATGGCGAGCGGATGGAGATTGAGATTTGAGAAAGGGTATAGGGCTAAAGTATATGGTCAAAGCCCCAAATAGATGGATTCCTTTTCACCAGACCATTTGTTTGATGAAATGGAGGCCGAGCTTCCGCTTTATGAGAAAGAACCAGAGAAATGGCTCGCAATTTGGCGGAATCGCTACGACCCTGCTGTGTATCAGATTCTGACACATCTTTATGGACCCACGCTAGATTCATTCTGGAAGACACATACTCCTCCTCTAAAATCCACAAAGGCATTTGTTATTGTAGAGCGACGCTGTCATCCGAATCTGTGGTTTATTCTGCGGAACATTGCGTATTTTGGCCGTGATTGGTCCATCTATATTTTCTGTAGCAAGCAGAATGCCGCCTATGTCGCAGAGATTCTGGGAGATAAACTCGCCCATGTTCATCTCAATATCATTTTCACGGAAATTGTGGATGCGGCAACGGGAGTGCGTGAATATAACGAACTTCTGAAGCAGCGTGAATTCTGGGAGAGGATAGATGCGGAGAATATATGTACCATAGAGATGGACTGTTATTTGCGGAAGCCAATTCCTGAGGAGCTCTTGACCTATGACTACGTTGGAACTCCGTGGGGCTGGGCCCTTCAGATGCCAGGTGGCACTGGCATGTCTCTTCGGAGAAAAGCCGCAATGTTGGATGTCTGTGACCACGGCGATAAAAAAACCACTATGCAGGACCATTTTGCGTCTGAGGGAATGTTTCTGCGCGGACACTCATGGCTCGCTGCTGCGCCAGAGGGTATCAACACGTTTGTAGAAAATTATTATACTGAAGACCCTGTTGGTGTCCATCAATGGTGGACTTTCTTTTTTAATCGGTTTTTGTATGGTGGGTCAAAGGATATTGCGAGGAAGCTTCTGACGCTTCATGTATAGACCAAACAACCTCCTCTTCTTCTTTCATATGACTCAATAAAGAAAAGCAGAGTTCATACTTTTCTTCATTCGAGTAGTGTTTGTTCGGTTGAATATGAGAATGGTCTGAGAGAAGTTTCTCTTTAAATTCGGTATTCACAAACATTTTTTCTTCCGATTTGGAATGACAATAAAGGGATTTAATGAAAGGTTTAAAAATTGTATCAGGAATCACCTTACCTTCTTCATACAATTCAAGACAAAACTTGGCTGTAAAAGAAAATTTTCTATGGGACTTATACCATTTTGAATATTTTGTTTGTTCCCAATGTTTCATTCTAGTTTCTGGGTATTTTCTATGGTTGCGGGTTTAATACTGAGCGGTGGCCTCAGTGAAGCCAGCGCGGCGCGCCTTGACGCGCTCGGCGATAGTGGTCGTAGGCCAGAACTGCTGCTTCTGAGTCTTGGACTGGTGGCGAGCGGCGCGGTCAGGCTGGACACGGCGCGTCTGCTGCTGCTGCTGCTGGACCCACTGAGACTGGGTGGTGTCATAGCGATACCACTCACCCTGTGCGGTAGTGGGAGCAGGCGCAGTCCAGGAGCGGAGAGCCATGAGGGCCTGTGCGGCTGCGAGGTCGCCCTTGGAAGGAGTGACGGTGGAGCTGCGGAGGTTGTAGCGGAAAGAAGCGGTGGAGGAGGACATGGTGGGTTTCTAACTTTGCGAACTAGGGCTCGCGGCGTGTCAAATTTTTGGAGGGCACCGTTCAACTTTTAACCAAATAGACACCCCAGCATATTCGCAAACACTGCCCATGCGGACAAACAGGAGCAGCAACAGCATGCTGCCTCATTCTGCGCTTTTTGAAAAGAAGTATCTCGTAATTCATCTTTGCGGAGTTCACGTGTATGACAAAAAGGGCATTCCATGCCTTTTCTTTCATAATACTCACCCCAGCACTTTTCATGAATACTCACATAGCAGGGGCAATTCAGAATCCACGGTTTACCTGATTTTCCAACGGCTACAGGTTCAAGGCATATGACGCATGCCTCGGCTGCCATCTAATTTTGCTCAGATTGAAATCTTTGAACTGCCTCGCGGGATTCTCTTCTCACACTTAGCCGCCCACCAATAGATATCCTTTTCTACAGTGCCGCGGCGCGGAGGAACAGGGCGTTTGTCTGTCCGCATGAGAGGATTCGTGTAAAACAGCACTTTCTGGGAGCGGATAACAATGGCCGCAATCAGATAGGGTTCAGGCAAATCGCGCAGAAATGCGGCGGCATCCTCATCACAAAGAACGACTTCACTCACAACATATCCATTCATTTCACCACTTGTTATGAGATTGGCTCGGTGGACCCGAACCAAATTCTGGAGGGCGCGTTGGTTCATGAGATTTATGCGGGGATTGTCCTGGAGAGGATACAATGTGAAAATCGTGTAACAAGTCATTTCTGATTGGACATGGGATTTAAGGGAGGTCAAGGTCAAATTTACGCAGCAGCGGCAGCCGAAAAATTGATGTGATGAGTGCCATACTCAAAGGCACGCACGCACTATGGCCACTACGCACGCAAAGGTTTGGTTTCGTAGTCTTCTGAGGCCGAAGGTGAATTCGGTGATGGTGGAGGTCTATGAGAATGGTCGCATCATTCGTGATTTCAGTGAGTATCCTAAGCACAAGCTCATCCCACTCATGCGGGCAGTGAATGCTCTTTGGCAGGATTCCAGGACCAATGCGTATTGGTTTGAGACAGAACTCTTTGAACTTCAACCTGGTTGTTGGTCTCGGAAGGGGCACGCAGTAACTCTCCATGTGTCGTGTTATCGCGAATCCAGAGCGTCCAATGATTTCAAGAGTCCATTTCCAATTCCACCTCGCTACATGAATCGCATGCTAGACAAGCGCCATCGGATTTATCTTGGAAATGAGGCTCTTCCAACAGTGCTGGAAGTGAAATTTACTCTTCTAAAGTAGAATGTCTGGCAGTGGAAAGAAGCGCACGCTCGCGCATCGGCCAGGATTTAGAAAAGGGTATTCTCCTGAGAATATTCTTCATGCGATTCAAAAGCAGAGAGTGAAGACTGCGATAAATGCGAATCGGCGGAAAGCGGAAATTGAGGCCTTGCGGTCTTCTGTGGCAAGTCTACCCGTTGGTCGCAGATTTTCTTTTTCAATGGAGTCTCCGAAGCGTGGTCCTGGAGCACGAGGTTCTGCTGCCTCCGCGGAGTCCCCTGTACCGAGCGCCGCTGCAGGGGCTGGCACACATGAGCCAAAGGCGATGGGAACTGGTGCGGCTACTTTAGAGCGGTTTCGCCAGATTCTTGCGGAACGGAAAGCGGCGGCAGCTGCTCCTGCTCCAAAAAAGGGAGGGCGACGTAAGACACAGAGAAAACGCCGCGCTGCTCGTTCTACAAGGAGAAAGTCTCTTTCTGTAAAAAATTGATGAGGGTGCTGCTCATAGGTTCATTCAACCACAACAATGAACGCAGCTACCTTTATAGGCCTTGGATTTGCCTTGTGCCTCCTTTTAAAGAAGCGAAAGGAGACGATAATTTCAGAGCCACTGTATATTCGGCATGGAAATGCGATTTGGTATATGGGTCATAGTTATGCTCATTTACTAAGTGGCGGCTACTCATCTCCCTGGGGTCTCTGAGGAGCGGGTTCAGGAGGAGGCGGCGGCGATGGCTCAACAAGGGCAATCAGACCAAGTGCTACCTCTACTTCAGTCATAGCGTCCTTTACCTTTGTCATGGCGGCTTCACACTCTATCCAATTGCGGAAGCAGATGCGGAGGTCCTTTTGAACATGAAAGGTGAGGAGGAGATACGGCCGACCAAAGCAATCAGTATCAATACTGACACTGGAGAGGCTGGGCACATGAATCATCGTATTGAAGAAGCGGAGGAAGCGGGGCATTGTGGACTTGGAGTTGGTGTGCTATGAGCACACTGGCTTCAAATTTACCGATGGCGTTTCGTTTGTTTGCTGCGCTTTGTCTTCTTTGCGCGGGTTTTTCTACGCTTACCACCCATGAACCCATACCAGCCTTCTTTTGCTGCTTTGCTCAGTTGCTCAGCCTCTTTCGCAGCATGCTGCTCCGCGACGGCTTGACGAGCCGCAATGAGTTTATTCTCTCTTTTTTTTGTTTTAATTCTATTTCTTTTGAGATTTACAAATCCTGCGATTATATTCATGACATTTTCTGGGAGTTCGCGGAGGGCGATTTTCCCAGGGCGGAAATTACGAAATTCGGATGCTGCGGCAAGAGTTGCAAGGCCTTGCGCCTGTTTGAAATCTTTCTTTTGCTTAAATCTTTGAAACATAGATTTTAGTTCAGGTTTTGCTAAATCAAAGGGGGTTTTGCCTTTTTTATTCTTATGAAAAGGGTCAGCACCAAGCTCCAAGAGTTTTTCCAGAACATCAAGATTCATTCTGTATGTTGCTTCAAAGAGCGGTGTTTCACCGAATTCATCTTCTATATCAGGATTTACACCAGATTGTATAAGTATTTCACAGATAAGAGATTGTCCATATTTAGCAGCGTGGTGAAGAGGAGTTTCTCCTGATTCATCACGAGCTTCAAGATTAGCCCCTGATTGAATAAGCAGTTGGCATATAGGAATAGACCCTATAGAACTCGCATAATGAAGAGCTGTTTTATCAAGTGAATCTTTTGAATTAACATCAATTCCAGTTTCTATAAGTCGGGTGACTTCTTCTAAATTTTCCTGAAGAACTGCAGCGATGAGGTTAGCCATTTACTTAGTGGGACCTAAAAAATTGAATCACAGCGTCGCCAACCGAGCCCTCACACGAACCAAATGGCCTCAAACACCCAGAAGATGAGCATTACGCAGGGCCTCGCCGAGCTGAAGATGCTGGACAAGCGCATCACCACCCACCTGAAGCATCTGCGCTGGTGCGATGTGAGCACGGAGGCCAATCGCGTGGACGCAGAGAAGCTGAAGAGTCGGGCGGAGGCAGAGTATCAGTCCTATATGGACCTGGTGAAGCGGCGAGACTCCATTAAGCGGGCCATTGTCCTCTCCAATGCGACGACGCGGGTGAAGGTGGCCGAGTGGGAGGGCACGGTCGCAGAGGCAATTGAGCACAAGTCGTCCATTGAGTATAAGCGGCGGCTTCTGGAGTCTATGAAGGCGCAGCTCCAGGAGGCCCGCGCGAAGTATGAGACGGCCAAGGGGCAGATGGACGCAAAGCTGGAGCGCCTCCTTCAGTCCGAGCTGGGCAAGTATGTGAAGACGAATCCAGACACCCTCGCCGCACTGACGAACACGTTCCGCAGCCAGAATAAGATTGACCTTGTGGACCCCCTGGACCTGGCGGCGAAGGTGTCGGCCCTGGAGGAGGAGATTACCTCCTTTGAGACGAATGTGGACTGGGTCCTCTCCGAGGCGAATGGCAAGACCACGGTGGAGATTCCCAGTTGCTCGTCCAAGGTAGTCGCGCCCTCTTACAAGCCTGACTCTGTAGAAACTGTCGGCGGCTACTTTGCGTAAAAATTGAGGCGTGGCGGTTGCCCGCATAAAGCCAACACGCAAACAAATGCTAACAGAGCGGCAGCAACTGAACCGAGAGGTGGCAAGGTATTGTGGGGTGACGGGTCTCTTTGTAGCAGGTTTGACAATGGCAATTGTAGGCGGCCTTTCAGGAGGGACAATTCTCTTTGGAATTGGCCTTGGTATTTGTATTGTAATTACTGTAGCTGGGCTAATTGTGCGTGAGCGAAATATTGCGGGTATGTAGATAGAAACCACCAAAAAATAAAATCCCCCTACTCTGGCGAAGAGCAAACTGGCCGTTGGCAGCGAACGATATCGCTGTGCTGTTTTACACGTAATTCGCTGTTCCTCTAATTAGAGAAACGCTGCGTTTAAAGCTCAAGGACTAAGAGTCAATCTCCAACCTTCAATGAAAGGCATTACGGCTTCGTCGCGGAATTCGGGCGAAGCAAAACGCAATGCTGTCAAAGTTCAAGTTTGAACGGCCAAAGATTACGACTCAACCTTCTTTCAAATCCAGGATATAGGTAATGGGACCGCTAGATTCCCGCGAACCTCCTGGCTGCCAGGGTAGGGGGGCCCCTTTTTTCCTTGAGAATCTGTCTATACAGATTCCCAAGGCAAGAAATCACGCACAACTGCCTCATAATACCCCTCTGCGGGTTTTTCAATGGCAACACCGACCTCTGGCCAAGAGTGGATAATGAGCCCCTCTCCGCAGATAATCGCAATGTGCCCCTGGTCTTCTTCATGATAGTATTTGCGTAGAAGAATAGAGCCAGGCGGATAGGCGGCACCTTCCACATAGGGTTCCAACTTCCCTGCGCCTTCAAAGAACTTCCACCAGCTGACGGTGCCTCCTGCGTAAAAGCCCCCCTCTGCTGCGTCAGGAATTGCGATGCCTGCGCGGAGACAGAGGACATTGAGAAATCCTGCGCAGTTCAAGTGCCCGCGCTGAACCTCTGCGAGGGGAACTTCTGCATTACAACCCGCCCAAAATGGGCCCGTTGTATCGCAGCATGAAACGGCAGGATTCCACCATCTGTAAGGAATGCCGAGGAAAGACTTGGCGTAGGTGAACATTTTCCGCGCTGAATTGTATTATTAGAAGGCCGCCTCATCAATTTTGGCTCTTTTTTTAAAATTGCTCATACACAACTAAAGAACCTACTTCACAACTGTTACTGGACGTAGTCACACCCTTTCCAATAACTGTGTCTGCTTTATTATCTTGTCCAACCTTATCTCCTTTATAAATTTTCGCACCCGTATTCGGAGTGGCTACAAACATACAAACTCCATTCTGAGGCAAGACCTTGTTAAGTCCTTCATATTTTAATTTTTTATTGTTCGCATCCCTATTTTTGAAACACGCAGTTTTCGTTGTCTTTCCATCAGGGGCTGAATAGATTATTTTAAGAGAAGTTGCCCCACAATCTTCCGCATAGTCCTTCTGAGAATCAGGGGATGACCTAGATTGTCTATCAGACCAAAAGGTGCCTGTGCTGGACTGGAACCCATCCACAGACGCCATCACAACGCGATAGACAAGATAGACAACGACCAGCGCAATCACCAACTTGAGGATGGCCAAATTCTGCTTCTTCATTCTATTCAAGACCCATATTTTCCGCAAGGCCGGGCAACTCGCCTAAGACTTGAAAGAGAAGCAATATAGAATGTTCACGATGTTCGCACTTCTTTTCGCAGCGTTTGCCGCTTCGCAGGTGACTGACCTGAATCGAACGCAGTATCTTGGCCGCTGGTATCAGGTGTATTCAGACCTGTTTGTGGACGCGACGTTTGAAAACAGTTCCTTCTGCGACACGGCCGATTATGGCCTGTATCCGAACAACACGATTTCTGTATTGAATCGTGAACGTCAGTATAATATCTCAGGCCCTGAGCGCAAGATTTATGGCTGGGCAGATGTGGAGGACCCTGCGAAGCCTGGAGAACTCACAGTTCATCTTCAGACGACGGAATTTCCCGCGCCGTATTGGGTTCTTCAGCTCGGCCCCACAGTAAAAAATCAGTATCAATACAGCATTGTCTCAGACCCTCTTCACCTGACTTTGTTCGTGCTTGCGCGCAATGTCACTGAGTTTTATGAGACTTATAATACACCTGTTCTACAGTTCTTAGAAGACCAAGGATTCACGGGACTCGTGAATAGTCCTGTTGCGACTCCTCAGGAGGGCTGTGTCTATTGGGAGTAAGTCAATCATTCTTTTTTTTCTGGAGATAGTTGAGCAAATCGCGTTTTGTTGGTCCATTCGATGTATATCCATCTACAGAAAGTAGGTGGTCAAAGAGCATGCGCATTTCATGTTTGAGCGGTTGAATATCTGCTTCACACACGGAATCAATTCGTTCCTTGAGAATCCGAATATCCTCTTGAATCTCTTCTTTTTGTGAAGATTCAGCAGCCTCTGTGAGTGTTTCTTTCAGTCGCAGGCGTAACTGGTCAAAGGAAATACCCATCTTTTCATGCTGGAGCACTACGCTCTCATTGCTGAGTTTCATAAAGAGGAAGATGAAGAATGCTGTAAGGCAGGCGAGCGCAAAGGTTTGTTCCATGGTATCTGACATCTTGAAAAGCGTAGCTTCCGATACATATACAATGTCATCCGCGTAAATCAAATTTTTACCGCGTGAAATTCAAAGGCCACTTTAGAGCTATGAGTTCAGTCGCACCCACTTCACCCTCTGAAGGGTTTAAAAATGCGAAATACTTTATTGAAAAACTCCGCGCAGAAAATGAGGTCTATGTTCGCGAATTACAAGCTGAGGCGAAGGCCATTTGGGATAAGAGGGGTCCTTTGTGTGATAGTGAAGGGTTTTACCAGCACACTGGAGAGTGTCAGAGTGATGCATTTCAGCAAATCCTTTTGAATACAGATACGATAAAGGAGAAGATTCAGAATGGACTCATCCATATTGATTTCAATTCAGCTCCTCCTGACTTGCCAGATACGTTATTTTCTTATGAGCGCTTTAGTTTTTTTGGTGCGGGAGGGAGTGATTATATTACTGAGAATTATGATTTAATTCAGCAACAGAAACAGTGGGCTCTTTTGTATTTGCGAGAGGTTCAAAAGAGATTTCTTCGTCACTACATAACGGAGGCAGGTAGACGAAATCTGAAGGAAGAATTATGTAGCAAAGGTGAGCAGCCTGCGGACCTTGCTGTGCGAAAACTTTCTGAGATTTCGAGGTCAGCCCGCGCGAGGCGAGGGGGAAAAGAAGCGCAGCACTCTTCTATTTTCGGATTAATTTCGCATGATGTTTTTAATAGAAAAAGGAATGCCAGGTATAGACCGAATCTTGAAACCTATACAAAAAATATTCTGGGTGGAACAGTTGGAGATACAGACCTGTTGTTAAAAATTATAAACCATGTGTTTTTCTCTGGTGAAAGTATTGAATCATCCCTCTGGAATGATTCTTTTTTAAAGGATATTAAAAAATTAGGTTTATTTGAAAGACTTCTTAAGTCCTATCCATCATGGGTGGCCGCAACTGTTTCAATACAACGGAAGGGGGAAGCAGGTCATGCGATGGCTTTTTATACCTGTGGTGGAAAACATTTTTTGTATGAAGACAATAAAGGTATCATTGAATTTAACTGGCCACTTTTTATTGAAAGGCATATGAACATTCTTAATGAAGATAAAGATTATACGGTGAGTTTCATAGCTGTTAAACTATATTCTAAGAAGAATAATTTTATTCAACCCTATAATTTTTATCCGATTCTTACTCTAACAACAGATGGAATACGTAAAACCCTTTTTTTATTCGGCACCGAGTTTATTGAGTTGGACAATCAAGAGGATAGTTTTATGTTTTCATTTCAGAGAGGGGACTATGAGGTAAGTGGAAAAGTGAATCGGCCCAAGGATTATGTATTGAATTACTATAAAAATTTTTCAAGACTCAGTTCCGCGGCTCATAATCTAGATTTTCAGTTCGACCCACGGGCAAGAATTCAGCAAACCCCCCTTTACACTTTAATAAGTTTTGGAGATGAGAGTAAAATTGTTCAGTTTTTAGAATCTCAACCTGTAACTCCAGACCTATCTTTGCGTATTGAAGGACAAGGAAATTTCCCCCTTTTACACATATTAATAACGAGTTTATTTGATACTGCTGCGAAAACCGCGATTGAAAAAGGGTATGCGTATGACTTTACAATTAAGGGGTTTCCTCCTATTTTTTGGGCAGCAAAGAGGGGTCTATCCAATACAGTTCTTGCTTTAATAGAAAAAAACGCTGGCCTAGATGTTGAAGATGCGCAAGGTCTAAATGTTTTTACACTCTCCATGTTCTTTATGAAAAATCCAAGGCCAATTCTTGAAGAATTATTCAAGAAAGGATTTGATATAAATGGTTATAATAAGCAGGGATTTACTCCTCTTCATGTTGCTGTAGCTTATAAGAGCCTTGAAGCAATAAATCTACTTTGTGAAATGGGCGCTGACCCTAATAAACCAGATGGAAAAGAAGGTGATATTACACCTTTGGACTTAGCAGAAGGTAAGGCTCCTGAAATACAAGAGGCATTGAAGAATTGCGCCCTTGCGAAAAAAGGCGGGCGTCGCACAAGGCGAGTCAAAAAGCGCCGCTCTACAAAAAAATCTAAGAGGAATTAAAATAAACTCCTAGAGTAATGAGTTCGAGCCAGCGACCTCCAACTCCTCCGCCTCCTCTAGAACCTTTACTCTTGCCCCTTCCGCCTCCCCCGCCTTCGGATAGGTATAAAAAGGTTGAGGAGTATGTTGAACTGCTACGCGAAGAAAATGCGGCCTACATTGCTGAACTCCAACAAGAAGCGCAAGCAATTTTTGCCAAACGGGGTCCTCTATGTGACAGCGAAGGATTTTACCAACACGCTGGAGAGTGTTGGAATGACGTATTTCAGCAAATTCTATTTAATGCCGATTCTATCAAAGAAGAAATTCAATATCAAATGATTCATCATACATTTGATACAGTAGCAGAATCACTTCATGACACTCTTTTTGTCCCCTCTCATGAAAAAACTATGTATTATATTCAAGAGAACTATGAGGAAATTCAACTTCTGAAACAATGGATGTCCCTTTACATTCGTGAGATACAGAAGCGGTTTCTTCGTCACTACATAACGGAGGCAACGCGGCGCACGTTGAAGGAGGAAGTTTGCGCAAGGGAAGGAAAGGAACCTGGAGAAGTTGCGCTGAAGGAGATTGCTGAGGTATCCAAGAGATTGAGAGCAAGAAAACAAGGCGCAGAGGGAATTAGGGCTGCTATTTTTGGAAAGATGAATTATCGCGGAAGAACTCTTCAAGATGTCATGTATCACAAAACAATTGATGAGCACAAGGAGGATATTGTCGGTGGTTCTTTATTTGATATCTTACTTTTAACAAATGTCATTAATGCTATATTCTTTCCAGGAGATGGCATTCACATACATGCTTACACATATGAACAGGTGAATTTTGAAGCGATGTTGAAATCATCTCGTGCCGAGTTTGAATCGGTTCTTGAGGAAGCTACTGGTGTTTATGTAGGATTACAGAATCCGATTGCTGAGGGAAAGGGGCATGCGATTGGATTTTTAAAGTGTGGTGGCACCCATTATATTTACGATGACAATTTTGGGTCCATAGAGTTTCGTTGGGATATTTTCCTTAGGCATCTTCTTGATATAATGGAGACTGGAAGGCACCCAGTTGTAAAATTTGTGCGGATTTATTTTAAACACATGGATTCTACAGAGAATTTATTTTTCTTATTGTATCCAATACTTGAATTTATGGACGTTGGTAAAGTGCGTAGAGTGCTTCTTTTTGATGAAGAATTTATTGAGATTCCTGCTGAAGCAAGAAAGTTTGAATTTGAGCGTGGTGCTATTCGGGTTGTTGGAAAAATAAACAGAAGTATTCCATATGTAATTGATGATTTCGGGTTTTTGGGGAGGAATACTAGCGAACCGAGCAATCAGAACTTCAGAATCAATTACAAGGCAAGAATTGGACAGCCTTCTCTTTTTCGGTATATATCGTTTGGCGATGAGGCTCTTGCTTTAGATTATATTGAAAAAAATCCAGTTGACCCTGAATTAACGTATCGTGAAGAAGGGAAAGGGATGGTTCCTGTTCTTTTTATGGCAATTATAGAAGGTATGGAAAAGGTGGCGATTGCGCTTGTTGAGAAGGGCTACAAACATGATTTCATTGTTGATAGATATCCAGCCATTGCGTGGGCAATTGTTCAAAATATGCCCTATTTATTCAGGGTTCTTCTTGAGAAGAAATCAATGGTGGAGTTTAAAAGTCACGATGGAAAGAGTTTACTTCACTTTGCTGCGTCCCATGAAAATCCAGCGTTTGTTCAAGAACTTCTTAAATCGGGTGCGGATATAAATGTTCTTACAAACAGCGGACGGACTCCTCTTTTTTATGCAGTAAACAATGGACATGCGGAAGTTGTAAAGGTTCTTTGTGCCGCGGGGGCAGATGCTTCCATTCGTGACCTGGGAAATCCTGAAAAGGGCACGCCTCCTTCAACTGCTGAGGGCTATGCGAAATCAGATGATATGAAGCAACTTCTGGCAACATGTGGTTTGAAAAAAGGTGGAAATCGGAAGACACGACGTCGGCAGTCCCGCAATACCACAAAACGCGTCGTAAAATTGAAACGCGCCACAGCTTCACGACACAATACCAAGCACAATGTTTGACCTCGTTTTCTCTGCCACTGCTTCTTACGCACTTGCTCTCTCTCCCCTCGGCGCAATGATTCTCGCAGGTCTCTACAAGCTCTATCAGGCCATCATGAGCCAGCCTATCGTCGCTTCCGTCGTAAATACTACTCTTGTTGCCTTGGAGTCAACAAAGGAAGTATGGATGCCAGTCGCCTCTGTCGCCCTTGCCGTCATCAAGCAGGTCGGTGCGGCATTGGTTGTTATTGTTAAGTATGCCCGTCATCTTGTGCTCTTTGCGCAGAGCAC
>JACCDT011306573.1_pt1 | contig 12486 bp, 18 predicted proteins | sample 7446291 | NCBI WGS metagenome assembly JACCDT01 (sample SAMN15323446, study PRJNA562643) | freshwater metagenome | isolation source: river surface water | place: USA:Blue River Watershed | collected 2017-08-17
ATCCAAATATGTGTGATACTCCATTGAGAGTTTCAAAAGCATATATGAATGAATTGTTTGAAGGTTGTTTTACAAATGAACCCAAGATCACTTCATTTGATAATGCAACCAATGGTTATGATGGAATGGTCTTTTCTGGAAATATTGAAGTTTGCTCCATGTGCAGCCATCACTTACTTTCATTTACTGGAAAGGCTCATGTTGCATATATTCCTGGTAAAAGGGTTATTGGGTTATCAAAATTGAATCGTGCAGTTGAATGGTTTTCACGTAGACCGCAGATTCAGGAAGGTTTGACACAGCAAATATTTGATTTTTTAAATCAATTATGTGAAGAAAATGAAGGAATTGCAGTTGTAATTGAGGCTGAACATTCATGTGCTAGTTGTCGGGGCGTCAAACATAACAGTACCATGAAAACTTCAAAATTGTCAGGCGCTTTTAAGAATAGTCCTGAAACAAGAGCAGAATTTTATCACTTTATTGAAACTTTGAAATAAATGTACGGGAAAAAATATTGGTACGGAAAGGAAGTTGAAGGACGATTTGCTGACATTGAAACTGTTTTTGTTAGAGAAGAAATTCCTTCAAATTTTAAAAATTATCCTCACATCTATTTTACAATTGAATACATTAAAAAATTGAATTTTGATCAAATACATCAGATTTTAGATACAAATCAAATCGTAACAATTGAAGTTAATGAGGATGTTTTTGAAAAAATTCCAATGTCAATTTTCAATCGTTGTCATTTGATTTACAGAATTAATGATGTGTTTGTTTCAAAATTAAAGCAAACTGATACAATTAGCATTGATGCTGGTTGGTATCGAGTTCATCAAATAACTAAGTGTCATTTAATGGAAATTAATCCAGATAATTATAAATTTGACCGTTTAGATTCATGACTACGATTATAATTAGATTTCAATTTGAAGGATTTCACAATTTCCCAAAAGCAAAGGAATTGTTTCCCGAGGTTGGATTTTTAGCAGATCGACATAGGCATATTTTTCATTTCGAACTTGAGAAAAAAGTTAATCATGATGATAGGGATGTTGAATTTATCCTTTTCAAACGTGAAGTTATGTCATGGTTAATCAATAATTATAAAATCAACGTTACTTCAAATCCAGTTCTAGATTTTGGATCGCGTTCATGTGAGTCAATTGCTAGAATATTACTTGAAACTTTTGAATTGGAGTCCGCTTCGGTATTTGAAGATGGAGAAAATGGAAGCAAAATCTATAAAAAATGAGGAATAAATAATGAAATTACGTGACATTATGAATGAATCTACGTTTAAAATTAAACGTGGAAAGATTGAGTTGGTAGATAGTTCTGGTGAAAAAATAATGGGAAAAGTTACATCAACGTTTACAATGTCACCAAGTGATGTTGATATTCAAATTCCTAATTCATTTTCAATTTATCATAAACCTGGGGAATTATTTTCATATAAACAAGTGTGGAATGGAGCTGAAGGTAAAGTTAAATTTGTGAAAGTAAACGGAAAATCAAGTTATAATTTTAAATTAATTTAAATGTCAGCAAAATATTGGTATGGTAAAGAAATAGAAGGTCGATTATATGGCCTCGAATCAGTATTCATCTCAACTGATTTAACAAATGATGAACTCACTGAAGTTAAAAAAGTTCATCACTTGTTGATTGGTACAAGTTTAATTGATGAAATTCAAAAAGGTGATACCACAATTACTTGGGATATGATCTTTGATTGGATTGTTTATGAAAACAAGTATGTGACGTTAGAGGCTAAACCTGAACAGATTAAAAATCTGCCTCAAAAAATTAAATTACGTTGTCATATTTTGCTTTGGTTGGACGTTCCTGAACTTTATGATTTAAAGGAAACTGATTCAGTCAAACTTTGTCATGGCCTTCATGAAATGTATGTGACCAGTTTTATGAATTGTCAACGAGTAACTAAAAATGATTATTATCACAATATCTATAAAAAATGAGGAATAAAACAAAATGAAATTACGTGATATTTTGAATGAGTCGAATCCAAATCAATTAAATTATGAAGACTTGACCAAATTGGTTGATCAAGTTATTGAATATGACTCAGCTTTATCATTTAATGGTAAATATCTGAGTGCAAAAAAAGCAATAGAAACGGGAAAATCAGCTATTATCAAACTTCAATCAATTGGATTTCTTGATAAAAATGGTGATGTGATCGTTCAATCGAAATTAAAAGATCCAGTATTAAAAAAATTATTTAAATATTTTGTTGATAATGCTGGATAATTTATAGATTTATATTATATTTTAAATTTAATTTAATGAACAAAAAAACAGTTTGGTATTTTGGACTTGAACCAGTCAAAGCAAGATACACAGAACAACTTTCAACCAGATGGATTCCTGATGCATTTTCCAAATATGAATCCGAAATTAATTTTATTTCCCTTAATGGCTCATTTGACGAAAGTAAACAAATCAAAGTTGGATCAGTTTTAGATGCCTGTGGGAGGGGGATTTACGCAATGTCCCAATGTCAAAAATTCCTGTCACGTTTGTCGTCTGGTGACGTTAAAGATGGAGACGTGCTCTACTTTCAAGACTTTTGGCATCCGGGTATAGAATCGATTTTCTACGCACTTGACTTGTATAAAATTAATGTCAAGATTTATTCAATGCTTCATGCTCAAAGTGTTGATGAATACGACTTCACATATCAAATGCGTGAATGGATGAAACCAATCGAAATTGGAATTAGTCGAAAAATGGATGGTATATTTGTTGGTTCAACCATTCATAAAGATCAACTTAGAAATTATGGGTTTGATTGCCCAATTCATGTAGTTTCGCTTCCTTTTGGTAAAGATGATACTTTAAAATTGGTTAAACCAGGTTATGAGAAGAAACAACAGGTTATTTTTGCATCAAGATTGGACAAAGAAAAAAACCCATATTTTCTTCTTGATGTGATTGATAAATTTTTGAATCAAAATCTTTCATGGGAATGGGTTATAACTACCTCAGGTAAAGAATTTAGAAGTAATTTACCAGGAGTAGTTGAAATGTTTGAAAATTATTCAAAAAATAACCCAAGATTAAAGTTGTTGAATGATTTAAGTAAAGAAGAATATTATCAAACAATTGCCGAATCAACGATTATGTTTAATTCGAGTTTACAAGATTATGTTTCTTGGACTTCAATTGAAGCGCATACGTTTGGAACTCGATTCATTTGTCCTAATTTTAGAAGTTTTCCAGATTTTTGCGATCAGATATACATGTATCAGCCCTTTGATGTTAATTCTGCAATCAGATTATTAAATAATTCAATTGTATTTGAAAACCAATCTACTTGTCGAGATTTATCAAATATTAGTGATTTAGGAAGAAACTTGGAAGCATATATTATGGTTAAAGGTTTGGATTATGAAGTAAATATTTGGCATGAATTTGAACTATGTAAAAATATTGTTAAAGGTTAAAAATGAATAAAAAATTTATTTATATCCCAAGTTTTAGTGCAGGGAGTTATGGAAATGCTTTAACTAAGGATTCTAAATTTAAGAACGGGAAAGTTATTCGTTTATATGATAATGAAATGGATCTAAGTTTACGACATGATTGGTTTTTAGCTCCAGCCGGTCACTTTTATAAAAAACTTGATTACCGATATAAAATTGGAATTCCATACGAATCTAATGTTAAATTGTTAGGTGATAGTGGTGGATTCCAAATTGCAACTGGTGCCATTGAATGGAAACCTGAACTTAGAAATCAAATATTTAAGTGGTTAGAAGAAAATTCAACTTACGCAGTTAATCTTGATATCCCGCCAAAAATTAAATTTGAAGGGAAATATGAAGAATGTTTAAATATTTCAAAAGAAAATTTTCAATATTTTTATGAAAACCAAACAGGAAAAACAAAGTTTTTAAATGTTTTACAAGGCGAGTCAGTTGAAAAATATCAATATTGGTATGATAATGTTAAAGACTTTAAATTTAATGGTTGGTGTTTAGGTGGTTGTGGTGTTAATTTAAATCAATTTATGATTGCATTAGCAACATTCCTTGACAATAAAGAACATTTGAATAAAAATAATGAAATTGTTCATATTTTAGGAACTTCAAAAGTTATTGATTTTTTTATTCTTTCTCAATTCCAATATTCATTAAATCAAATTGGTTGTGATATTCAAGTAACAACAGATTCGAGTTCTCCCAATAACGGATCAAGATTTGGAACCTATTATACTCATGTTGATTATAAAGAAGGATCATTTAAACAAATTCACATTCCGAAAGCGAAATTAGGAGGTGATTTCAAAATGATTCCTGGATTGAAGAATTTACCAAAAACAGCAACATGTGATAATTGGTTAGAAGATTGTTATACATGGGATGATATAAATGAGTACACACCTGAAATTAATTGTTTAATTGTACTTCATAATTATGGTATATTCAGAGATGCTAAAAATTTTATTGATAATCTCATTTCTGGACACCCTTACATGATGGAACAAATTGTGAGTAAGGATATTGTTCAAGTTTGTTCCATTGTTAATGAAATGGTTACTGAAAGTTTGAATGGAACTAAAGCAATTTCAATTTACAACAAGAATAAAAATTTAATTTCTTCTGTTTCACATCGATACGAGAAGCAAAATTTAACAGTTTCAAAAAATAACGATTATTTTTAATGTATCAAAACTTCTATTATAGTAGAAAGGATGGATTGTGTCATTTATGGGATGATGAAGATGGATATAAAGTTTTTCCATTTGAACCTTACGCTTATCAAATTGATTCCAAAGGCGACTATGAAACAATTACAGGTTTAAAAGTTAAAAAAGTAAAAAGTTGGAGTAAAGAAGCTGAAAAACAAGGACTGGTATTTGAACACGATGTTCCCATTGCAACTCGTGTTTTAATTGATCGTTATTATCAATCGGATGAACCGTCAAAAGATCATCGTGTTTTATTTTTTGACATTGAGATTGAGAAAGGTTTACGTTATTCAACTCCAAAAGATGCTTTAAACAGAATTACTTCAATTGCTTATTATTTTAATAACCAATATGTTTGTTTGTTGTTAGATGAAAACAATCGATTAGAAGATTGTACTAAAACAATTATAATTAATGGAAAAGAAGTTCCGACTATTGTTAAACGTTTTGGTTCAGAACATGGGCTTTTAAATACTTTTGTTTCGCAATGGCAAAAAATTAAACCAACAATTGTTTCCGCTTGGAATGGTGAAGTGTTTGACATTCCATATTTGATTCGAAGGGTTGAAAATGTTCTTGGTTACAAATACATGCAAAAGTTCAGTCCTATTGGAATAGTTGAAAGGCGCGAAATTGGTAAACGAGATATTGGGTACAAGATTGCAGGAGTTAGTTTTCTGGATTACATGCAGCTATATAAGAAATTTACATATAACGAAGAACCAAGTTATGCTCTTGATTTTATTTGTAAGAAAGAATTGAAGCGAGGAAAATATGTTTATGAGGGAACTTTAGATGATTTGTTTAACAATGATATAGATGGATTTATTGAATACAATGTCAATGACGTCGAATTGATGGTTGCATTGGATAAGAAAATGGACTTGATTGAAATTGCAAGAGGTATTTGTCATAAAGGACATGTTCCATATGAAGATTTTATCTTTCCAAGTCAATATCTTGAAGGTGCAATTTTAACAAGATGTAAAATAAATAATTTAGTTTCAACTTCAAATTTAGATAAAACTGTATTAATTGAAATTGAACGTAATGAAGGTTATATTAAAGATATTCAAAACGGATTTGTTAGAATTGATAAATTAAAATATGAATTAAAGGATAATACAAAGGTTTATATTATTAATGATGATAATGAATTTGAACTTATTGGAATTTATTTTTTAAAGAAACAGTCAAAAAAGAAAAATACGTTAATAATCACCGCAAGTAAAGCCAAAGGCGCATTTGTTAAACCTCCTAAAGTTGGATTACATAAATGGGTTTATTCGGTTGACTTACAAAGTCTGTATCCAAGTTTGATTCGAACTTGTAATATTAGTCCTGAAACACAAATGTATTTCATTGCGAATTGGTATGATATTAATTTAGTTGCATGTTTTATCAATGATGGAAATTTAAATAAATTAAAGGAATACCAAAATTTTGGATTTTTGAATGATGATGTTGTTTTAGAATTACATCCAATCATTCATGAATTATTTTCAGACCGTGATAACAAGACAATACAAATGTCTAAATCTGAGTTTATTGAATTCATGGATGAAAACAACTATATCATTTCTGCACATGGAGTAATATATCATACTAAATTTAAAGGTATTATTCCATCAATACTTGAAATGTGGTTTAATGAACGATTACACTATAAAGATTTAGCAAAACAAAATAAAGAAAATAATGAACTCTATCAATATTATGACCGTAAGCAATTAATTACAAAAATTTTATTAAATTCATTGTATGGCGTATTGTTACTTCCAACATTTAGATACTACAATCGTATGAATGGTGAAAGTGTTACATTAGGTGGACAAAATGTTATTAAATTTTCAGATTTACTTGGAACTCATTTTTATTGTAAAAAATTAAATGTTCCTACAATAGAATCACCTGTAATTGCTGGAGATACAGACAGTGGTTATTTTTCTGCAACACCATTACTAGATTTAACAAAAACAGATGATCAAATCATTAAAGATTTAGATCAAATTTCAAATGAAGTAACTGATTTTATTAATAAAGGAGTTACTTGGTTAAGTCATGAACATTTTAGAACCAAGAATAATTATCTTAAGTTCATGCAAGAAAAATTAATTAAAACTGCATTCTGGGGCCAAGCCAAAAAACGTTATGGTTTATTAACAATTGATGGGGAGGTTTATTTCAAGGGGTTTGATTTAGTAAGAAGTTCGTTTCCAAAATTATATCGTAATGAACAATCTGAAATAATTTCAAATATTTTGAATGAAGTTGGAAAAGATGAACTTAACAAAAAGGTTCGTGAATTTAAAAACGTAACCAAAGATTGTGATATTTTTGACATCATGAAACCAAGTTCAGTCAAAGAGATGTCCAAATATAAATATGGTCAAAAAGGAACTCCAAACCACGTTAAATCCGCTCAAAATTATAATAAACTATTGGAATTGCATAAAATTGAATCTATTCCTATGATTGATGATGGCGATAAAATTTTATATTGTTATTTGAAACGAAATCCATTTGGATTTGAATCCATTGCATTAAAAGGTCAGGGGGAAGATCCAGAAGAACTTGTTAATTTTGTAAAACAATATATTGATAGAGAAACTGAATTTAAAACAACTTATTTATCAAAACTTGAAACTATTTGGAATGATTTAGGTTGGGGTAATATTGAATTAACCGAACAACGATTAAATGAATATTTTTAAATGATTTATTGCGAAGATTGTATAGTCACATTGCGTAGATTTGAAGACAATTATTTAGATTTAACCATAACATCACCCCCATATAATGTCGGCCTTAAATATGATCAATATTTAGATGTTATAAACTATAATGATTATTTGTGTTGGTTATCAGAAGTTTTTACTTTAGTTTATCAAAAAACGAAAGATGGTGGAAGATGTTGTATAAATGTTGGTGATCAAAAAAATGGACAAATTAGTTTACATTCAGACATTATAAATTTAATGAATAATATTGGCTGGTTAAATTTTACATTAATAATATGGGATAAAGGTCATACAAACAATAGAACCGCATGGGGGAGTTATTTAAGTCCGTCATGTCCATCATTTCCAAGAGGATTTGAATACATACTTGTTTTTGCAAAATCTTCATTAAGATTATCATTTAAAGGTCAAACAGATTTAGGAAGGCAAGAATTTATTGATTGGAGTTATGGACATTGGAAAATAAAACCAGAAACCAACCAAATCAAACATCCTGCTCCATTTCCAATTGAAATTCCCAAACGATTGATAAAAATGTTATCTTGGATAGGTTCAATTGTTTATGATCCGTTTAGTGGTTCTGGAACCACTGCTGTTGCCTGTAAAGAAACTAAACGTATATTTATTGGAAGTGAAATTAGTCAAGATTATGTTAATGATTCATTATCACGAATAGCCAATCATAAAATAATAAAAGAAGAAACAAATAATTATTTTTAACATGACACACAAAGAATTTTTTGAAATTGCAAAAGAACAACCTTGGAAAACAATTGAATGTGAGACAGGAAAGGAATGTTGGTGTAGAATGATAGTAACTGATCCACCTGTAGATGATCATTATGTTGCAAGTTGGGGAACTATCAATAACGATACTGCTGAATATATTGTTGAAATTCATAACTTATTTTTAAATGAACAATCGTTAAAAGATTATGTTCTTAACAATGATATTGTTAGATTGGATGATTTTGATACAGATGCAATGTGTACTTATCTTGATATGGAAGGATATTATGTTTTTGATTCTGAGTTAGACATTCAAACGTATGTAGAAGATGATATGAGATGCTATGTATTTGAATGTGAAGATGATGTTTTTGAATACAGTCGTGATAATGATTCTAAATATAATAAGTTAAGTTTAAATAATTCAAAATCAATTGCTGGTTTTAAATATGAAGATACCATTGAATTAATTAACGAACTTGCTGAAACAAAAGGTTGGCAATGGATTTACAATAAATTAAGCGAATAGAAATGTTAATTTTAGGAACATCAAATTGGGGGACGAAAATTGATAAAACAACTGCATTTAAGTTGTTAGAACATTACCTTGATTCGGGGTTTGATAAAATTGACACTGCTACAAATTACCCAATATCGTGTATTGATGAAGATTGGAGGTTAGCAGAAAGGTGGCTTAAAGAATATAATGAATCGTTAATGAAGATTATTGTTAAAATTGGATCTGTTTCAAATTGTAAAATTAATGATATAAATTTAAAAAAAGAACACATTTTAAGGGAATACTGTTATTATAAACGAACATTTAATTTAAATTTGAATACATTGATGATCCATTGGGACACTCGTGAAATAGATATAGATGGGACAATTGATGCTTTTGAGGAAATAAAATATGATGTTAATTTAGGGATTAGTGGAATTCAATATCCAGATATATACACACATTTTTTCAATTCAAATAATTTGAAGTGTCAAATTCAATTAAATTATAAAACTGGCGAATTTAATAAATATAGTGAGATAAAAAACAAAGAATTTCAAGTTTATAAAAAATCTGATAGGAAGAATTATGCTACTGATTTAAAAAAATGTCTATCTGATAATCAAATCGATTTTGTTTTAATATCCCCATCGTCGGTAGATCAATTGAAAAATTCCATAAACATTTACAAATCATTAACAAAATAAATTTGGAAATTACAGAAAAATAACTTATACTTGTAAAAAAAGTTTTTATGAATAAAATAGATGAAATTTTAAATAAATACCGAGATATCACAAGATGGCCAGAATATCCTGAAATTACTGAAGATGAATATATTCAAGCAATGAAAGAATATGCAGAATATTATGCAAAGAAATGTCTTGAAATTGCAGCAAAGGAAGCGTGTTTAAATGAGCCAAAACTAGATTACAGACCAAGTATTTCAAAACTTTCCATTACAGATATTCAACTACCAGATCATGACTCCATTTAAATATAAACTTGCATTTTTGTTTGTCATTTTTTTATTCCTATTATTAATTTCAATCTTACTTATAAATTCAATATTATGAAATGTTTAAATGATGTCATTATTTCCCCAAAAGGATTAGCTGGATTTACACTTACAAAAGTGTATTCGGATGAAAAATATTATATTTACAAGAAAACTAATACTGAAATGGGTTATGATGCTGGTTATGAACTTTTTGAAAAAAGAATTAATACAATGTTCAAGACTGAGTCAGTTCCAGGTGGGGAGGCATTTGGAATTTGGGCCTGGCAATTACGAACATATAAAGAAGCAATAAATAAATTAAACCAATTAAAAGAAGAAAATGAGAAAAAGTGATTTTCAAGAATTTATTAACAAATATTACTTAGGTGGAATTTCGAATTTGGATGGAACATTTTTTCCTGTCCCAATTCAAATTCAAGACAAAGTTGCAAATGTAATTTTAAAGCTATCTGATGGATCAACACTTATTTCAGTTGATATGAATATGGATATTCCAGATGGCGAAATTATTATCAGTGATACTCCAGAATTGTCAGCAGTTTTGAATGCGTTTGGGCCAGATATCGAGGTTCAACCAAAAAAAGTTCAACAATACTATTTCAATCAACTTCATATCACTGATAATGAAATTAGTGCAAAGTTTGCCCTTGCTGATCCGGTTGGAGTTACAGAACGTGCAAAGATAAAAGGGATACCTCAAAGTGATTGCTCCTTTAAATTGACTAAAGATTTTACTGATAAATTTCTTAAAGCGAAACGAGCATTGACTAAATCAACTATTTTTGCTGTAATTCCGGATACATTTAAAAACAAACTTGATTTTATTATCAATTATAGTCAAGATCAAAATGTTAATTCAATTACTGTTCCATGTGAGAATGTTGAAATTAAAACTGATTTTGAACCACTATTTTTCAACGTAAATGTTTTCGCTGCAATTTTAAGTGCAAATACAGAATATCGTGAAGCAACTGTTGATTTTTCTGGAAATGGTTTTGCAGTTTTAAAATTCAAAGGAGAAGATTACGATTCACTTTACATGATGGTATCACTTAAATATGAAAGCAATTAAAAGTGCTACTCCAATTCATTTTGATGAGTTAGTTGACTTCAACATTCAGTTATCAGTAAATTTATTACGGGTATTTCAAATTAAGGACTTTCGATTTATTGGGTCATTTGGAAAGAAAGAGTTAATGAATGATGTTGATGTTGCTGTTTTAGGTGATTTTGAATATTGTTCAAATCAAATCAAAGGTTCAGGTTTAGAATATAAAATTTTAAATGGATTTAAACAAATTAGTTTTGGGTTTCCATTTAAAGAAGAGATTGTTCAAATTGATCTGATGTTCAGTAAAAATTTAGATTGGAGTGAATTTATTTATTATTCTCCAAACCTTTTAAAACAAGAAAGTGAATACAAAGGCGTTTATAGAAATTTACTTTTAAATTCCATTTGTAAAACTGAAACACAACATTGGTTAAATAAATTTGAATATGAACAACTTATTTATAGAACCTTTGATGGATTTGGAAAGGTTAAAAAAACATATTTATCAGAATCCGGAAACAAATTAAAAACGCCAAGAGTTCTTAGTTTTGAGCATATAACTTTTGATCCAAAAGAAATGTATCATATGTTAGGGATAAATGGGTTTCCAATGACTTTTGAACAACTACACAATGAAATAAAAGATCGTTCAAAATATGCGGACATAATGAGTAAATTTAAACAAGATTGTAAAGATTATGAACAGGGAAATTAAATTCAGATTATACAACTTAGAATGGAATCAAATGTTTTATTCACAATGTTGTGAAGATCAACCAAAAAGAGAATGGATCCCATTTGAATTTCAGATTGGTTTTTCTCATTATGATAGTAATAAATTTTCTCCGTTAATGCAATTCACTGGATTGAAGGATAAAAATGGAAAAGAAATTTATGAAGGCGATTTGATTTATCATGTTGATGAAGAGTTGTTTTATAAAGTCGAATGGGATAATAAGTTATTGGTATTTACAGTTGTATCAATTCAAAATCAAACATGGTTATATTTAAATGAATTGATAGAAGATTTAAACTGTATTGATGTTGTTGGAAACATCTATGAAAACTACGAACTTTTAAAAAATGGGAGCAACAAAGAAAATGGTTGATACTGAATTTGAACAAATTCAAGCTATTCTAGAAGAAGCAGTAAGGTTCAATTTAAGACAAGAAGTTCAAGAAACTGCCTTGTATTTACTTAAGCAACCTGAATATAAAAATTTAACCTTGTCTCAAATTTATAATGAGGCATATAAACTTATTTTAAATGAAGATGGAACTAAGTGAACAAAAATGTTTTACAACCTCAGAACTATTTAAACAACTTTTTGAAGCTAGATGTTGGGTTGATCATTGGACAGATCAATTTCCAGACGACATTGACAACTGGACAATGGATATGGAATTAACTGAATTTGGAACTCCGGATCAATCATACCGAATTTGGACTAAATTGGTTGAAGTTGAATGGGATGAATTTATTGTCAATGGTTATTTTCAAACAATTATTGAAGATTCAGATTTTTAAAGATATGAAACATTTATTAATTTTAATTATTACACTTTTATTAGCCTCGTGTTCAAATTCATATCAATGGTATACGGTTAAACATTCTGATGGTGTTGTTGAAATTATTCAGCTACAAAAAGGATATAATCCAAATGATACTATTATGTTGGATGTTCGTAAATCAATCAATGGTTCACCTTATGTTGAACAAG
>JACCDT010518884.1_pt1 | contig 12485 bp, 27 predicted proteins | sample 7446291 | NCBI WGS metagenome assembly JACCDT01 (sample SAMN15323446, study PRJNA562643) | freshwater metagenome | isolation source: river surface water | place: USA:Blue River Watershed | collected 2017-08-17
CACCTTTACATTCAACTCTACTATCCGTCCAAGTATTTTCATGCTGTTCTTCCTCCATTTCTTTGGCCATCTGAAGATATTTCAATAGTATGCTTTCGCTGAAATATTTTTCATTCAGAATGACTGCGTCATGACTCTCTTGAAATTTTATTTTTTCAATTAACCAATCAACTGCCGTTTGTTGTAACATGTGTTATTGTTTTATGCTACCCTCTCCCAATACTTCTCAACAATAGTTCTTTCTTTCTGCTCTACTCTGTACAACTCTTTTATATCACTTTTATCAAACCCATGGTCATCATCCCAAACATACTGGTTAGTTTCCCAAAATCCATCAAGTTCTCTTGGTAACTCAGGATACCAATTGTCGTTAACCTCAACAATTGAGCGAGTGTAAAAGCTGGACCCTCTTCTGTGTTCTTGGACACTATCCTCTTGAAACTCTTCTAATAGGGTATTGAAATCAAATCCCATTTCCTTAGCTGTGATTCTTGTGATTTTGTTTATCATGTTATGTAGTTTTATCGGTTCCGTAAGTTTCGTTGTTGTATTGTTACTTAAATATATCATCTAAATCAGATTTAACACTATCCTGATTTGCTATAAACTCTACATATCTTAGATACGGTCTATGTTGAACATATAGTTCAGCATCCTCTTTTGTTTTTTTCTCGGCAACTACCTTATTACTTTTGTCTAATATTAAATAATACACTTTAATTTTTTCCATAAGTTTCGTTGTAATATTGTTCTGCTAATTCCTTAACTCTTGACACAGACACATTTGCATTTAATCCCCTCGCACTCCTCATAGTTGCATTTAAATCTGAATCAATTATCTGTTCTTTATGAATTTTGTTGGCTTGTTCTTGCAACTTAACGAGCAATTCAGGAACTACTTCAATGTTACCACTATTTTCCAAACAATGATTTAATTCACTCACCAACCAATCAACAGCAGTCTGTTGTGCCATTTTATTTCTCTTTATTCAGTGCTTCAATTAATGAATCAGCATAAAGCACTGATTGATGTGCAATATTTTCTCTAAAATCGTACACACTTTTTGTAATTAATGCTTGCATCACCATTGCAGCAAAGTATTCCCTTTTTGTTAATCCTGGTGTTCCATACGAAATTTCCTTATCATTAAAAAAATCTTGTGTTGCAAATGCTGGTTCATTACCATCTGTACTATTTGTCATATTATTGAGGTTTTACTATTCGATACAATTTAAGAATGTGTTGAAGTTTTGACATATGATTGGTTAATCCCTCGACTTTTGGTATTTCTTTATCCCACATATCAACACCTTCAACAATTATTGATTCAGCATTTACACAATCAAAACAGAATCCTAATCTCAATTCTTTTTCCCTTGAACAACATTTACATTTCATGATTCATCATTTTAAATTTTCGTATGTTTTTTCAAAGATATCTGGCTTACATGGATAGAATTGTCTATCTCCTGAAGGAAATGGTTCTCTGATTATGTAATCTCCGAATGATACTTTCATATTACCTTCTTTAGTTGGTATACTAAACCCACCAATCTTCTTGATTAAATCTTCAATTGAGTTTGTACTTTCAAAATCAAATTTTTTTTCCCCAAACACGAATTGAAATGATTCGATTATTGTTGATTCTGTAAGTTGTATCGCCTCAATTTCAATCGGTTTCTTTTTGAACTTTTGTATCATTTTGAGGTCTTTTTGATGCATAAAGAAATATGATGAATGCAAAAATGGTTATGAACCATCTTATTGTTGGTACTTTTTCATGGTAAATAAATTGTTGACAAACATATAAACCAATTACTCCAGCATAGACGTAAGATAGAAAACGAAAAAAGTTATTCATTATTGTTGTTTTTTAAGATTTATATTTTTTTGTATAATATCTGTCAAATTGTTTAATCATTTCATCATAATCGAGTTTATTCACCAATAATATGGAATCAACCCATGTTATTTGGTTCATCTTTTCCTCCATTTCTTTTGCCCTCTTTAACATATCAAACAAAATCAATTCATTTTCAACTGATAATGTGGGTTTAAGATGATTTAAAATATCATGAAATAGATACGATACTGGTGTTTCTGTTTTATTCTGTCCCATGTTTTATTTTAATTCACTGAAAAAAAAATTAATATAAGTCAAACCTAACATCAATAAAAATGTAAATCTAGCAGTGTTTGACCATTCTCTAAAATCAATCTCCAAAATAACAAACGAGAAACACAAATAGGTTATCACACCAATGAGAATATACACAATAGGTTTCTTAAATTTGATATTGAAATGTTTCTCCTTCACCATTTGAGGATTGGATGATATTACCTCATCATTGTTAACACGTAAAAGATTTGTTGTTTTATTCTGTTTCATATGTTTGTCTGTAATATTGGTCAGCATCCTCAAAAAATTGAACATCGCCATCTTTGGCATCAAGACTATCAATTTCGCCATCCTTATAACCCATATTATATGCCATCTTAATCTGCTCTTCTTGCATCTTTATTCGTAACTCGGCAAATTCAATAGCAGCATCAATGGTTGGTTGGTCAACCATGGGGAATTTCTTGAATTGTTTGAGTTCGTCAATCAGATTTTGGATTGCGGTTTTTTGTGCCATTTTGTTTTTTTAAAGTTCAACTTTTATTTTGTCAGCATCCTTTGAAGATAAATTGACATGTGAGGAAACAACCAATTCATCTCTGTCAGGTCTTGATTTCCAAAATTCATGTCTAATAACTTGCATAATATCATATGCCTCTCTGCAACTCTCATCCACATTTTCATTCATGATACCAAAACTACCATTATTCGGTGTATCAATCTGAAGAAGCATGTTCCTTGCTTCACTCAACATTTTATCACCAATATCCCGAATATCATGATAGTTCGAATAATCAACGGATAGTTTTATTTGTTCTTTTGGCCATTGCTTGATTTCAGTTCCCTTTCCCCAATTACCTTCTGTTTTCACATAATCATCACCAATCTCAACAATAACACCTCTCTCTGTTTTATCACCCACCTCCAATTCTTTCTTTGGTCTGAGTTTATTCATCAATGTGTTCTCAAATGTGGGATGGTCTTTTATTACCCACATCTGACCCAAACCCACCCTAGCATAAAATTCTAAGGCGTTCTGAATCAAAGAGAGTTGTTCTTTTGTTACATGTAGAGTTGGCATAATTATTTACTCAACTTTTTTATGTGATAATTAATCCAATTGATTCTTGGTTCAATTTGACCATAGGACCAATAATATGCACTGAATCGAAAAAAACTTGTCCATGGTTTGTTCTTTTCTATGTATTTTTTTAATTCAGACATTTCCGAAAATGATATTTTATCAGAAAAGAATAAACAGTCACACCATAGACATAAACCATTCTCAAATAATTTCTTATGTTCAAGCATCAATTCCAATAGTTCTTTAATTGGTCTATCTTGTTTCATGTTATTTATTTTTGATATGGTCAACCAAATACCTCAAATCATTATACACCTGGATAAGACCCGCTCTATCATCCAATAGTGCTGAGAAGAATGGTTTCTTTGACTCCCATGGTAATTTGATTCCATTTGTGTTGATTCCATCAAATGGGATATTGTTCTCCTCCAAAAACTTGGCAACAAAGCTCAAATCCTGATATGCGGTCCAACAAATCAAGGTGCATCCAATATCTTTAAGTTCACGAAGAAGTTGCCGAACTTGTTCATATGTCGCACCAGTTTTGTGGTAGTCATGAACTGTAGAGTCGAAGTCAAATCCAATGGTTAACGAACCATACTTCTCGTATTCGGAAACCAATCTATCACGAGATTTTTCTGGTACCAAATATTCATCGGTGTTATGTGATTTACCAACCAATCTCTCATACAACCATTTGAATGAAACATATTGGTCACGGAAACAACCAACCGAATTCGGATTTTCGATTCTAAAATCTTCCCATAAATCTTCAAACTTCTTATTATTTTCCATTTTCTTTAAGTCTTTTTCTGATTTCATCAAATGTTGCAAAGTAAGTGAAACTACCATCTTTGTATAGTGTCTTCAATTCACTATATTTCTCATCTTCCCAAGAAACTCTATCCTTCAACTCATATCCCGTTTCATGCAATTTACCTATGGAATCGGATTCAAATACTTTTACAACTTGTAATAGACCAGTTGCAGATTTCTTCGTACCATCATCGGTTACAGGGTTTTTGAAGATTTCACGACCCTCACCATTCACTTCCACATACGTTGCTTTCATCGCAAACCCGAATGTGTCACGAGTGTTGTATTGATACGTGAATGAACCAACACCGAAAACAATGTTTGTTGATGCAAATCCTTTCGATGCAAGTCGATTTCAAATTTCTTCAGCCCTCTCAAGAGTAATAGAATCCCCGTAAATGACCCCAATGTGTTGGTCCAATACTTTGTATCCCTGGTCATTTACAGTGCCACCAAAGACATCCCAAAGCAGTTCTACAACACCTTTGTAAGATGGGTGATTTGCATCGTAATCATGGTACTCAAGAATCTCTGCGGTATTGTATCCACAAACAATGTCAGCAGGGTTTCCACTATCAGGACGGATGACCAACTTACCATCACGAGACATGATTTTGTCCTTCAAAACACTAACGTGATGTGTACAAACTTTCCACAAATCCCATGTGTCGGAAACCACGGATAAAATTCCTATTGGGAATGTTTCGAGAAGTCTATTGAATGTTTCAACTTCATCCTCTTTACCACCAGAACACATTACCGAATGCTCAGTTGCGTTCACACTTCCAACAACCATCCCTTCTGCGTCATAAAACTTTCTTGCCCCATGAATAACTGGAAGACTATCAGAACCTGAGAAAGATATTGCGTGTCCAAGACCTGAACTAACACACGCCTCAACGGAATCAAGACCCCTCATTGAGAAATCGTGTGCTTGCCAATCAATGAACCAAGCTTTCTCTCTGTCAGTTTTTTCTTGCCACTTGGTCAATACTTTACGGTATTGATTGGCAATGGTTGCAGATGTCATTGGTTTCCAAAGCAAATTGGATATGATTGTTTCCAAGTAGTTTGTAACCCAAAAGAAATCTGGATGTGTATTGTAAATTGTCAGAACAGGAACTTTGATACCAACCATATTCCCTTCAGGTATGATTTTCACATGGATTGGTAAATAACCAAGGTCGTGAAGTCTCTCAAAATGCGAAACATCATAATCCGTATTCAAATACAGACTGAGTTCCCTCTTCATCTCAGAAATCACTTCATCCTTCGGTCTTGAGAAGAACTCTTTCTCAAATGCCTCATGAATTTGCATCATGACCATTTGTTGTCCGAAAGAGACAACCTTATCACAACCTTTCGGAGCGTGTTTATTACTACGAGGAGTGAAGTTGGAATATACAAGTGTTGTCCCTTTTGGGTACATCAAGTGGTGGCCTGTCTTATAGCCGTCCGTTAAAAGTAGTGGATTCATAATTCTTGTTTTTGGTTTTGTTTAATTTTTGAAATATTTTACCTCTTTACAGTTCTTCGTAGTCTCTGTAAGTTATTTTAATACCTTTACTCGTTGCAAATTCAATCTCCTCTCTGACACCCCTTGATTTATCCCAACCTTCCATTTTATAAACAATCATCTCATCACATTTCTCAAGAAGGGTTAAACAAAAGTTTTTCCAAGACATCCAATCGGTTGGCATTCGGACATGACCCGCTAAAGTATGTCCATACACAATTGGCGAAATAACAACTTCACCCTGGGAGCAAAGAACACCCGAAAATCTGGCAACCTTTAAATAATTCTCTTCAACTATTTTCTCATCTTCATGAGAATATGGTGAAGAAATAAAAATTAACTTGGACATGGGTTAGAAAATGTTCTGTTGTTTAACTAATGCGTGGATTGTTTTTGCTCTTGAATATGTATTAACAATAGTACCATCTCCAATATCTTTCACACTATTTGTGGTGTATATACCATCAAAACATTCAGCAAGTAAATCATATCCATAACTGAATATTCCGTGAGTCACAACCAAATAAATTGGTTTATCGGTTTGTTCTTTGATTACTTTAGCAAGTTCAATGAACGTGCGCCCCCCATCGATTATGTCATCAAATATAACAATTTGTTCAATACCATCCAAATTCATCTGTGGTAATTCGGTCTTAATGATATTACCTGTGATGATATCTCTTACTTTACCAGCGGTTACAACATTCTTAATACCGAATGTCTTTGCAATATCATAAATCTTTTTTAATGCACCCGCATCAGGAGATACAATCATGGTTCTATCTTGCGCACCATCTTTATTATCGATATCTGAAAGTGCCCATTTTGCAAGTTGGACATTACTTATCTTCTCATAGTTGTTGAGACAAGCCTCCAACACATCACTATGTGGGTCAAGTGTAACTACCTTTGAATAGTTTTGACTATTGATGATAGGGCAAATGACTTGTTTGAGATAATTCACCCCACCTTCAACGAACTTCCTATCACTCCTTGAACCTAAGAAATATGGAACATAAAGTTGAATCTCTTTATTGGTTACATTCCTAATTGCTTGTGTTGCACAAATGATAAGTTCAAGGTCACGGAAAGAATTGAGTCGTGACTTAATCATCACTGGGTCAGTATATCTTTCAATACTTGACCAATCCAAAAGGTCAATTGTTTGTTGACCATCTGGAAACTGAGATATTTTAAATTCTATGGGTGAATTTTCAGGATACGCAAGATTAAGGATAGACATATAAATGTTTTTTTAAAAGATAAGAAAATTAATTGGTATTTCCTAATTTTTGGAGTCCAAAAATCTTCTTTGATAAAGAAACAATACAATCTGTAATGGCCACAACCATACACCAAGTAATGCCAAGATAGCATCATTCTTGGTGCTCTCAGTTTTGTATTTGGAGTACCTATAAAACCAAATATGGAATATTGATACAACCATTCCAATCAGATAGTAGATAATGACGTAATTCATGTTATTTTTGGTTTAAACTGTCTTGAGTTTTAGTCCTTTCGATACATTTGACACAATCTATGTAATGTTCGATATTCATCGCATTATGACCATAACTAGTGACCACCAAATATTCGTGTCCATCACTACCTAAAACGATACCATTTCTAAGGTAACCTATACCATCAGTATTTAATTTAAATGGTTTTGGATATATCGGTTTTATTGTATCCCCGATTAATTTTTGATACTCTTGTTTGGGGATTGTCACACTATTGTCATCATCACCACACGAAATGAGTGTGAGGACAAAAAGAATTATGATGAGTATTTTACCACTTTTCGTTGTAATAGTCATAGTCATAATCTTTCTCTTTTTTTGGTTTATAATCGTTGTAATCATCTTCAGTGTCATCATCATCACCGATGATAGACATTAAAAATACGAAAACACCGATAAAGATGAGATATAATATAACTATTGTTGTTGTTTTCATGTTTACTTATTTGATGATTTCGGAACAATCAATTATGTCAACATAATATGAATTATAATATGGGTCTTCCTTATCATCATAATATTTTTTTACCTTTTGCATGGCTTGTTCTTCCGATTCTGCTTCAACAAGATGAACTTTATTAAAAGGTTTTTCATCCCTATCACTCATGTACCTCCTCTCGATAACTTCGCATTGAACAATATAAAGCATATGTAAGTTTTATGATTCTTTATTTTTTTGTACTTTGACATACCAAAGAAGTGTAATCAATGCCAAAAAATACATGATGCATCTGAATATAAAGTTTTTATCATCAACCGAAAAAAATATATAGCTAACTGCAAATCCATTCAGGAATAAAGGTAATTCATTGATAATCTGTCTCATATAAAGGTTTTGATAATGAGAACAAACCCAATAGTCACAACAACCATAAACAAAAGGATAATTAAGGAAATATCCAAGTTATTCATTCTGTCAATGAATATCTCTTGTTCCAGATTATGCATTCTCTTCTTATAGGTCTTGTTGTCCATTTGAGTGATATTTTCACAAATATATGGGTTTTATCCTATAACAAAAAAATTTTATTATTCGTAGACCCATTCCCCAACCCATTCTATTCTACCTTCAGAGTTGGTTATTTTGTCTGGTTCAGTTCCCACTTTCTTGAGATGGAGTCCTGTATCTTGATGAACATCTATGTCTACGCTCTCAAACGCAATAGGATATTTGGGTTGTTGGCGGGATTTTAACCATTGCTTTGTATTGTTTATACAACTATCCTCAAAGTTATGTTCGGGGAAACTTGTTGTATCTCTAAACTCATACCCATATTTTGCTGCTTGTAGCATGTCCTCCTCCGTGAACTTATACTTCTCACGGGCTTCTTGGTAGCCTGATTTAAAATCATTTTTACACTCAAACATTGATGTTCTATCTGAAATACCTTTAAACTGATGTTCAGCGTGTTCTTCAGCTAACTGTTCAACATCATCTTTATCGCCATTATCTCGCCAATTTGGTGGGAGAACATCCAAACCATCAATATATGGTGAATCGTTCAATGGTCGGTGTGCAATGAGTTTTTTATAGTCTTTTCTATTAGACCAATACTCACTATCATCGACAACAACATTTCTTAAAAAAAAATAGCCATCAATGTAGTAATCCCCCATTCTTATCTTATCATCACTTACAATGAGTAAGTATGAATCTGTTTTAATTACTGGATATCTCATGGGTAATTTGTTCATTTGTTGTATCATAACTCTTCACCGATGGTAAACCACTATATTGACATATCTCAAAGATTTCTTCATCTTCAGGTCTGTCAAAATATACACCATTCGATTCCATATCAGCCAAAGGTCTGTAAGCCATTCCAGTCATAGTTCCTTGATTTTGAACGAATATACTTTTAAACCATTAATTATCCAAATCTTTATGAAATGGTTTTTTATCTCAAGACATTAAACTTTTCAGATATGTGAACATTTCTTCATACTGACCATCATCACCACCAAGGTTTTTAATGAATTCTTCATTCTCATTTTTGTAGACATCAAACATTCTACTCTTGGTCATCTTTGAATATTGGACATTTGCGATTCTGTCACAAAGTTTAACAAATACGGCACCTGGTGTGGTTCTGATACCTTCATAATACTTGTCATTCGCCCTTTCTTTTCTACTCTTACCTTTTTCATTGGTTAAAGCATAAACAATATCGGCAACGTCTTCACCCAAAATATTCTTAACATCGTTATAAGATGTTCGGGTATCTTCGATTAAATCATGACCCCACGCTGCCAAAATGACATGACTTTTTATCCAACTATGAACCAAGTGAATATTGTCATTCGCCACTTCTACAACCATTCGGAGATGGAACTCGTATGGAAGATATTCATCATAAAAATGGTTGGTCTTCTTGTGTTGGTCGATAATCCATTTAATTTTGTCTTCCATAATCCATTAGTTTTATAGCACAATAATAAGATTAAATTTTTATATATCCAAATTTTCCTTAAAAGGTTTACACCATTTTGGTTTAAGATACTTCCATATGATATGGTCAAATGGTTTTTTATCCCACATGGCGAACAATACGGGTCTCAAGTATGGTTCTTGTTTCATAACAAACTCCGCAAATTCCCTCTTGGTCGGTTCAGGGTCAACATCATTGTACTTACCATATCTGAAATGGTCATGCAGTTTTCCCGCCCTTTCACTGATTTGAAAATACCCATATTTCAACTCCTTAACCACATTTTTAACCCATTCATCAAACTCATCGGGAACGTTATCCAAATATTGGTGGATATCACCACCAGTACTGAGAACCTCCCATATCATTGTGGTTGAAAAATTGGTCAATATTCTATGGAGCCTCAAGTACTCATCCGACTTGATTTTTACCCTGAACCCATTTTTGAATCGAACCACAAAACCTTCCGAATTTTGTAAGATAAACGACTTAATATCGGAAATATTCCGATAATTCACGTATTTTCTGACAACTTTCACATCAGGATAAAGAGAAACCGACTTAACCAAGGTGTCATAATCAATTTCTTCCAACGTCTCTCTATTATATGCACCCAGGAGAACTAATCCTTCGAACGGATATCGGCACACGATTCGATTTTCATCGAATATTATTTCAAAAAGGTATGTCCAATTCCACCTTAACCTAGTTGTTGGATAGTTTTTTAATATGGATAGGTTCTTCAACATTTGGGTTCCTCTCACAGCTTGTTCGGAGGTAAATGAACCCTTGGTTGCCATAATCCAATCACCCTTGTAATGAAACGCTATACCCAATGAACCATCCATTTTCTCAAACACTTCAAATGGTTCGTTTGGGATTTCATTTGGTATATGTTGTTCCAAATTAAAAAACTTGGAGAATGGTTTTGCAATCACATTCCCCGCGTTGTCCAATACCAATCCTCGGCACACAGTTGTTACTGAGTCCCAAATATTGTCATATTGACAGGTTCTTGAATAGGTATATATTGATAAAGGTAAGGTCGGGTGAGTTTGTTTAACCACCAGACCTCTATCAATGTAATCGTTCAGTATGTTCAAATCGTACTTCATTCTAATGAATTTGGTAAAAAAAGGAGGCAAGGGTTTTTCTTTTGGATATCAACGTTAGGGTATTTCTTTTTGAACTCCATAACATCAAATCGTTTGGTGATGAGATGGAATCCATTTTTAGTGGGTATAGATGCAATAATTTTGCTATCATCATCATATGGTTTGCATATTCCGATTGTTAACATTATGTCCGTCAAAGTAACAGCGTCATTTGTATCCACATCCACGACCCATCGCTTCTCATTTGTTTTGATTTGACCAACAACAGAATCAAAAATATTCTTTTGATTGATTTGTCCTGATTGAACACGAGTTACAATTTCGGTAATCATTTTCATCCCAACATCAAAATGGTTTTGTTTTTGAACTTGGATGTATGCACGAGCCTTAAAGAATTCACATAATTGTTTCATCTCATCATATCTCTTCTCAAGATATTCAATTGAATCGATACAATAAGTTTTGATTGTCCGAACAGATTGATGGTTATCCCTCTCACCTTCTGGTTGGTCTTTCTTCCTCTTGAGAATCATGCAGAAATAGAAATCACCTTCCTTCTCAAAGTTCAACAATGGTTTGATTAATTCTATGTTGTCAATCATATGACATTGTTATATTATTGTACCTAATAAATTCAGTAAAATCAACTTTCCAATTCATTATCTTACCATTTTCGTCAATGTCCATAATAACATAATCACCATCCCCTTCCTTTTTTGGACACATAATATTTGGTACATAACCTTCAATTTCAATGATGACATTTTTATCTTCATCAAGTAAATGATATCTTCCGACATCACAACATTTATAGTGAACACTTGCGGTAGTCCCTATATTCCAATTTTCAATTATACCCGTCTCAACATTAATTAATGGTGACCAATAGTCACCATTTCGACAAGGTATCAAAGTTCCTTCAGTGTCCTGTTGACCATTGACATCAGCATCCTCCCAATATCTCGCACCAACCTCGGCCAATAGATACTTTACATCAAATTCCTTTTCAACTTTCAGTTTGAGTTTCATATTATTGTTTTAATTGGATGATAAATAGTATCGATATTCAACCCATCTTCCAGTTTATCACCAGAAATCATTGTTGCTGAGGATAGGATTTCTTGATAAACTTTTATTTTATTTGATATGTAGTAAGGATTACGTTCAACCTCTTCAAATAAATTACCAACTAATTGTAATTCGTTTTCAAGTTCCGCTATCTTGGATTCTATTTCTTTCTTTCCTTCTTCAGTGAGGTATATTCCTTTCATAATGTTTGTTTTATTTAAACCCAAGACGACATTTCACCTTCAAAGCAATCATTACCCCATAATCTTGGCTCCATTTCATAATATGATTGATGTAAACTATCAGACGCTTTTTTCCAATATTTTGACCAACAATCTCGAATATCCTTTGGAATATCAACCATTCTGACCACCATTGGTTTTATACCAAGCAAAACATATTCACTTGATTTATCATTTTCTTCAATCAATTTTTCGATGGTGATACTTAACCACCAATTTTTTATTTGATAATATGGATGTTTTAGTCCTCTACCATCAAGAATTGATTTTGGTATCCAACTCCCATTTTGTAGTTGATATGCCTTTTGTGTTTCTGATTTTGGTTCGATTTTTATAAACATGATTTTACAATTTACCTTTGTATGTTCTAAAAATACCATATAATATGAATATTGTTGATGCACTAAAGCCTAAAATTGATAAAGCCTTCGCAATAGGGCTTGGTATTCGCCACATAAAAAAGTATACTACGATAGTAAATAAAAACATTTTCAAATAAAATTGATACATGTCTTTCTTTTGCTCTTTGTTCATGGTGTTACTATTTATTCGTAAATATATTTCCCAACCCACTC
>JACCDT010183052.1_pt1 | contig 12484 bp, 9 predicted proteins | sample 7446291 | NCBI WGS metagenome assembly JACCDT01 (sample SAMN15323446, study PRJNA562643) | freshwater metagenome | isolation source: river surface water | place: USA:Blue River Watershed | collected 2017-08-17
GACACCCAGACTGCTCCGAAGGGGACCATTCCACCAGAGATACTTTTGGCCAGGGTTATAAGATCAGGTTTTAGTTTATAACGGAAAAAACCCATTGCGGGACCGGTTCTTCCGAAACCACAGGTGACTTCATCAATGATTAAGAATAAATCAAATTCTTTGCACAGTTTTTTTATATTGTCCCACCAAACCTGATCCGCAATATAAACTCCATTGCCACTGGTTATGGTTTCCAAGCAAAATTCTGCTAAATTTTCTGGGCCGTATTTTAAAATAATCTCTCGAGTTTTGATACAGTTGGGGTCGTCCTTAGGCTCTGGTATCCAAACGGTCCAATCATCTACTGTAAAATGGGCATCATTTCTCCAGTCTCCAGTTACCGAAAGGGCACCTAAGGTGGCCCCGTGGTAGGAAATTTTTCTGGCCAGAATTCCTTTTCTTTTTTTTACCTGCCGGGCAAGTTTAAGGGCATTTTCCACCGACTCTGCACCAGATACTGTATAAAATATTTTACCTTGGGGACGTTTGGAGTTTTCAATAAATTCTAGCAGCCTATTAGTTACATTAACTTTTAAAGGAAAAACCGCTTTAGGGGAGGTGACGGCAATCTTTCCTACTTGGGCCTTGATTTTTTTTGCAATGAGAGGATCAGATACTCCAAAGCCTGCTTGGAAACTTAGGGACGATAGATCAAAAATCTTTCGGCCTTTATCAGTTAAAAGAATTGGTCCCTTTCCGCCTACAAAATTAAAATGATCGGCATCTCGTTGCTTACTCCAAGTGAAGAAAAACGGATAATTCATCTACTTAACCTTTTTGAAATGGTTCTGCTCTAAAATAAATTCGTACTCCATAAAGTTTTTATCGTAAACCGGACACCCTCTCCAAAAGTTATATTTATTGGCAGAAAAATCTGCAACAGCACCACCACAAGTCATGGACGGATCTTGCACTCCACTTTCAAAATGTGAGCAAATAGACTTAGGATATCCATCATGATCTTTAAATAATTGATTTAAATCGGTTATGGAATCCTGGTTTTTTTCTAAGATTTGAAAGCGGTTAAAAGTTGTGGAACTAATTGAATCTTTTACTTCAATTTCTGCATGGTTGGGCCCTAAACAATGATTGGTATGAAAAATAAAACCATCTTGTCCCTCGGATAATTCTGCTACCTTTTCTGAAACCCTTGGCGAAGTTTCCCAGTGTTCAGAGCCACTTGGAGTGGAGAGTAGATAATTATGTCCGGATGTAACCGGGGCATTAATAAGAACATTTTTCATTCCATCAAGGGTTTTTTTGGAAAGCATGGCCCGAACCAGAATCGGCCATATTAGTCCCGCCTTGGCGTTTCTGGTGTTGATATTATTAACTCCCACCAAGTTATTGTTAGAGTTTACTCCCATCATTCCTAGACAGCCAACAAGGGAAAACAAGAGAACATCCTGTCCATTTTCAAAGAGATGAATTAAACAGACAAAGTTTTTTGCCGACTGGTGCATATCCCAAGTTTGTCCAGCAGATATTTTTCCATTTCTTTGAAGGTGACCGGAGGAGCAACCCTCATCAAGTAATTCGATATCTCTAAAGTCAGTATAATTATTTAAGATTATAATATCGGTTAAAGAAACCTTTGCACCTATTGAGATTCCCTGAAGCTCTTCGCAAAGTTCCGGGGAAAATTCTCTGGAAACATCAAATTGGGCCTTGGCCAACCGGTCCAGATCAGGATGGAGCGCTGGGTTCTTTTTAAGCATTAACTCTTTTCTAATTTGGCAGAGCTCTTTAATGGGGCCTGCAAATTGTTCTCCATGGATGATCCCCCAATCCTTATGAGATTTACCTTTTGGATATTTTATATAGGGAAAATTAAGGTCTATCATAAATTTTCAAAAACTCCTTCATGGCAGAGTGGGACGGACAAACAATATATTTCCCTTTTTTAAAATCAAATAATTTTTGAAGGTTTAAGGGAAGAGGACCTAGAAAGTATCCAAAACCTCCACTTAATTTAAAGCTTTGACCATCAATGGGGATTAAAGTCTCTACCAAAACCTTTTGGAAAAGGTCCCTGGTTTTTTTAAGCTCTTCCTGGGAAATATTTCTTATCAGATGAGCGAAATTTTTAAAGGAGAACTCATCTCCATCCCAAGTGCTAATTAACATAAGGGGCTTATCCAAATAAAATTTTCGATCCATATAACAAATACCGGCTTGTCCACCAAGGAAGCACATACCTGCATCTGGTTTTATGCTCTCATCATTGGAAGCAAAAAATAATTCGCTGTTATAACGATATAAACAAGAAGCTGTTTCATTGTAGATCAAGGCCACTTGGTATTTTTGACAAAGATTTTTCAACTCTTTTAAAAAGTCTTTTGGAATAAATTCCATAGATAGCTGGGTTAGTGGTTCAATCCAAACTGAGTGGTAGATTTTTTGAGATAATTCCTTTTCCAGCTTGAAAAGAATATCGTTCATATTTACTTCGTTGGGAGCATCCAAACGTGTCACGGGAAAATAGGGTGCATCGATACCGCTTAAGGTTCTGGAAAGAAAACTTCCCTCCCCAAAATAATGCCCCTTAAAAGTCAAAAGTTTTATATTTTTGGGGTATTCCTTATCATTTTTGTATTTATACCAAATTGATTTTATGAGTTTATCTACAGCTTCCGATTGGCCAGAGGTGGTGTAACCGTGTCTTAAATCCTTAGGTAATAGGGAAAAAATATCCAAAACATCTGTAAGAAAGCTTTCGCTGACCATATTCGATAGACAGACCTTGTTGATTAAGGCCGGAAGTTGATTATTTACAAAACTGGAATCGAGATCTGAAACTCCAAGAGGAGCGTTAGTCGCGTTGGAGAGATTGAGCGGGGGCTTTTTCCAGTTGATAGAGGAGGTGTAGCAAATTACATCGCGATAGGGTTCAAAGTCCGGATAATCCTCCGGCAAATAATAATTTTCATAGGCCCCTAAGGATAGATTTATTTTGAGCATGGACGCCGCCATTCTAACTCGGTTTCGGCCATGCATTCGTTCAAAACCTTTTAGTTCGGCAACCTTATAAAGGACATATTTTATATCCCGTCCCATTTTGGCCCCGTGGTGTTTTTTATTCACGGTGGTATCAATGATATAAAGGGTTTTTTTATCATTAAAAAAAGGGTCAAGGCGAAGGCCCCTTTCTAAGGGGTAGTTCTGAATAGGGGAGCAGAAGGTAATTGCCGCAATTTTCCCTTTAACTTCCGCCAATAGGGCAATCCCCTTGGGATCATTTATTACCTTATCAAATTCTTCAATGGGAGTTTGTCTGGCCGGTTCATACATCTCTTTTTCTAACTGTATGATTTTTTTTCTCCAGGTTTTAAAGGAATTTTTATTTAACAGATGGAGAGTGACCTTATGTTTTTTTTCAAAATGTTTTTTGATTTTGGAGATGGCCTCTTTGCCATTGGTTTTTTTTCCTTGTAAATTTTTTAATTTGGTTTCCAGAAGCATCTCATGCCAATCATAATCTTCTTTGGGATCATTTGATTTTACATAAAAAGGCTGATCATCGCGGACCTTACCCTCATAAACCTCTTTGAAAACATTTTCTAAATTTATAAAAAGATAATCCAAATCCTTTTCTTTAAAACTCAAATTTAATCTAAACCTTAAGGTTTTATCTCCCGCTGGAGAGTAGAGGAGGGAGTGATCAAAACGAACTTTAATTAACTTATCCAAATGGTCTTTTTCAAAAATATCGAAACCAAATGCGAGACCATAGACCCTAGGATTTTCAACATATTTAGAGAATTTTTTACAAAAGGCCGTCAGCTTTTTTCGTGTTAGCTTTTCCAGCTCCAAGATTTTATCTTGTGATTGATCAATGGCCACTCCATGGATATATCCCCGGATGGCCGATGCGACGGAAAAATCGATATTAAATTTAAAAGGATCATGGGATAAGACCAGACCCACTTGTGCTTTTTTGGCACAAGTTACAAAATCTGGACTCAAATTTAAATTAAATGATTTGTGCCAAAAGAAATCTCTTCCCAGATTAAATCCGGTTTGAACCTCATCAAAAATAAGCGGTACTCTGAAAGATTTTGCCATTAGAAGGAGTGCCTGAAAAAAGCGGTCAGATCCATATCGATCCCCTCCCTCACATTGCATAGGCTCGGCCAGGATGGCAAAAACATCGCCTTTGATCAGATGGTTTCTAACATTTAAAAGGCAGCTCACTTCCAGGTTTAAAAGATCCACATCTCTTTTTTTACCAATAAATTCCCATTTTTTGGGAATTTGGAAATCATTGGAAGAGGAAACCATCCAAACCTCTTCCCAATTTTTTAATTTGGGCCGATTTATTTCATCGTTAGTCATGGCAGGAAAGGGCGAGTAAAGCGCCAGGTAGTCTTTCCATTCAAAGGGTTCTCTTTTAGAGGGATTCCAAGTGGCCGAAAGAGTGATCTGCATTCGCCCGTGGAAGGATCCTTCAAATGCCAATACTTTGTTGGCAAAAGAATTGACCCTATTTCTATAACAATATCCCAAGGCGATTTCATTGGCCTCGGCGCCTGAGTTGCAAAAGGTCAGGTGAAGCTCTTCCCACTTGATTTTTCTTTTTAAAAAATCGGTGAAGGATTTTTTAAGGTGCTTAAAATTTTCGGTATCAGTTCTATTTAGCCAGGACTCTAGGTGGTGGGCAGTTCCGAAAAATGGTTGAGGATTAAAACCCAGGCCAAAGGTGGCAATTTGTGAGGAGGCATCCATTAGTCCATGGGTGTCCCCAGTACTTGCTTTCACTCCTAGGTATGGCCCAAATGAATTTTTAAGATCGGTTAAAAAGGTTTTTTTCTCGGCAGGTATTAAATCATCCCGGTAAAAAAAATTGAGTTTTTCCTTGGCGAATTCCTGATCATCTTTTTGGGTAAGTCTAAATACCTTATCCATTTATTTTCTCCAATAAAAATTTCTTAAAGGGGATGCCAGAGGCTTCCATCATTTTGGGGAACATGGAAATGGGGGTCATCCCGGGAAAAGTATTTATTTCATTGAGATAAATTTTTCCATCTTCAGTGAGGAAGAAATCTATTCTTGAAAGATGCTTTATGTTTAAACATTTAAAAGCTTTCTTGGAATAAAGCATGATTTTTTTGGCGATTTTAGGATCTAAGTTCTGTGCCACTACGTCCGTATAGGCCTTACTGGAAGAATCATATTTTTCTCTATAGGAGTAAAAAGGATCTTTACAATTAGTGGTGATAATTTCCCCAGGCATTGTTACTCTGACTTTATTTTTAAACTCAAAGGCCGATACTTCCAGCTCTCTTGCCTTAAGACCTTTTTCTATTAAGGCATATGGAGAAAATTTTAGGGCCTCCGTGACAGCATTTTCAATTTCATCTTTTTGGGTGACCAAGGTGCAACCTACACTAGAGCCCTGGGAAGATGGCTTAACAAATATTCTTTGGTGTTTATCAAAAAACTTAAAGACCTTATTTATTTCTTTTAGAGATTGAACATAAACATAGGGCACAACCGGAATCTTTTGGCCGCTTAACCAAAGTTTTGTGGAAATTTTATTAAAACATATTTTAGATGCCTCTGAACTCGCACCTAGGTAGGGAAGGTTTAAAATTTCCAAAAGAGATTGGATATCGCCGGTTTCTCCGGGAAATCCATGAATGCAGGGAATAATGTAATCGAAGGTTTTTAATTGCTCAAAAAAGGATTTATCATAAGTATCTTTTTTAAGTTCAATTTTGCTTAGCCAAAATTTTGGCTCCGATAAAATAACCGATTCGATATATTTGGCAGAAACGAGAGAGATATCATGTTCAGGTCCTTCTCCTCCGCAGAGAAGAAGAATTTTCTTTTTTTCCATAGGGTTGAATTATATCGACACTTTTTGTGTAGGTAAATCTATCAAAAATAATTAGTGAATACTAACGCGTTAAATTATTTATGCTTAGCAATATAATGATTGGGAGCTTTTTTAGGGAAAAGGTTAAATTTTCAAAAAAATAAAACTAATTTATATCCTCTAGCTCAGTAGGAACGTATTTTTTAACCCTTTGAGCGTGGATTTTTTGATAATTTTTCACATCTTTTTCCAAGTCACTAAGGGTTCGAGCTATTCTCACTTCTTTTAAAGATTGAAGACGAAGGAAAATTTGGTTTAATTTTATCCTATCCTCTTGGGAAACCTCGTTGGCGTTCAGCCTTTGGACGATATCCTCCTCATCTAAAAACGATTGAATATATTTGATCTCATTTTGAACTTCCTCAGTGGAAATCTCCTCTGGGGAGGTAGTGTTTAAATTTTTAAGAAATTCATCTAGGTGAAGATTAAGTTCCCCCTGTGAAATTTCGGGAGTAGGAATGGGAGGAGAAAGGGTAGTGGTTGTTGAAGTTGAATCCTTTTGTTCTTCTTTTTTTATCTCAGTTGATTTTTCTAAATGGGGGACATCAAACGTTGGTGCTTTCTGTTTTTTAATACCCCAAAACGCTCCTCCAACAAGAAGGAGGAGCATGGTAGTTAGGATAAAATTTCGATTAAATTTTACCATAAATTCTTAGGGTGATGGGTTGATCACCACCGGCCCAAGCGTTGGATTAATACGGGATTCTCGTCTTTGTAATTCTTGAGGGGGTACAAAGGTTAGGGTTACATAACGATCTAGTACAATTGCTCCACTTACTTTTTCGCTTACCCAGACATTATTTTGCTTTTTAAAATCGGAAACTGCCGTTGTTTGGCCAAAAATATTATCTAAAGTTCCTAAAATAAATCCACCGGCCTGGCAGTATAAATTGAAGCTACAGCCTTTTCTCATTGAGGAAGCTAGTTGGCCTGCGCCTGTTACCGGTTGTTGTGGCATGGATGGTAAAACGGGCTGGGCACCGCTTGCAATGGCCATATTTTTCAGTGCTCGATCGACTAATTGACCTTTAACTTCCCTGGTAATTTCGGATTGTTCACTTGGCGAATATTGAAATTCGGAAGATCCGGGTTGGTCAAATTTAATTTCGAACCAATCTTTGGATTTATTGTCTTCAACTACTGAGTGAATATTGGTTGAGGAGAAAAACCCACCTTTTTTCGTGTTTTTTTCTACTCGAGACATAAAATTAGACATGTTATAAGTTGCTAAATATCCGCGGCGAGCTCCCACTTCAAAAGTGAGTTTCATATTGGCCTCTAAAAGAGCAGCAAAGGATTTGAAGTCCATACTTTTCTTAGCTGTATCTGCTCCAGCTGGAAAATAGTTGCAAGCACCGGTCAAACTAAGGGCAATTTGTCCAGACAAACTATTTAATTGACCAACATTACTATTAATTGTTGGAGAAGATTGACCAGGTAGAGAAAGTCGGAGCATTGGCCCACGGATAGGGGCCATGGCCGCCGCTCCAGTTTTCTGATCAGTAACTCCTGGAACTACTGACCAAAGGAGGGCCGGTAGACTTACCAGGTCATAATTTGAAGGAGATTTTCCATTGGCAAAAATCATTCCTGCCTTAATCGGAACCTGTTCAAAAGACATTGAAGGATTTAATTTTTGATACTCATTTATTAATGAGGGATAATTAAGTTCAAATAAAACCTGGGAAACGACTCCTTCCATCGGAGCATAGGTTTTATAGAGATCCATAACCCTGCTATTTAAGTCCACCAATCTATCTTGTAATTCAAAAATAGGTGTTAGTCCTTCGGTATATCTCTTGGAAAGCTCGGTTATTTTTAAATCTAGTTTATTATAAATGACCTTCTTTTCTTCGAAGTTTTCTTCAAGTGGTGCCAAAACGTTAGTCTTATGGTCGAGGTAGGCGGTTTTTGTTCGTGTCACCTCTTCATTTTGGACAACACATTCTGTTGCAGCATCTGTGGCCAAATCGGTGCAATCTTTAAAATCCTTTTTTGCTTTAATGAACTCTTCTTTTAAAGCATCTGAACGATTGGTTTCGGAGGTTACTCGATCATTTAGTGATTCATAGACTGGTTCGGCTTCCGCCTTTTGCATTCTTAGTTCCTGAATTTCTTTGTCTAAAGAAGCAAAGTCTTTGATCATATTAAGAATTCTATCGGCGATGATATTGGCAGATGTCATCGTTTTATCCGCCACTGTTCCTGCTTTAAGAACCGCTGGGCAAAATTGTAAATTAGCATTTTGAAGCATATTAGGAATTGTTGCGGTTCCATGAAGAGGAGGTAAAACATAGGCGGTAGTACATGTTTCATCAAACATTACACCACTTCCGAGCTCAGGGGCTTTTACGCGAATGTTACATCGTGAGTTTAAAGAAGGTATGGCGTAAAGATTCATGGATAAAAGGAATGTAATAGTTCCTGCTATAAAATTTTTCATAAAAAAATCTCCAATAAATTAATCGATTCGCGGCAACATAGCAGGCAGCGTCAGTAGCTGTCAAACAATGAAAGAGTAGGATAATTTATGATAAAAATCAGAAAAAAGATGCGCCGCCTAAATTTTGACGCAATATTTGTTTGACTACCTGGGTATAAAAAATGCATTGTTGTCCACCTATATTCAAGGAGCTATTGCAATGAAAAAATTAACCCTTATTTTTATAACTTTGTTTTTTTCAAGGATAAGTTTTTCAACAGCTGCAGTTTTATCTCAAGCGCATATCCTACCAAGTATGAAATTTGAGCATCGGCTAAATTTAGTAAGACCAAGAAATGTCACTGACCTAATAAATATTCGTCAAAATATTAAAGTTTTTAGGCAAAATATTTTAGTTGTTCCAAATATAATTAAACCGGCCACACCAAGTGGAAATACGGTAAACGGACTCTCAGACACAAAAGTGCTACCTTTAGCTGAGGACATCCAGATTAATGATTGTGAGGTAGTTAAAACGGGATATTCTCGTGCTGGAGAAATTTTAGTCGATATCACTGAACTCGAAGATAAAATTGATCTTTTAACAACAAAGGCACAAGAACTAGCTGCAGACCCCCAATCCACTCCTGAATCGATAAACGAGGTTTTAGAAGAATCAGGCGATCTGGTTGATAGCTTTACTGCTCTCTCTGAGGAATTAATCCAAGTTTATCCGCCGAGCTATTCTGACTTGGATAGAATTATTGAATACCGATGGAACCTTCAAGCTTCTGCCATTAATTACCCTGACAATGATAAATGGTACTTGGCAAAAGAAATCGCCATCGATGAGTTATCCGTGCCAGGATATGAGTGGAATAAATCCATGAGCGGCTCGCTCGATGAAAGTATGCGCTTGCCGACCCCTCCAGAGGCCACTGAAAGAAGAGTGGTAGTCTTTAGGCGATTCGCCTCTCCAAGTGAGGCCTGTTTATCGGATTTTAATGTGAACTTTAAAGGTGTAATCAAAGTGCGGCAGCCAATAGGGGATGTTGTAGCTCCCCCAATTCGTATTCCAAATTTACCTCGTCCAATTCCTAGGATAAATCCAATTCCAAACAGAATCACCTTACCAGTTGTTAATCCGGTAATTGTTCGTCCCCCAGTGATTGTTCGGCCGTTTCCTGTTCCGGAAAAATTTGAGGAAAAAGAATATGAAGTAACCTTTAATAGTGATCGCCCACTTCCTTTAATAGAATTGAAAGAAAACTACGCTACCCTCCTGGCCGAAAAAAAAGTAACCCTAGAATCCCAATTAGTAATGGCCCCGGTGATTCGCGAATTATCGAGCCCTGCAACTAGAAGTGTAGTTTTAAATCCGGTGATAAGAAATACCGCCATATTTCGACCGGTAGTTAATACTCCCATTTCTTATCGCAATTTTAGATTAAGGAGAGGTCTGCCGCTACCTTCTGTCATTGCTAGACCACTTCCACGTTGATTTGAATTTTTTATCGGGATCGGTTTCTTTTCTTTTTAATCCTATCACTGAGTGCCCATCCGCCCATTCCAATTCCGGCCACTACGGCCCCAATACCTAAAGCTATAACGGGAATTCCAATGGCAGCAATTGGGGTGACTGCAACACCTAAAATTATAACTACTATCCCTGACGCAATCAGGACTGTTGATGCTATTGCTCTTCCTTGCGGGGTAATCCCATAGGCATCGGGTATCAAGAAAGACATGACCATTTCTCCAAATGATTTTCCAGTCTGATAAAAATTGATCGACACCCTTTTATCCAAATCGGTAAGTCCCTTTTCGATTCCCTCAATAATTTTATATTTGGTAACCCCTTTTGGATAATTTATAGGAGCTGCGCAGGGAAATTTTCCATTTATAAAATCACCCATGTTAAATGGGACAGCATTGCTTCGGTTATAAACACATTTGGCATTATAATGTTGAAATTTTTGTCCTCGAAAAACACTTCTAAACCCCTTATAAAAGGAATAACTTTTGGGATAAGCGATAAAATCTTTTTCCAGATTATTAAGAAAAAAATAGGCCATGCTATTGATGGAATCCCCAACTGAAACCGCACCAAGTGCAGGGTTTTTTTCAATTACTGCAAGGCCTTTTTTAAAATCATTTCTTTCCTTATCGGATTTGGCCTCCTGAAGACCGATTTCTAAGACGCTTTTATAGGTTAATTTGGCGTTTTCATTATAAAGTATATTTAATCTTTCTTCGGGATTATTCTGGGCCAAAATTGGATTAATCCAAAGTAAACCAGCTAAAAATAAACTTAGATACCTGTTTGTCATAAAAGACCTTCCTTAGGGTTCATAAATTGAAAATTTTATTCTATTAATTAAGATGGTGTGGTTTTTTTGCTCTCCACCATGGGCCATAAAGTGAGAAAAATTATCCCAAGTCCTGTGCATCATTTTTCCATAGATAACCCGTGTCCTAGGCAAGGCATAAACGTAGTTACCAGATTGTGATCCATAGAAAATATTTTCAAAATCTACAGTATAAACTCTACCCCAGGGATCATTAATTATAATTTTGTTTCCGTCATATCCATTCATGGCCAGCGCATGACAACCATTGATTTCCTTCAGGACTTCGTAATATCCCACTTGGGCCTTTCGTTCCTTAACTTTTTGGTCGAGATTTAGATCTGCAGTAATGGTCCTTCTATTTTCAACCTTGTATTTGCAAATTGACAGATACGCTACATGTTTTTGGGCCTTTATTTCATTCTTAACCGAAGCGGAGGATGCAATGGGACTATATTCGATTGAAAAATATTTTGATTTGTAATTGGTGGCCTTATTTAAAAGATTTTGAATGGCAGTCGATGCATTACTATCGTAGGTCCCACCATTTTTAAAGTTGGTCTTAAAATCCAACCCCGTTTTCCATGCCCCATATTTGTTTTCGGGATTATCATCCATCCAACTATTCCATTTAATTTTCCGGTTATGTTTATTAATTCCGTAGAGGGCCATCATACCCGATACGGCCCCGCACCAACCTGGGTCCCAAACATTCCAATTTTTTTCTTTTTTGTTGATATACCATTTAAGAGTTAATGCACCCTGGTTTTGGAGAGGCATTTCACCATAGGTACAGAAGTTATCTGAAACGCAGGCATTGCCCGTTTTTTGCTCTTTAGGTGGACCGCCTCCACTTGCATAGGAGTTTAAGGTAAATAGAAAACAGATAAGGCCTAAATTTATTTTTTTCATAGGTTAAATCTCATTTTCAAGACCAGGAAAATATTCTAGGAAACGATATCTCAAGGCCATCCTTTCTTTATTGTTTGGATTTTTCTCCAAACTATCCAATAGATAGGGTTTTATTTCTTCTAACTCGGTAGCATTTTGCTTTAACAAAACCATGGAATTTATAAGAGAAACTGAGCCATCTGCTAGTCCGCCATTTTTATCTATCTGGATTGGTCGAACTAATTCATTTCCAAAAAATTCAATCTTTTGGGATTTTTCCACTTCTAATTCATTTACTAAGTTATTGAGCATTCCGCGAAGATGGTCATCGTCCTTATCAAGAGATGAAATATTTCTTTTTATGGAATCAAGGGTTTCGTCTGGATTCTCATTGATTTTTAATAGGCTTCCTTCTAGTAGTACCCCATAATCACTTGTTCCAAATAATTCATTTCCCAGGGTAACCCAAAGGGCCAAAAATTCTTTATTTTTGGTATCTTTGAATATTCTTAAAGTTTTATTGTAGGTCTGGCGGTTATTGGTATCTGCCAATACGCCCTTTAAAAATGTTTCATTTTTTTCTGTAACTTCCTGGGGAATTGGAAGAGAAGAAAAAAATTGGATATTTATCGGTTTTTTTTTATCCTGGAGGATAACGGCCTCTTTAATAGCACGAGTAATTCTTTTTTCTCCGCTTTTAGTTCCTATAAAATATCCGGAAACAGCTGAGGCCAAAAAAAGAAAAAGTATTAGTATAAGTCGAAATGTCATCTTTTACCTCTTCAAGGATTCAAAATAAAATTATCTGGAAATACTTCTATCTTTTCTTCCTTTAGTTTTTTTAGCATTGTCGGAGCTCTACTAGGGAAGGCCTTGTAGTAGGTTAGAGCAATCATTCTTCTGATA
>JACCDT010820122.1_pt1 | contig 12484 bp, 23 predicted proteins | sample 7446291 | NCBI WGS metagenome assembly JACCDT01 (sample SAMN15323446, study PRJNA562643) | freshwater metagenome | isolation source: river surface water | place: USA:Blue River Watershed | collected 2017-08-17
ACGCGACCGCGTCGTGCCACGAAACGCAGACGACGGGGTGATTGTCGGCCTGATCGAAACGTGGCGACCGCCACGTTCTCTCGCCTCGCTTCTTCTCCGCAGTCGTGACGTAGCCGGTGGCGTCCACGAACGCTCGGAACTCACGCACCAGCGTCGGGTACTTCGCGATGAAATACCCGCGCGTGATCGTAATGAGCGCCTGCGGACGTTCGTCGGCCATACGCGACGTGTCGCTGCCTCGCACGAACGTTCCGGGCGGCACGTACACCATCTCGACGAAACCTGCGCCCGCAGGTAACGGATGCATGAGCGCGCCACCAGCCGACATCTCCGGGTTGCGGTAGCCGCGGAGCTTGCCGTCGACCAGAACGCGAGCGTCCATCTCTGGGTTCGCCGTCGCGAAGAGGTCAGCGATCGTGTCGCCCACGCTCGCGGGCTCCACATCCAGCGTCTCCGCGTGCAGAAAACACGAAAGACCAGTCTCGCGGACTTCGAGTGCCACCGTGCTCATGCTGCCTCAGTGCTCGCGACGCGATGCTTGCGGTGGATGATACGAACACGATCCGGGTATTGCATCGACGCCTTGTACTCAGCCGACACGCGGATCGCCTCACTCCATGACACGTTTCTCGCGAGCGTCTTGGTGCCGTATCGACCCACGACAACGCGGTACTCTTGCCGACCAGACGATCGGCGCTCGTTCTGCTCTGCGACCTCACGATCGAGCCATGCCAGCGCGAGCTTGTTGGCCCTCTTCGTCTTCGCGTCGAGCCCGAGAAGCCACGCACAACCCTCGCGGATACCAGTTTCGTCGTCGAGATCGTGAAGCCTATTCGCAGCCTGCGAGAAGTCACTGCCAGCGATCTTGAGATCGATCCACTCGCACCCGATCAGCGGCAACGAGATGAATCGTTCAGCGCGGCCATGCTGGCGCAACTGCTTTCGCAGCGACCGAGCGCACCCGATGAGCCGCACGACGCGCTTGAACCCGTCAGGCACGTCGTCGTAGGTTCCGATTTCATCGACGCCCGGTCCGCAGAGATCGCCGTCGCACCAGCGAAGGTGACCGCAAAGGTTCTCGCCTGAATAACCGCAGCGCATCGGTCCGCATACAGTGCAGCATTCGAGCGACCCTTCACCGTACTCTTCGAGCGACTCCGCGCCATCGAACGGGTCTGGCGCCAGAGGCTTCTTGATGCGGCGCTTGCCACGCTTCTTGTCACTCATGGCAACCGATCCTCTCCATCGCATCCGCGTATTCCTGCTCGCGAGCCTCGATGAGCTCATCTTCGACGCCGCGCCACCACTCATCGAGGTCGTGGCCAGCCTCGCGAACGATCGCCTCGAACTCGCCAGCGTCCACTCCGACAACGCCCTCGCTGATCGCCACGACGCGAACCTCTGCCGCCTCTGGCGGGTTCTCGTGATCGCCATTCCACGACGGCTTGACCTTAGCTTCGACCGTGAACGTTCTGCCGCCGAGAGTCACTGCGATTTCAGTCGTCATGGTCATACCTCATCGTCCACCTTTCGCTCCTGATCGGCTTCGGCCACGTACCGCATCGCATCAGCCGCGTATTCCGGCGTCTCGACCGACGAAACGTCCATCGATTCGAGCAGCCGCTCGGCGGTGAACCCGTCCGCGCGAACGAGTCCGCCGAACGCTTCTTCGAGAAACGACGCCGCATATCCCATCGTGCCGCCGAGCGAGACGGTCACACGCTCGCCCGTAGTCTCTGCGCGACGCAGTGCCGGTACCAGCAGGGTCATGCGTAGCTCCTCGGCCGACGACGGCCCGTCAGTGGTGAGGCGACCACCGGGGAACCGAGAGAAATGCTTCGCGATGGAGATGATCACGGGCGCCATGAGCCGCCGAACCTTTCTTGCAGTTGCGATGCCCACCCCTCAAGCGTCTCGCGCATCGGGCACTCGCCGTCCACGCCGTACTTGAGCAGCAGGTGCATCGCTTTGCAGCCCTCTTCGGTCCATTCCGGCGCGACGTAGGCAGTCAGCATGGATGGGAATACAGGCGTGCCAAAAGACGGCAACGTTCGCGAATCTTCGATAAGCACATCAGGCCACTCGCCGACCATGAACCGCGACAGCACGTCGGAATCTCGACGATCGGACTTCATCCACGCACTTTCGTGAATCTCCACCGCATCGGCGTCGGCGCCGTAGTCAGCACGAACACGGTCTCGCTCCGCAAGCACCTTCGCCCTTTGCCAGCTTCGCCCCGCAAGCGAATACGTGTCTGTGTCGAAATAGGACACCGGGCCACCGTTGATCCAATGCACGCCGAGCAATCCTAAGAGCCACGCCTGACGTACGTGCGAGAACCGAGAGATGTGCCATCGCGCGTACTGCGTGACGACAGCATGCACGTATTCGCTCGGCGTCGCGACCATGCGACCTGAGCCGAGACGTTCGCCGACGTAATCCACCGAAGATTTGCAGTACGATCGAGCGATCACGGCAGCGCTCGGATCGTCGCAAGTCTCATCATGGAGCTCGTAGAACGGCGTGCGATGCTTGATTTGACGAACGCGGTACTTGCCGTACTTACGGAGAGGCGTCCCGTCGCTCACGATTCAACCTCGCAACAGCAGCGATCGGCTGTACAGAGCCAATAGTCGAGAACGTTCTTGTCGTGGATATCCACCGGGCGAGCGATGGATTTGCCGGGACAAGCTCCAACCTCGATACGGTAAGGCTCATACGGATAATGACCGCTCGTTCTGCGCATGTGAATCGTCACACGCCTCTTAGTTGACTTCGGCGCATCGAGCGCGAGGGTTGCTCTCCGCTCCTCCGCCTCGAACCTGTCAGCACGACGCAGGAGAATCCAGCGCCAGAGAAGCGCGACGAACGACTTCGGCGGTGGACCCTCGACGATTTCGGACGATCGATATGGCATTGCAGAAATCACCATCTCTGTTCGTGTGACAGCGAGATCACCTCAGCGTTTCGGCGTCCACGCAACTGCGAAGTCCTAACGATTTGCTGAACGCCGCCGATGCGTACCATCGTGTATTCGCGGTTCGATGATACAACCTCCCCCGTGTCTCCATGCGCGAACACGTCGGCTCGGTTGACCAGACGTACCGTAGAATGCTTTGCGAAAGGCCCCTTTTCGACGAACTTCTCGATGTCGATGAGGCTGCGAAGAACCGCGTCAGATAGCGTCATGTAGATCATACGTCCGCTCGCCGAAGATTCTTACGCGGATAGAGTCTATCACCCCGCGGCCGTTGCCTTCTTCTCCGCGCTGGCATGAGAGGAGGAGACACCAGCCTTGTGGCACGCGTAGGAGACCGCCTTCTTCGGCAGTTCGTACTTTCGAGCAGCCGCACCGATCGAGCTCCCGTTGCGAACCATTTCGACGGCATCCTGCATGCTCGGGCGCTTAGACCACGGAGTCCACTGACGCGCCTTCGCGTCGGGCATGATCTTCGATGCGATGGAATCCCGCTGGAGTTGCCTCACCGCCTCAGTGACCGATGCCGCGAACACCGCGGTGATCTCCGATGCGGTCTTCTCGATGAGTGCTTCGATTTGCTTGTTTTGTCTCGTCATGCACCATCGACGGGCTTGCCTCTCGGACTATTCAGCCGAGGAGCGCGATTTTGCCGACGACTTGCGCGAGGAGAGCATGCGCTTCGGTGTTGTCGGCGGCGATGAGCGAGCGGAGACGCTTGAGGTCGGCGATGATGGGGCTCACGTCGATCGCGCCGTCAGTCGGCGGTGCCTTCTGCTGCTTCGAGAGCCTGATCTGTGCCGTGCCCTGTACGATCGGCTCGGATCGCTCGCCTTCGAGCAGGTACCTTTCGGCGACGCGGCATGCGTGCGCTCGCACGGTACCGTCCGCCGTGATAATGCGGTGCGTCGCCGGTTGAATGCACGGATCGGGCGATTCGGGGTGGTTGTTGCAGACCGGGCGAGGCATGGCTGAGTCGCTCATCGCGTCGCCGCCGTCGTAGATGGATCGAACGCCACGTCCGTGATGCGCGTGCTCTCGGGCAGCCCAGAGATCGCCTCGGGCACGCCGCGCAGGTACGTTGCCACCACCTCGCGAAGCGGCCCAGCCAGAACGTCCGCCAACGCATCGCCGACGGTCGCCATCGACTTGACGCGAAGCTCACGAGAGAGGCGAGCGTTGATCGTTTCAGCCGGACTGCCAGCGGGTGCTGGCATGGCCGAGAGACCAGCCGAGAGCATGCCAGCGAGGAGCCCCACGCCGAGCTCGGTTTCGAGGAACGATGCGATGCGCGCTCGAACCACATCGTCACCCGGCGCGAGGTTGCGCGAGAGCATTGCTACGAGTGGGTCGCGAACGGTCTTCGTGAGTTGAGAGCCCGCGACGCGCCACGCCGCATCGGTAGCGTCTGCGGTCATCGTCTCCTTAATGCTTGACTTCGGTGCGTTCGATGTGGTCACTGTCGCTGTCTCCTTGTGCCGTAGTACGTCGGCTCCGCTCGTCTTATTCACGCCATCGAGCGATTGTCTCTCCCTAAGCGAAACGATCGCCCCGTCGACAGCCTCTCTAAGCGTGCCGCCACGCCATTCGATGACGGCATGCTCTCCGCGCATTACCGATGCTTGAAGGTTTCCATACCTATCCTGTTGAACATGAGCGATGGCATCATCTCCATAAACCCGACGAGCCTCAGCCTGAAACTCGCCGAGTTCGTCCGACGTTACGCGTTGCCCGACTGGTGTGTTGTCGTACTGAATCTGCATCTCCCGTGACGATCCTTCGACGCCGGGGACGTCCGCGTCCGAGTTGACGCTCGTCGGCATCGGCATGTCCGAGCGCCTAACGTCGCCGAAGGTAGGCATACCCAGAAGATGCGTCGCTGCTTTGCTTACCGCAGAGTTCCAGTCTGGCGCTTCGTACACAGCCATCACCGTCACTCTGTCTGGCCCGGTCACCCTCACGCCGGAATACGGCGGCACGCCGTAATATGTGGCGTACGATCCCGCCCCGTAAACTCTCCCAGCGAGGCGTGTCAAATCACTCAGACTATACACAGCCATCATCGACGCTCGCGCTTTCGTTTCAGAGTTTCCGCCATCTGAACGAACACCGCGGTCGTCTGAATGAGCTCGTCGTAAGCCTTGTCGGAAAGCTCTCCGTGAAAGTAGCACGCCTCGAAGAACTCGGCGAACTCCTCCAGCGCGATCGAAACGTACGTCCCGTCGCCCTTCTTGTGTTCGTGCTCGCACATTTTGCGGGCGCGTTCCGCAGTCGGTAGCATCACCGTGTTCGCAGCGGTGTCATACGACACGAACGCTCTCCGCGCGGCGAGCCGGAGCATCGGATGGTCTTGCTCGCCCCACTTCGCGGTCTGTCGCTTTCGCTCCGCGTCGATGAGAACGAAGATCGCAGCGCGTTCTTCGTTCGTTGTGATCGCGGCACGAGCCTTCGCGATCTCGCCTTCGAGTTCAGCTATCCTCTGCCTCGCCCGAGCCAATTCATCGACGGCGCCGCGCTTACCATCGATATACTTGCGCATCTCATCGTGCGTGATCGGGCTGTATTGCTTTGGCTTGCTCACAATCCTGCCTTTTGCAGCGCCGCCGCGAGGATGCACTCTGCCTGCTTCTGCGGCTGCCGTGACTGGAGAAACCAGAGCGGCATATCCTGGAATGGAATCCACACACCTCGGCAATAACTCTCGTCTCGCCGCCCGTGAGCCTCCGCCATCGCGTCGCAGAGATCCTCGAACGTGAGCGAACGAAGCGCGTCCGACGCGGCGTAAAGCATCGACAGCGTAGGACGACTAGCAGCGGCGAGCCTCTCTTCGAGTTCGACGATCGTTCGGAGCGCGCGCTCCATCTCATCGTCGTTCGTGTCGTACTTGCCGTCGAGGGAATCGCGAGCCTCGTCGGCGGTAATGGGCTGGTACGGGTTCAGCATCGAGCCTCCTACAGCAGCACGACGGGGACGTGGAACACCACCGTTCGGTGGCACGAGGGGCACTCGTGCATGTGCGTACCCGGTCGAAACACCCGCATCGACGGTGGATCATGCTCTCGATCTCGGCACGGATGCGGATCGTGATTGTGAGACCACGCGTCGTGCGCGCCATCATGGATCTTCTTGATCGGCATGGTCGTCATACGACCGCCGTGCGACGTGTATTCAGTGCCAGCGGGCGAACGCCGATCGCTTGATCTCGCGCCACGCGTCTCTCCTCTGCTGGCGCTTGTCTCGCCACGTCATACGGAACGCGATGATCACGCTGTCACTGCTACACGAGTCACGCCAGTTCGACGCGAAGAACCCGTACTCGCGCCACCAGAATGCCGCGAAGTGGAGCGGTCCGTGGACACCCTCCGCGAGTTCGAGCGCCGCCGCCAGCGGACCTCCGACGCGCTTGCCTGTTCCGCCGCAGTCCAGGCACTCATCGTGAGTCCACCGTCCGTCGGCTTGTTCGTTCGGTACGAGTCCAGTGCCCTCGCACTGCCCCTTGCACATCGTCCAGACGCACGGCGGCGTGCCGCCGTAACGATCAGTCGCGTCACACACGCCCTCGCTCATCGATTTCCTCCTGCCCCGTGATTCCGCCGCGCGAGCGCGACGAGTGACTTCGGCGCCTTGCTGCGCTTGCCGTCCGGCGACACACGCTGCACCGCTCCGCACGAACACACCTCGTATGCCTCGCCAGCGGCGTAGTGCATCGAGAACTTGCACTGGTGCTTCTTCGGCATCGTACTCTCAGTTCGGCTTTCCGCGCGGATCGTCGGACTCTTCATCGTCGATCGATTCTTCGTACACGTCGGTGACCGCCCGCGCCTCGACGGTCATACGTACGCCGCCTTCGTCGGGCTCCTGCATGAGCGCGTCTCGCAGCGATTCCAGCGCCTCGATCGGGTTGCTCGACGGATTGCCGAACGCGATGTCGGTGAAGTCAGTCGGCTCTCCTGTCTCGGGATCGATCTCGAACGCCGAGAACTGCGCCGAGAACTCGAAGCCTTCGTATGTCGCGATGTTGAGCCGGAGATTGATCGACGGCAGCGGCGCCGCGTCGCTCTCGTCGTTACAATCGAGAGGGGCATCGTCAGGCAGAAGGTCGCCGCTGTACGTCGCGCGCTCGAACGTTCTGAATGCACGCGCCGCCAGCGGCTTGAGGCTGCGCATCGCGGCCACGATGCCGTTCGCCTCGCGCAGCGCAGCGTTCTCTGCTCGAAGCCGCTCGACCTCGCGATGGAGATCCCTGTTGCGGCTCTTGAGTTGCTTGTCGTTCACGGTGCCTCCGGGCGGATCATGCCGCGTTCGGTGAGCATCCCGAGCGCGTACATCGCTCTCGCGAGGTTCCAGTCACGGAGGTTGATCGTCTCGCACACACCGATGCCGGGGAACGCGTCGAACGATTCCACGACCTCCGCGAACGCGCGCATCACGTCGGCATCGGGCGCGATGCACGCGAACGTCGCGAGACGCGCTCCGAGACGCACCGCCGCGAGGCGCCGTGGCTCGACGATGTAAACGCCAGTGTCTCGCGGGAATGTCCAGTCGATCGGGGGGTCGTCCATGCTACTTGTACGGCGCGGACGCGAGGATATTCAGCGGCCGACGCTGTAGCCTCCGCGATCGTTGATGATCGTCCACGATGCATCGCACTGTTGGCACACGAAAACCTCGCCAACGCGCTGCGACCACCGCTGCGCTCTGATTCCGCACCGACACTCGATCGAAAAGCCGACCGGGCCGTGCGGGAACGTTGGCTCTGCCGCCGCTCGGAGCGCGACGATCTCTGCCCGTAGCTCCGCGATCTTCTCCTCGGCGTCGTCGAGGCGCATGAGCGTCGAGTCGAGAGGGTCTGGCTGGATCACGGGTCCATGTCTCCGTCTGCTTCGCGCTGGCAGAGATCCTCGATCTGCACGAGGAGTTCCGCGTTCTCCGTGCGCAGCCGATCGCGCTCCTTGATGAGACGTTCCAGCCCACCCGGCCAGTCGTTTCGGTACCGACCGCCGTCACTCACGTCGAGCGCGGTCGCGAAGAACTTCTCGCGCCCGACGTAGAATGCGAGTTCCGAGCGCAGCGCGATCACCGCGGCAAACGCCTGCGCCTCGGGCGTGTTGCGCTTGCCTGCGGTGATGAGCTTGTCGAGTTCGTGCGCCGCTTGTTCGGCGCTCATCGGTGAGTTGTTGCTCATGCTGCGTCATACGACGCGGCGAGCAAGAAACTTTCAGAGAATCTTCGTCACTCCACCGCGGCGGGCGCGGGGACTTCGACTTCAGAGGCGCCCAGTACCTTCTCTCCGCTGCCGAGCCCGAGCGCCGCGCGTCCGGTGGGGTTGGCATCAGTGAGAGCCTTGCTCATGTCGGGCACGTCATCACCGGCAGCGAGTGCCTTTGCGGCACGCGCGGGGTCGTTGCCGAGCATGCGGTTGTCCGCCTCCTCGGCGTTACCGACGCGGTCGGCGAGTTGAGGGTCGATCGGCACCACGCGCTTCGACCACGCATCGCGGATGACGGTCTTGAGGCTCATCTCCTCGAACCACTTCTTCCAGATCCCTTGCGTCTCAGCGCATCGGCGGTTGCGTTCGATCTTCTCCGCAGAAACGAAGTGGTACTCCACCTCGCCCGTGTCGTAGAGGATTTCGAGGTATCCGCCGCGCAGTCCGGTCTCACGCTTCGCGGCCTTCGCATCTTCGGGATGCTCGAAGCGACGCGAGTCATCGAACGGGTCGAAGACATGACGCATCGTTCCGTTCTCGATCGAGAACTCGTCCTTCGTGTGAACGAGCACGGGCTTGACGCGCTTGACACCGGGCTGCTTCTCCATGAGGAACTTGAACCCCTGCCACTGCGGGGTCACCGTGATGACGCCACGGCGCGGCACGAGCGCGACGTGGCGGTGATGCGTTCCCGGGAGGAGCCCCATCTGCGCGCACTCCAGAAACGCCTTGAAAAGCGATTCGGCCGAGCACGCCGCGAGGTCGGGGTTCTGCGCTGCGATGTAGCACTGCGCGACGAAGGTCTTGACGTCCATGTACCCAGTGAGTGCCGCCGCGAGCGACTTGCTCATCGTCGGGTTCTCCATCCACGCCTGAACGGCGAGCGCGGCACTCCTCGGCTTCTTCTCGGCGGGCTGAGCGGAGGCAGTAGAGGTGTTCTGCGTTTCTGCGGTCGTGGTCATTCGTCTGCCTTTTCTTTCTCGAAACGATACGTTGCGAACGAGACGCCAGGGGCCGACGTGCGCTTACACGCGGCGTATGCGTCGGGGAACTCATCCTTGAGCTTCTTAGAGTCGATTGTCGTGCGGCCCGAGCTCGGCTCCGCTTGACCGTATGGCCCTTTCTTGTCGTCGGACAGCCGCACGATGCTCTCACCGGCTGACACGACCAGCGAGTTCGTGAGCGATTTTACGCGCTCCTCAGCGGCCTTCGTTTGCGCGCGCAGCAACGCGACCTCGCGCATCGCCGCCGCTTCTTCTGGCGTCGCCACACGCGAAGCGCGCTTCTTCGGAACGTTCAGCCTGCGAGCGAGGTATCGGTTGCACGCGGACGACCCGTCCACGTCCGGCGCATCGCCACGGACGAGATGTTTTTCTCGCCATGCGTCGAGTGCCTCTACGATCGCGCTCTGCGTGTCTTCGTCGCGCATGAGACGCAGCCACCGCACCTCCAGCCATCCGTTTGACGGCACCAGAGCGCATACGTCGTTCCACGGAAGGTCGGTCACTGCAAGTTGCACGTACGCCTGCACTGCGTAATGCGGCGGCATGAGTTCCTCAGAACCGTTCGACCATTTGTCGATGATTGCTCCGCGATCGTTCGTCCACGCGTCACGATCCATCGCGGTCTTCGCCTCCGCATGGCCGAGAACCCCGTAGCGGTCCAGAGCAAACGCGTCAGGCGACTCTCGAAGCCACGGGAACTCCGTGTTCGACAACGTGACGATCGTACCCTTTCGTCCGAAATGAGCACCCGGCTCCACGATCGTCGATCCAGAGGCGTCGGCGTACTCGGCGAGCACGACAGGCTCCCACCTGTTCCCGCGAGAGAGCACGGCATCGTCGCGGTCGTCGTGCGACATAGCGTGCCCCTGCTTGATCTCCCAGAACGCCCACGGGTCCATGTACGGGGAGACGCCTAGCACCGCGGCAGCCTCGCTAGCGCCGATAGAAAACGGACCGCGACGGGCGGCGAGCCACGACGCACGATCGCTGTAGAATTCGACGTTCAGCGGCATCGCACACCGAAAACGCGAGCCAGCGACGTAAGCGCCTCGCCAGAGTCACGACCCGTAGATGTCGCCTCGAACGCGACCATGCCGTCGTGGCAGCGCGCCTTGACGCGCCACGCGAATACGTCGTCGCGCCGCCATCCCACTGGCTCCGTCGTGGCAGTGCAGTCGGGGAATGATCCGCTCACGCAGACGTTGATCGCGTCGACTACTGATCCTGCATCCATCGCCCCGCTACCCTAACGCATCAGTGTCCGGGCGCAACCGACCGATGGACATTCTCTGTCACGTCGTGTGGTGCCACTCCACGCGGCATCCAGCTTCGTCGAAGACGATCACCGGCACCGCGTCGGATGTCGGCGGAGCAGTCGCGCCGAGCCGCATAGCCGCGTCTCTCGGCCCGATCGATACACCGCCCGAAGACCACACGAACGCGGCGAGTCGATCGAGCGGCACGCCTTCGACTTGCGATAGCTGGTGATCGATCTGACGCCTCTTGTTCTCCTGTAACACCATCATCTCACCTCACCCGGATGATCCTGCTCTTGCCATCGATCGCCTTGTCGATCTCCTGCCACGTCAGGGCGTGCTTCTCGCACAGAAAGGAGAGTCGAGCGTGCGTCGGGTTGTCGCGAGCCATCGCGAGAAAGAACTCCCACGGCTCACCGTCGCGCTTCGGCGGCTTGCCTGACGACATAACACCGTCGACGACACGCGCGACGACTTTCACCGCTTCGTCTCGGTGTTCCTCTGCGAGCGCCAGAAAGAATTCTTTTCTACCCACTTCGTTGCTCCGAGTTGACTGAAACAAGGCAAGTCACCGCCTCGGAGCGCGAGCGACAGGCGGGGGTCAGCCGCGCCGCGGTAGCCATCGGCATCACGTCGGCCTCTTCTGGTTCTCGACGTACTGCTTGAGGATCTCGATCGGGGCGCCGCCAGCCGAAATGATGCAGTACGAAGGGGACCACAGAACAGGTTTGCGGTACGACGACACCAGCGAAGGGAACTCCGACCGCAATCGTCGAGACGTCACGGTTTTGAGATTATTCACGAGATCCGACGGCCTCGCGCGCGGTGGCATGTCGAGCAGCGCGTGGACGTGGTCGGTCTCGCCGTTGCATTCCAGCAACGATCCGTCCCACGCTGCGGCGAGTTCTGCGAGGATCGCGCGCGTCCGATCGATCATCGCGCCAGTGAGCACCGCGCGACGGTACTTGGTCACCAGAACCAAGTGATAGACGATTCTGAAAACTGCATTGTTGTTGCGATGGAGAACTTGCGTTGTCATGGCGAGCCTAGTATGATGTCGTCCGTGATCCGCGTCTACAAGTTTCGTCTGTACCCGACGGCGACGCAGGAGAATGAGATGCTCCGCGTACTCGGGTGTCTGCGATTCTTGTACAACGCGTGCTTGCAGGAGCGGCGCGACGCCTACAAGGCAGGCGTCAAGGTTTCCAAGAGCACGCAGGAGAAGGCGATCACCGTCATCAAGAACGATCCCGGCTGCCCGGACTACGCGAACATTCACACGCATCTTCTGCAAGACGTTGTGAAGCGCGTGGACCGATCGTTCCAGAACTTCTTCGACCGCGTGAAAGCTGGCAAGAAGCCGGGTTACCCTCGGTTCAAGGGCCGCGATCGGTACAACACGTTCACGTTCAAGGATGCGGCCAGCGGCAACGGCGCCGAGGTGGTAGCTGGCGGCAAGCGCGTGCGCTTGAGCGGCATCGGGAACGTCAAGGTCAAGTGCCATCGCCCGATGGAGGGCGTGCTCAAGACCATCGGCGTCACGCGCGACGGCTGCGGCCACTGGCACGCGCTCATCACCCGCGAGGTTCCGGCGCACCCGTTGCCCGCGAGCGATGCGAAGGTCGGCATCGATCTCAACCTCACGAAGTTCGCGGTGTTGAGCGACGGTTCCGTCGTCGACAACCCGCGCCACTTGTGGGAGGCCCGCATTGCGCTGGAACGCAAGAGTCGTGTGATGGCACGGCGCAAGCGCGGGTCGAAACGTCGCCAGAAGGCGCGCACGCAACTCGCGAAGGCGCACGCTCACGTCGCCAACGCGAGGCGAGACTTTCACCACAAAACGGCGCGCGCGATCGTCGAGAAGTTCGGTTTCATCGCGATCGAGGATCTCAACGTAAAGGGACTCGCGAGCGGGATGCTCGCAAAATACGTCAACGATGCCGCATGGGGCCAGTTCGCTACGATCCTCTCCGAGAAAGCGGTAGATGCTGCTCGGGTGCTGGCTCGTGTCGACCCACGCGGTACGACTCCAGAGTGC
>JACCDT010132993.1_pt1 | contig 12479 bp, 10 predicted proteins | sample 7446291 | NCBI WGS metagenome assembly JACCDT01 (sample SAMN15323446, study PRJNA562643) | freshwater metagenome | isolation source: river surface water | place: USA:Blue River Watershed | collected 2017-08-17
AAGAAATATTCTTGCGATAAGCCAAGTTGTCGTCAACAAAGACCTAGCGGAGTTGCGGGTTATTCTGTTTCAACAACCCATCGCCCTCCGGTACCCGCCAATAAAGCAAGCGCAGCATCTGAGGTTGTAAGGAGAGTGTTTGCGCCTCTTGATGAATGGCCTCAAAGCACGCCATGTCCAAACACTCACTTTTGCTCTTGACTCTCACTTCCACTGCCTTGGGAGCAGTTGCGATCAATGCGCATGCTCAGGCGACTCCCTCTGCCGACAGGTGGCAAGCGGGCGTTGTCCTCGATGGCGCCAGCACCTCGCGTGGGCTGGAGTTGGGCGCTCGGGACAAGGGCCTCGGGTTGGGGCACAGCGATCTGTTGGTGCGTGGCGCCTTCAACGAGCATTTCAGTGGTGAGGCCATCTTGGGGGTGAACTGGGAGTACGCACAAGTCAGCCGGATCAATGGTTCTACAGACAGTTCCCTGCGCCATGGCGCCTCATCGCTGGGCGCGGTGTGGAAATTCAATCCAGCTTGGGAAGTGGGTGTACGAACCGACTGGTTGCGGGTCAACAAGCCTGAGGTGCATGATCCCACTGAAGGTCCAGAGTTTTTCAAGGGCCGACTGAAAGAAAACGCCATCATGGTCGCCTACAAGCCCGCTCACATGCAGACGCTGCGCTTGCAATTGACACAGCAGAGGGCGACCGGTGCCAACGAGGAAGGGGAGGCCATTTTCGCCAACCCAGCCCGGCGCAGCATTCAGCTGCAGTACGTGATCGGATTTGGAGCACACGGTGCGCATTCTTTTAAGTCACTGATCGCGGTCTTGGTGGTCGCGGCATCACAGGCGCAGGCAATGACCGTTTTCGCCTGCGAGCCCGAGTGGGCTGCCCTTGTCAAAACACTGGTGCCCGCGGCAACTGTTCGCACGGCGACGACACATCTGCAGGACCCGCACCACATCGAGGCGCGTCCCTCCTTGATTGCACAACTGCGTGGTGCTGACTTCGCGATCTGCACAGGGGCCGAACTGGAGGATGGCTGGCTGCCCATGCTCCAGGAGAGGGCCGGTAATCCGAAGGTCCAGAACGGGCGGCCCGGCATGTTTTATGCGGCTCAGCATGTGGACTTGATCGACCCCTACAAGGGGGCCATTACCGCGTTTTCGGGGGATATCCACGCGCAAGGGAACCCGCATTTCCACACCGATCCACGCAGGATCATGTTGGTTGCCAAGGCGCTGGCAAGCCGGCTAGGCCAATTGTTCCCGGACAAGAAGCCTCAGGTCGACCAGAACCTGGTCAGGTTTGAAGATGAATTGAGCCGCAGGATCGTGGTGTGGGAAAAGCAGGCTGCACCACTGAAAGGGCGCACGGTCATTACGCAGCACGCATCGTTTGGCTACGTGTGGACCTGGCTGGGGATCAAGCCCATTGCAGATTTGGAGCCCAGGCCTGGGGTGCCGCCAACAGCTTCACATCTGGAAAAAGTCATTGCCCTCAGCAAGACTCAGCAGCCGGTCGGCATTGTCATTGCGCAACACCATGATCCCAAGCCCGGGCGCTGGCTGGCCAACAACATGGGCATGGAGCGCAAGTTGCTCATCCTTCCCGCGACCGTGCTTGACGATCAGCCTGACAGCATCATCCGTTGGCTGGATCAAGTGATTGCGCAACTTAGCGGTTTGGCGAAGTAGAGCATCATGAGTACCTGGCTGCTTTTGCCTGCACTCGCCCTGATAGCAGGCATCGTGGCGCTCACGCTGCTTGGTAGCCAGGTGCTCAGACGCGGCGTTGTCTTTATCGACCTGGCGGTTGCCCAAGCCGCTGCGGCTGCTGTTATCTGGGTCCACTTCGTTTTGGATGTGGAGTCAGCGATCCTCGATCAACTGGCTGCTACTGCGGGCGCTGTGGGGGTGAGCCTTGCAATTGCCTGGGTTGCAAGAAACTGGAGCAAGCAGCGAGAGGCACTCATCGGCCTGATCTATGTGGCTGGCGCCTGCATGGCGTTATTGGGGGCAAGCAAGCACCCCCACGGCCGAGAGAAGCTTTTCCAGCTGTTGGCCGCAGATGTTCTATGGGTTGATGGTGCCAGCGTTAGCGTCATGCTGGCGAGTGCTCTTTGCGTGCTCGTGCTGGGGAGCAAACCTTGGATCGGTCGTGACTCCGTTTTTTATGCCGCATTTGCGGTGGTTGCCAGCGTTGCCGTGCCCGCGCTGGGATTGTTTCTCGTATTTGCCAGCCTGATTGCGCCTGCGCTTTGGATCGAGAAGGGCGTCAGGCCTTGGGTTGCCATGGCGATGGCATCCATCGTTTGTCTCTTGGCCTTGTTGGTTTCATGGATGCTCGACACGCCCAGTGGGCCGACTGTGGTGTTGATGCTGGCTGCTTTTGGCGTGGGGGCGCTGTTCTATCGGCAGAGCGAGGGGCACGATCCCGCAGGTCGGGTGTTGTCAGAGTTCGAATCCCCGACCCCACCAAAAAACGATGCTTCTTGACCTGAGCAAGTTATTTATACAATCTCTTCTGCTCCGCCAAAGCAACAAGCAAAGACGCCCCTCGCGGGGCGTTTTTCATTTGCAAATCTCAAGCTTGGCGTGTCCTCGCGATCCGCTGGGAGCTGCATCCAAGCCCAACGAGCGGAATGGTGGACCCCAAAGTACGCCTGACAGTTAAACGCACACCATAGAACAATGTCATAGAGGCAGCTGGTGTAAAGTCAGGGCAACTTCACTGCTTTACTTCATGAGCCCACCTCGTTTATCGCTTTGTGGAACAAACGCGGTTTTGATGGACATGTCCCAGGGAAAATTTTCCCTGGAGACACAGCGCCGGCTATGGTCCATGTGCCGAGAAGGGGGCGCACTTGCCAAGATTCAATCTGTTCGTCACATCCAGCTGGGCGTCAACAATGTCCTCGTGTCCTTCGACCCCCAGGAGAAACATCCTTCAGAGCTGAAAGAGTTGTTGGTCAGAGCCTGGTCACAGGCTGCACCCAGCGCGGTGAAAGGCAAGCTGCTGGAAGTCCCTGTTGTTTATGGCATGGCGGAGGGATCGGAGTTGGAAACAGTTGCCAACAATGCCAACATGAGCATCGAAGAGACGATTGCCTTGCACACCTCGGTGGAGTACCACGTGGCCTGCATAGGCTCGGTTCCAGGCTTTGCATACTTGGTGGGCTTGCCCGACCAGTTGGCCACGCCGAGGAGGACGGTTCCTAGAACACGCGTGCCCAAGGGCGCCGTTGGCATTGGCGGCCCACAAACCGGCGTGATGCCGATGGACATGCCCTCCGGTTGGAACCTCATTGGGATGACCCATCTCGATCTGTTTGACCCGCAACGCGAAAACCCAAGTTTGTTGTCTCCTGGAGACCGTGTTCGTTTCATTTCCAAGAGTTCGCTCAAGTGATCGAAATACTGAGCAACGGCGCACTCAACCTGGTTCAGGACCTTGGACGCCATGAATTTTTGAACATCGGTGTGAGCTCCGGTGGGGCCATGGACACCCAAGCGCTGCAACTCGCCAACGCCATGGTGGGAAACCAGCCTACGGATGCAGGCATTGAGGTCAGTATTTTTCCATTTCGCGTCAAATTTCTTCAAAGCACCTATTTTTCTTGTGCCGGAAGCATGGGCCCCCTCAAGCTGAATGATCGGCAACATTCTGGCTGGTGGACAGCCTTCGCTCAAGCGGGCGATGTCCTTTCTATTGCGCCACCTGTGCATGGCGCGAGAGCCTACCTTGCATTTGCCGGAGGGATAGACGTGCCAATGGTCTTGGGGTCGCGTTCAACCGATTTGAAAAGTGGATTTGGAGGACACCTGGGACGAGGGCTGCGCAAAGGCGACGTTCTGAACTTACGCAGACACACACAAACCCCTGCGCGACGGCAGGCGTCTTACGGAATTGCGCCGCCCTCAAGAATGGAACTTTTGCAAAATTCAAGCACCGCTCCCACAACAATCCGAGTCATTGCAAGTGCTGAATTCGATGACTTTACAAAAGAATCCATCAAGCTGTTCGAGAGGTCTGGCTATCGCTTGACGCCGGACTGCAACCGGCAAGGATTCAGACTGGAAGGCGCTGCACTCAAGAGGGTGAGATCGCAAGACTTGCTGTCCCATGGCATTGTTCCGGGAACCATACAAGTTCCACCCTCCGGGCAACCGATCATTCAGATGGCGGAGGCCAACACATGTGGCGGCTATCCCAAGATCGGCACTGTGATAGAGCCAGACTTGTGGCGAGTGGCCCAGTCCCGGCCAGGGCAATCGCTTGAATTCACTTTTGTGGATTTTGATCAAGGTTTGGAGGTTGCCCAAAAACTCCAGCATGAAATGCAAAGCCTCCAAAACAGCATTTCCCTCATGACCTGATTTAATTTCTTCATCCTTCACGATTGAATGGACACAACCATGAACGCTCGAAAATCAAGCCTTTCCATCGACCTGAACTCTGACTTGGGAGAAGGATTTGGCATCTACGAAATCGGATCAGACAGTGAAATCCTGAAAATTGTCAGCTCCGCCAACGTGGCTTGCGGCATGCATGCAGGTGACCCGCACATCATGTCCAAAACTTTTGCGCAGGCCAAAGAGTTGGGGGTCAATGTCGGCGCCCATCCTGGCTACCCAGATTTGTGGGGGTTTGGGCGTCGTGAAATGGCCTTCACGTCGAAAGAAATTGAAGAGTTTGTGGCCTTCCAAATTGGTGCCAGCATGGGCGTTTCAACCTATGTGGGCCATCCCATTACCTATGTGAAGCCGCATGGTGCACTTGGAAATCTGTCTCAAGTGAACGAGGTGGTTGCTGGCGCCATCGTGCGTGCCATGGCGGCCATCAATCGTGACCTGATTTTGTTGACGTTTCCAGATGGATGCGCCATGCGCATCGCCAAAGAATTAGGCATCAGGACATGCGCCGAGATTTTTGCGGACCGAGCGTACAACCCCGATGGCACCTTGGTGTCGCGCAAACTCCCTGGCGCGGTCTTGCACGATCCTGAGGAGGTTGCTTCGCGTGTTCTTCGCATGGTGCAAGCAGGCGCGGTTGAAGCCATCAACGGTACCCATCTGCCTATGGAAATCGGATCAGTGTGTGTTCATGGGGACAGCCCTGGGGCGATCAGCATGGCCCAGGCGATCAGAGAGAAGCTGATCTCTGCGGGCATTGAAATCAAATCATTTGCACAGCGGCCAAGCTTCTGATGAGCCGCAGTGGTCTCGGCCCAACCAATGCCCAATGCGCAATGCCATGGATGGGCTGATGGCGGAGCATCCATTCAGTACCTTGGACAAAGTCTTGCGGTACAGGCCCAATTCGGCAGCAGCTAGGGGAGGTTATCACCATCCATCGGACGTAAGGTACCCATTCAGCTCGGCAGGGGTTGGTTGCGCTCCCCCATCACCCGCGCAGAGGGCTGAACGTTCATGGTCATCTGAAACAAGCCTGCCGCCAGGCCAATGGCCACAGCACACTGCCAGGCCAAGTCGTAATTGCCCAACATGCTGTAAATCACGCCGCCGCCCCAGGCTCCAAAAAAAGAGCCCGCTTGGTGACTTAAAAAGGCCACCCCCGACAAGGTGGCCATGTAGCGCAGTCCGAACAAATGGATCACCAGGCCCGAGACCAGTGGTACCACGCCCAGCCAAAGCGTGCCCATGGCAGCGGCAAACACCAGGGTGCTCATGGGGGAGGGCGGCATGGAGAAGTACAGCGCAATGATCAGCGAGCGCAGCACATAAATGCTGCCCAGCAGCACCCGCTTGGAATACACCCCGCCCAACCAGCCAAACAGGTAGGAGCCCAGAACATTGAACAGGCCCACAAGGGCCAGAGCCGTGCTGCCCACGCTGGGGTCGATGCCGCAAATGTCCAGGTAAGTGGGCAAGTGGGTGGTGATGAACACCAGTTGCAAGCCACACACAAAAAAGGCACTCGCAAGTACCAAGTAGCCCCGATGACCCAGCGCCTCGCGCACCGCTTCGCCCACGGTCTGCGACGCGCCCAAATGCGCAGGCACCTCGATCTGATCTGCCCGACTGGCCATGAAGGCCGCCGGCACCATCACCGCCGCCAGTCCCAAAAAGCCGATCACGGCCGCTTGCCAGCCCGCGGTGCTGATCAGGTGCTGTGCCATGGGTGAGGCCAGTGTGAGGCCCAGCGAACCCAGCGCCGACACCGATCCCATGGCCAAACTGCGCTTGAGCGGCGAGACCGCCTTGGCCGTCACGCTCATGGCGATGTTGGAGGCTGTGCACGACAGGGCCAGGCCGACACACAAGCCCATGCCCAGCGTCACGTCCCAGGCCGAGGTGGCCGTCAACGCGAAGGCCAGGCCCGCTGCGTAAACCACCACCCCGAGCAAGGCAACAGGTCGTGCGCCATGACGGTCGGCCAGGATGCCCATGAAGGGCTGCGTGGCCCCCCAGACAATGTTCTGGATGGCAATGGCCAGCGAAAAATCGGCCGCCGTGATGCCAATGTCACGGATCATGTGCGGCTGCAACAGACCAAAACTCTGGCGCATGCCCATGGCCAGGCTCAGCATCAAGGCTGCGCCCCCGAGGATCAGGGCCACATGAAAGCGGGGCAGGTCAGTTTGTTTCATCGCGCCCATTATTAGAAATTTCCAAGCGAAGATCAGCAAGTGTGTGACACCCATTCACCAGACGCAAGATTCAGGGGGAGTCCATGGATGTTCGATAAAGAAATATGATAACCATCATATAATCTTCCCATGGCAAGCCACCTTACACGCAAAGAACTGAGCCACGAGCGCATCGTGAGTGTGGCCGCACGCGCAATTCGACGTGCGGGCTACCGCGGCGTGGGCGTGGCGGACATCATGAAGGAGGCAGGACTCACGCACGGCGGCTTTTACGCGCACTTTGCCTCCCGCGATACGCTGTTGGTCGAGGCCATGCAACAAGCAAGTCGCGAGAACCAGCTCGCACTTTCTAGCGCGATGGCGAAGCGCATGGCCAAAGGCGACTCGCGCTTTGCCGCACTCGTTTCTGCCTACCTGCATGACACACACCTGGAGCGCACTGAGACGGGGTGTGTGGTCGCAGCCCTGGCTTCGGAAACGACGCGACAGGCCGACGCGGTGCAGCAAGAGGCCAGGCGCCGCGTCACTGAACTGGTTGAATTTGTGCGTTCGGCACTGCCTGAAGACGCTGTGCGCGCGCAAGCGGAAGTCATCACAGCCACCATGGTGGGCGCCCTGCAACTGGCCCGTACGCTGGGCGGCACGGCAGGGCGTGCATTGCTTTCTCAAACGCGCAAAGCGCTGATCCTGAAGGTTCAGTCCGTTTCTGCTGTCTGATTTCTCAACCCATTTGATCGCCCAACCATGGCCATTCGAAAAATATGACGGCCGTCATATCCAAAATGAAATCTTCTCAATCCTCTCCAGATCGTGCTCCCCCAACGACTGACGCTGCGATCGCTGAAATGCCGCCTCCTGCGGCAACGGCTTCGCCCTGGCCGGTTTTCTGGGTTGCCAGCATCGCCACTTTCTTGGTGGCGCTGGACTCGACCATGCTGTTCGCGGCTTTCGACCCCCTGCGACATGCCTTTTCAACAGCCTCACCCGCCGACCTGTCGTGGGTCATCAACGCCTACACCGTTGTCTATGCCACGATGCTCATCCCTGCTGGGGGGCTGGCAGATGCACATGGCCGCAAGAAAGTTTTCTTGATGGGGGGCGCGTTGTTTCTGGTGGCTTCGGCGGCGTGTGGCCTGGCTGGCAATGTGGGCTGGCTGGTGGCGGCACGGGTGCTGCAAGCCATGGGCGCTGCCTTGCTGACGCCTGCGTCACTGTCCATCGTTCTGGCGGCCTTTCCTCAGAACAAGCGTGCCGTGGTGGTGAGCCTATGGGGCGCCGTTGGCGGGCTCGCCGCTGCGGTGGGGCCCAGCGCAGGCAGCTTTGTCATTGATCATTTTGGATGGCCTTGGGCGTTCTACATCAACTTGCCCCTAGGCGGTTATGCCTTGTGGCGTGGCGCCTCACTGCTAAGCGAATCGGCACTATCCAGCGAGCGCCGGCGGGTGGATTTCGTCGGCATGGCGTTGTTGATGCTGGCGGTTGGCTCGATCACGCTGGCGATCGTTGAGTTTGATGCTCCCCACTGGAGCCGCACAGAGCTTGCCGTCATGGGTGTCACCGGCGTCATGGCGTCGGTGGCGTTTGTGGCATGGGCACGCCACATCCAATTTCCCTTGGTCGACCTGGCACTGTTTCAACACCGGACCTACCGCTACGTCAACCTGGCCACACTGAGCTTTGGCACGGCCTTCTCCATGATGTTCTTGACCTTCTTTTTTTACGTGATGAACATCTGGCACTACAGCTTGCCGCAAGCTGGGCTGGCCGTCACCCCTGGGCCGTTGCTGGTGATGCCAACCGCCATCGTCACGGGGCGACTGGCCTCCCGCTTGGGTCATCGGCGCTTCCTGGTCGGTGGCGCCTTGTTGTATGCCCTCAGCAGCCTGTGGTTTCTGCTTGTGCCCGGCAACGAGCCAAACTATGCACTGCACTGGTTACCGGGCTTGATCATCAGTGGCATTTCGGTGGGCTTGGTGCTGCCGTCGCTGTCGGCGGCAGCCGTCAGCCGACTGCCGGCAGCGCACTATGCGGTGGGCAGCGCCGTGAACCAGGCGACGCGACAAATAGGCTCGGTGCTCGGCGTCGCGCTCACGGTGGCCCTGCTGGGCCATTCAACGCTGCAACGCGCGGACTTTGACGCGTTGTACCTGTTGCATGCTGCGCTGGCCTTGGTCACGGGGCTGCTTTGCCTGCCGGTCGATACCAAGCCGCGCGCTGCACAGTCATGAACCCGAGCTTTGCGCTGCACAACTTTCAATTCAACACATCACACGCCGCATGAATACTGAAAACACAGTCGAAGCCACACTCAAGGCCTGGCAAATGCAAATGGACGATGTACGGCGCCGCCGCGTCGAGCGTGGCGGTGGTCATGCAGGCTTTGCGAAGCCTGAGCAGGTTATGGGCAAAACGGGACTCCAGGTCATGACGGCCTTGCTAGAGGGTGACATTCCCCATCCCTACATGGCCGATACCTTCGAGTGTGAGCTGGTCGAAGTGGGGGAGGGCCTCGCGGTGTTTCAGGCGACGCCGCAACTCAAACACTACAACCCCCTCGGCTCGGTGCATGGGGGCTGGTATGCGACCTTGCTGGATTTCGCATTAGGGTGTGCGGTGCAAACCAAACTGCCGGCTGGCCTGGGCTACACGACCAGCCAGGTCAACCTCAACATTGTGCGCGCTGCCAACACCCAAACCGGCCCGTTGCGCTGCATTGGCAAGGCCATACATGTGGGCCGACAGATTGGCACCTCCGAAGCGCGGATTGTGGGGCCCGATGGCAAGTTGTACGCGCATGCGACGACCACTTGCGCCATTTTTGAGCAGGTACATGGGGTCAGGTCTTGAGTTTTGCCTTTTTTCTGTGGATAACTCTGTCAGTTCTCAAGCTTCTGTAGTTATCCACAGAAAAAAGGCAAAACTCAAGACCTGACCCCATTCCCATTCCAGGGCGTGAACCAAATGGCGGCAGCTGTCGCTAGGCCGTAAGTGGCCATCGCCCCGGAAACGAGTGCGTAGTAGTGCCATGCTTCAGGCGTGCCATTGGCGAGCCATGATCCCACCGCGATGACCAGGATCAGGCGCAATGTGGCGGCCATCACTGGCCCCAAGACTTTCCCGGAGCCCTGAGAAGCAAAGTAAAGGGTCAGCCCAAAACCGAACAGCGGAAAGGCTGGCCCGGCCAGGCTCAGGTACTGGCTGGCCGACGCCAGCACTTGCGGGTCTTTGGAGAACAGGCTGCTCCAGACCTCTGGCATCAGCGAGACAATCAAGCCCACCACGCCCAGGTTCACGGCTGACACGCCCCCCGCGATCCAGGCCACGCGGCGTGCGCGAGGCACTTGACCGGCACCCACGGCCATGCCCACCATGGGCACGGACGCCACGCCAATGCCAAAGGCAATCGGGATCAGCATGAACTCCAGGCGTTGCCCAATGCCGTAGCCAGCCAGTGCCTCGGTGCCCAGTCGTGCAACAAAGCCCGTGAAGACCAAGGTGGTCAACACCGACTGCAAGGGTGACAAACACGCCAGTGCGCCCACCTTCAAAATATCGGCGAACATGCCGCGTTGCAATTGAACGCCTTGCAAACGCAAGACCAGCCGGCCTTGGCCGGTCATCAAATACCAGAGCAAAAAGGCCGTGCCCACGCCCGAGGCCACGATGTTGCCAATGGCAATGCCTTGCAGTCCCAGCGACGGTGCAGGGCCGAGGCCAAGGCACAGCACGCCCCCCACCACAATTTGCAAGGCCGAGGTGATCAGAATCGTGACCGAGGGCACGCGCATGTTCCCCGTGCCGCGCACCACCGAGGCCAGGGCATTCATCAGCCAGACCAGCGTGGCACCGCAGAACAGGGTGCCGCCATAAGCCACGGCATCGGCCAGAACTTGGCCTTGGCCACCCAGCATGGCGTACAGGGCGGGGCCAAAGGTTAAAAACAAAAAGGTGTAGACCAGGCCTGCAATGGCGCCAATCACGGTAGCGTGAAAGGCCAGGGTGCGGGCGCGCGCATCGTCGCCCGCGCCCAAGGCCCGGCTGACCGCCGAGGAGACGCCGCCCCCCATGGCCCCGGAGGACAGCATTTGGGTCAGCATGTTGAAGGGGAACACCAGGGCCATGGCCGCGAGCGGGCCCGTGCCCAGCAAGCCGATGTACCAGGTCTCCGCCACGCCCACTGCAACGGCCATGGTCATGGCCAGCACATTGGGTGCCGCCAGCTTCAACAAGGTGGAAAGGATGGGGCCGCTGAGCAACGGATGGTTGCTAGGGCGAGATGCAGAAGCGCTGGTCATGAACTCGCATGGGCAGAAGGTGCTGATGCGAGTGTATGAGGAATGGGCGAAGGCTGCAGGGCGTGGCCGGCAGCCTTCGCGGTATCAAGCCGCGACGGCTTGTGCAGGCGCCGTGACGGGCGTGCGAATCAGGTAGTCAAAGGCGCTCAACGCCGCCTTGGAGCCTTCACCGGCCGCGATCACAATTTGCTTGTAAGGCACGGTGGTGACATCGCCCGCGGCGAACACGCCGGGCAGGTTGGTGTGACCCTTGGCGTCCACCACGATCTCGCCGAACTTGCTCAGCTCGACCGTGCCCTTCAAGAACTCGGAGTTGGGCACCAAGCCAATCTGGACGAACACGCCTTCCAAGGCCACATGGTGGATTTGCTCGGTGGCACGGTCTTTGTAGCTCAGGCCATTGACCTTTTGCCCGTCGCCCGTGATCTCGGTGGTTTGCGCATTCACATGAATGCTGACGTTGGGCAAGCTCTTGAGCTTGCTGACCAGCACCGCATCGGCCTTGAGTGCGTCGGCAAATTCCACCAGAGTCACGTGTGCCACCACGCCGGCCAGGTCGATGGCGGCTTCCACCCCCGAGTTGCCGCCGCCAATCACGGCCACGCGCTTGCCCTTGAACAGGGGGCCGTCGCAGTGCGGGCAGTAAGCCACGCCTTTGTTTTTGTACTCGGCTTCGCCGGGCACGTTCACGTTGCGCCAGCGCGCACCGGTGGACAGGATCACGCTGCGCGCGTGCAGGGTGGCCCCGTTGGCCATTTCTACGCCAATCAAGCCGCCGATGGCGGTGGCCGGCACGATCTTGGTGGCGCGCTGCAGGTTCATGATGTCCACTTCATAGTGGCGCACTTGCGCCTCCAGCGCGGCTGCGAATTTGGGACCATCGGTTTCCAGCACCGAGATGTAGTTTTCAATGGCCATGGTGTCGTTCGTTTGGCCACCGAAACGTTCGGCCGCCACGCCCACGCGAATGCCTTTGCGCGCGGCGTAAACCGCAGCTGCGGCACCGGCAGGCCCGCCACCCACGATCAACACATCGAAGGGCTCTTTCTCGTTGAGCTTGGCAGCTTCGCGTTCATCCGACTTGGTGTCGAGTTTGGCGACGATTTCTTCCAGGCTCATGCGGCCCGACCCAAACACCGCGTCGTTCATGTAAACCATGGGCACGGCCATGACCTGGCGCGCATTCACCTCGTCCTGGAACAAGGCGCCATCGACCACCACCGTATTGATCTTGGGGTTGTAGATGGCCATGAGGGTCGCGGCCTGCACCACATCCGGGCAGTTGTGGCACGACAAGGACATGTAGACCTCGAAATTCATGTCGCTGTCGAGCGCTTGAATCTGTTCGATCACTTGCGCATCCACCTTGGGGGGGTGACCGCCGGTCCACAACAGGGCCAGCACCAGAGAGGTGAACTCGTGGCCCATGGGGATGGCGGCAAAGCGCACGCCCCGGGTTTCACCTTCCTTGGCGATGACAAACGAAGGCTTGCGCGCATCGTTGCCCGTGGTGTCCACGCTGACCTTGTCGGACAAGGCGGCGATTTCCGTCAACAGCTCGCGCATCTCGGCCGCATGGG
>JACCDT010367015.1_pt1 | contig 12479 bp, 9 predicted proteins | sample 7446291 | NCBI WGS metagenome assembly JACCDT01 (sample SAMN15323446, study PRJNA562643) | freshwater metagenome | isolation source: river surface water | place: USA:Blue River Watershed | collected 2017-08-17
ATGCCCAGCGTGCCTTCGCTGCCGACGAACAGGCGCGTCAGGTCGTAGCCGGCCGAGGATTTTTTCGCGCGGGTACCGGTCTTGATCACGTTGCCGGCGGCGGTGACCACGGTCAGCGCCAGCACGTTCTCGCGCATGGTGCCGTAGCGCACGGCGTTGGTGCCGGAAGCGCGGGTGGCCGTCATGCCGCCGATCGAGGCATCGGCGCCCGGGTCGATCGGGAAGAACAGGCCGGTATCCTTGATCTCGGCATTGAGCTGCTTGCGGGTGACGCCCGGTTGCACGGTGACGGTCAGGTCTTCGGCATTGATGGCCACCATCTGGTTCATCTGCGACAGGTCGATCGACAGCCCGCCCTGCAAAGCCAGGATATGCCCTTCGAGCGAGGTGCCGGCGCCGTAAGGAATCACCGGGAAATGATGCTCATTGCACAGCGCCACCGCCGCTGCCACGTCATCGGTGGACTGGGCAAAGACGACCGCATCCGGCAGCATCGGGTCGTAGGAGGATTCATCGCGCCCGTGATGCTCGCGCATGGCCTGGCTGGTCGACAAGCGAGCGCCAAACCGTGCCTGCAAGGCAGACAACAAGGTTTCCGGCAGGGGGCGTTTCAGGACGTCGGCAGGGGCATTCATGCTTGTTTCTCCGAGAGAAAGGTATTGTACTCCGTGTCCCACGATTGCCAGAGGCAAAACCGGGCCTTTCCCTACCGGGGCGGCCTGCACCGGCAAGCCCGGCAACCGACCGTTTTTGCGGTGCAAACATGGCGCCGCCATTTTCCCTTATCCTGCGGGCTGAAGATTCCAACGGATAGACATCATGGGCAACCGACTGTCAAAAATTGCGACCCGCACCGGCGATGACGGCACCACCGGGCTGGGCGACGGCAGCCGCACCGGCAAGGATGCACTGCGCGTGCAGGCCATGGGCGATGTGGACGAACTCAATTCGCAGATAGGGGTGCTGCTGTGCGACGACTTGCCGGCCGCGCTGCACGAGGAGCTGGTCACGATACAGCACGACCTGTTCGACCTGGGCGGGGAGCTGTGCATCCCCGGCTTCGTGATGATGACCGACGCCCAGGTCGAGCGGCTCGATGCCCTGCTCGCCCGCTATAACGCCGACCTGCCGCCGCTGAAGGACTTCATCCTGCCCGGCGGATCGCGGGCAGCCGCGCATGCGCACGTCTGCCGCACCGTCTGCCGGCGCGCCGAGCGCGCCATCGTGGCACTGGGCAATGCCGAGAAAGTCCATGGCCGCCTCGGCCAGTATGTGAACCGCCTGTCGGACCTGCTGTTCGTGCTGGCCCGGGTGCTGAACCGCCACGCCGGCGGCTCGGACGTACTGTGGGAAAAGGGGCGCAGCCGCGACTAAAAGCGCGGGCCCGGCAGGGATGAAAAAAAACGGCGCTGCAAGCGCCGTTTTTCATCAGCGCCAACCAGCGCCGGACTGCAAGCCTCAGGTATCGGCGAGCAGCTGATTACTGATTGACGACCAGCCGTGGCTCGCCCTTGCCCAGGCGCTGGCGGATCGAGGCCGCAATGCCGGCCGCATCCAGCCCGCATTGCGCCAGCAGTTGCTGGGCGTCGCCATGATCGATGAACTTGTCCGGCAGACCCAGCTGCAGCAAGGGCTTGACGATGCCGGCGGCGGCCAGCGCCTCGGCCACGGCCGAACCGGCCCCGCCCATCACGCAGCCCTCTTCGACGGTCACGATCAGGTCATGGGTAGTGGCCAGCTGCGCCACCAGGGCCGTGTCGAGCGGCTTGATGAAACGCATGTCGGCCACCGTCGCATTCAACTCATCGGCCGCCTTCAGCGCCGGCGCGACCAGCGAGCCGAACGCCAGGATGGCCACTGCGCTGCCCTGGCGGCGCACGAGGCCCTTGCCGAGCTCGATCGCCTCCAGCGATGCATCAACGGCCGCGCCGACACCGGCCCCGCGCGGGTAGCGCACCGAGGCCGGGCCCGGATAGCGATAGGCCGTCGTCAGCATCTTGCGGCATTCATTCTCGTCGCTCGGTGCCATCACCACCATGTTCGGTATGCAGCGCAGGAAAGCGATGTCGTAATTGCCGGCGTGGGTCGCCCCGTCCGCCCCGACCAGGCCTGCCCGGTCGAGGGCAAAGGTGACGTCCAGGTTCTGCAAGGCGACATCGTGGATCAGCTGGTCATAGCCGCGCTGCAGGAAGGTCGAATAGATCGCCAGCACCGGCTTCATTCCTTCGCAGGCCAGGCCTGCGGCAAAGGTCACGGCGTGCTGCTCGGCGATGCCGACGTCATAGTAGCGGTCCGGATATTGCTGGTCGAACCTGACCATGCCCGAGCCTTCGCGCATGGCCGGCGTGACAGCCACCAGCTTGTCGTCATGCGCGGCCATGTCGCACAGCCAGTCGCCAAAGACTTGCGTGAAGGTCTGCTTGGCCGGGGCCGACGCGGGCTTGATGCCCTCTTCCGGATTGAACTTGCCCGGACCGTGATAAAGGATGGGATCGGCTTCGGCCAGCTTGTAGCCCTGGCCTTTTTTCGTGACCACGTGCAGGAACTGCGGCCCCTTCAGGTCCTTCAGGTTCTGCAGCGTCGGGATCAGCGAGTCGAGGTCATGGCCATCGATCGGCCCGATGTAGTTGAGGCCGAATTCCTCGAACAGCGTGGCCGGCACCAGCATGCCCTTGGCGTGCTCTTCGAAACGCTTCGCGAATTCCAGCATGCCCGGCGGCAGCACGGACTTGCCGACGCTCTTGGCCGCCGCATAGAACTTGCCCGACAACAGGCGCGCCAGGTAGCGGTTCAGCGCCCCCACCGGCGGCGAGATCGACATGTCATTGTCATTCAGGACCACCAGCATCTTGATGTCTTCATAGACACCGGCGTTGTTGAGCGCCTCGAAGGCCATGCCGGCAGTCATCGCGCCGTCGCCGATCACGGCCACCGAATGCCGCTGCTCGCCTTTCGTTCGCGCCGCCAGCGCCATGCCCAGAGCCGCCGAGATCGAGGTCGACGAATGCGCAGTGCCGAAGGTGTCGTAAGGACTTTCGTCGCGCTTCGGGAAGCCCGACAGGCCGCCCTGCTGGCGCAGCGTGGGCATGCGGTCACGGCGACCGGTGAGGATTTTGTGCGGATAGGTCTGGTGACCGACATCCCAGACGATGCGGTCTTCCGGCGTGTTGAAGACATGGTGCAGCGCAATCGTCAGCTCGACAGTGCCGAGATTGGACGACAGGTGGCCGCCGGTCTTGGCGACCGATTCCAGCAGGTAGCTGCGCAGCTCGTCGGCCAGCGTTTTCAGGTCCGCCCGCGACAGCGCGCGCAGGTCGGCCGGGTCATTGATCTTGTTTAGTAATTGCATCTCAAGCCTTCCTACGCACGATCAGGTCGGCAATATCCCGCAACCTGCCTGCCGTACCGCCAAACGGCTGTAATGCCTGATGGGCATCCTGCCGCAGTTTCTCTGCCAGGGCAAGCGAGGCATCCAGCCCAAGAAGAGACACATAGGTCGGCTTGTTGTTGGCTGCATCCTTGCCCGCGGTCTTGCCCAGTGTGGCCGAATCCTCGGTTGCATCGAGGATGTCGTCGACGACCTGGAAGGCCAGGCCGATCGCTGCCGCATACGCCGACAGTGCCGTTTCTTCTTGCTCGACGAGGGCCTTGCCGGCCGTTGCGCCCAGCATCACCGACGCCCGCAGCAATGCGCCGGTTTTCAAGGTGTGCATCTGCTCCAGCTGCGGCAGCGACAGTGCGATGCCGACTGAGGCCAGGTCGATCGCCTGCCCGCCGCACATGCCCCGCGAACCGGCGGCGCGGGCCAGCAGCGCGACCATCGCGACCTTGCGCTCGGCAGCCAGCGGGCCGCCGGCCAGCACCTCGAAGGCCTGCGCCTGCAGCGCATCGCCGACCAGCAGCGCCGTGGCTTCGTCATAGCGCTTGTGCACGGTGGGTTTGCCGCGTCGCAGGTCGTCATCGTCCATGCACGGCATGTCATCATGCACCAGCGAATAGACATGGATCATCTCGACCGCGGCAGCAGCACGCGCTATCGCATCCTGCGGCGCGTCGAACAGCTCGCCGGCTGCGTACACCAGCAGGGGCCGCACCCGCTTGCCGCCATCCATGGCCGCGTACTGCATGGCCTCGTGCAGGCGCTGCGGCAGCTCCGCAGGCGACGGCAGGTGCGTGGCCAGCACGCTTTCCATGCCCGCCTGGACGTGCCGGCGCCATTCGGCGAAATCCATGCTCATTCGTCGGCTTCCTCGTCGAGGCCGTCGGCGCCATCGCTGCCATCGGCACCGTCGTCGAAAGGCTTCAGCATCCCGCCTTGCAGTACCTTCACTTGCTGATCGACGCGATCGAGCTGGGCCGCGCAGTATTTCACCAGCTCGGAACCGCGCTGATAAGCAGTCAGCGAGGCTTCCAGCGGCAATTCGCCGGACTCCATCCGGGCGACGAGTTGTTCCAGTTCTGCCAACGCATCCTCGAATGAGGCACTTGGCTGGCTTGGCTGTTCGGCAGGGGTCTTTTTAGGCATGAGCGGGTCTTGCAAAGTCAACCAGCTATTGTAGATCATGGTCACGTCGCCAGCCTGCAATTCCGCACCATCCATTGCCATATCGGCATGCCCCAATCGCACCGGCCGATGCAAAAACCCTTGTCAGAGTGGCTTGAAAAACAGGTATCCCCGGCCAGCCCCCGCAGGTATAATCCGCCCTTCGTCCAAAAAATAACCGTTTCATTTCGTTTTTTCGTCTGAACACAGGTTTTTGCGGATTCTTTCTCTCTTAGGTTGGTGCAAATTAATTTGGGGGTGGAGATGTCCGATCTGGCCAGTCTCTCTCGGCTCGCGCGCTCCAACGCGCAACTACCCGTAGGCGTCTATTTCGATGACGCACTGCTGCAGCAGGAAATCCACCAGCTGTTCAAACAAGGCCCGCGATATGCAGGCCATGAACTCATGGTGCCCAATGCCGGCGACTTCGCGACCCTCCCTTGGGAGAACGACGGCCGCGTGCTGGTCCGCAATGCGCAGGGTATCGAACTGCTGTCCAACGTCTGCCGGCATCGCCAGGCCAAGATGCTGGTCGGCCGCGGCAATTCCGGCAACATCGTCTGTCCGCTGCATCGCTGGACCTATGACCTCAAGGGCGAACTGATCGGCGCGCCGCATTTCGGCGAGACCCCATGCCTGAACCTGTCACGCTTCGGCCTGCAGCGCTGGAACGGCCTGCTGTTCGAGAACAACGGCGTCGACGTGCCCGGCATACTGAAGAACATGTCGGTCACGAAGGACCTGAACTTCGACGGCTACATGCTCGACCATGTCGAGGTCCACCAGTGCGACTACAACTGGAAGACCTTCATCGAAGTCTATCTCGAGGATTACCATGTCGAGCCCTTCCATCCGGGGCTGGGCAACTTCGTCACCTGCAACGACCTGCGCTGGGAACTCGGCGAGGGTTACAGCGTGCAGACGGTCGGCGTCAATTCGGCGCTGAAGAAGTCCGGCTCGCCGGTCTACCAGAAGTGGCACGACGAAGTGCTGCGCTTCCGCAATGGCGAAGTTCCGCCCTTTGGCGCGATCTGGCTCACGCTGTACCCGAACATCATGGTCGAGTGGTACCCGCACGTGCTGGTGGTGTCGACGCTGTGGCCGAACGGCCCGCAAAAGACCACCAACGTGGTCGAGTTCTACTACCCGGAAGAGATCGCACTGTTCGAGCGCAGCTTCGTCGAGGCCGAGCGTGCGGCCTACATGGAAACCTGCATCGAGGATGACGAGATCGCGCTGCGCATGGACGCCGGCCGCAAGATACTGGTCGATCGCGGCGTCAACGAAGTCGGGCCTTACCAGTCGCCGATGGAAGATGGCATGCAGCATTTCCACGAGTGGTACCGCCAGCAGATTGCCGTCTGATGCCGGGGCGTCATGGCAGGGCCGGCCTGTCCGGCACTTCTGTCCGTGATGCCAGGCGCGATACCGGGTTCATGGCCGCCTCCGCTGCCGGGCGCGCCGGTTTTCCTTCCCCGATTTCCTGAGACGCCGATGCAGTCGCTGTGGATGCTGTTTGCTGCCTTCGTGTTTTCGGTCATGGGCGTGTGCGTCAAGCTTGCCTCGGCCACTTCCAGCACCTCCGAGATCGTGATGTGCCGTGGCGCAGTCGGCATGCTGCTGATCTTCACCCTGTGCCGTGTGCAGCGCCTGAGCCTCAAGACCCGCCTGCCCTGGCACCATGCGTGGCGCGGGCTGGTCGGCGTGACTGCCTTGTGGCTGTGGTTCTTCGCCATCGGCAGCCTGCCGCTGGCCACGGCGATGACGCTCAACTACATGGCGCCGATCTGGATTGCGACCATCGTCTTCACGCTCGGCTGGTGGCACGGGCAGCGCCGCTTCGAATGGGGACTGGCCGCCGCCATCAGTGCCAGCTTCATCGGCGTGGCGCTGCTGCTCAAGCCCACCATCCATGCCGAGCAATGGCTGGGCGGCCTGGTCGCGCTGATCTCGGGCTTCCTGTCGGCACTGGCCTACATTCAAGTGAAAAAGCTGGGGCAACTGGGCGAGCCCGAATACCGCGTCGTGTTCTATTTTTCGGCCAGCGGGGTACTGGCGGGACTGCTCGCCGGGCTGGTCGACACCTGGCTGCGGCTGGGCGAATTCCGGATTTTGCACGCGCTCAGCGGCATCGATTTCCTGCTGCTGGCCACCATCGGCATGACCGCGACGATTGCCCAGATGGCAATGACACGCGCCTACCGGCTGGGTGCGATGCTGGTCACGGCCAACCTGCAATACACGGGCATCGTCTTCTCCAGTATCTGGGGCATCCTGATCTGGGGCGACCGTCTCGACTGGTGGGGCTGGCTGGGGATTGCCGTCATCCTTGCCAGCGGCATGGCGGCGACCTTCTATAATGCCCGCAGCAGCAGCCGGAAAATTACCTAACAGGGACGCCCGTCACAGCACAGCGGCGTCCGGAGTCCGCCCGCGCATCGCGTCGATTGACAGGTGACCGGGCCGGCCCATCTTCGAGGAGACCTGCGAATGCCATACACGACGCTGATCAGCGCTGCGGAGTTGAAGCAGCACATCGCCAATCCCAACTATGTGATCCTCGACTGCCGCTCGGAGCTGACCGACCCCAAGGCCGGGGCGATCGCTTTCGCCGCCGGCCATATCCCCGGCGCCCAGCATGCCGATCCCGACCTGCACCTGTCGGACAAGGCCCGGAGTGCCGACGGCAGCTTCCGCGGCCGGCATCCGCTGCCGACACGAGAAGCCTTCATCGACACCCTGCGCGCCTTTGGCGTTTACCCCAACTCGCAGGTCATCGCCTATGACGCCCATGGCGGCATGTTTGCCTCGCGCCTGTGGTGGATGCTGCGCTGGGTCGGCCATCGCGGCGTGGCCGTGCTCGACGGCGGCATCGCCGCCTGGGAAGCGGCCGGCGGCACCCTGACCCGCGAGGTGATCACGCGCCTGCGCGGCAGCATCACGCTGCAGCCGGCGCTGGCAGCGACAGTGAATGCCGACGACGTGCTGGCCAACCTCAGCGCGAAGGCACGGGTGGTGCTCGATGCGCGCGCGGCCGATCGTTTCCGCGGCGAGAACGAGACCATTGACCCGGTCGGCGGCCGCATCCCCGGCGCGAAGCATCGCTTCTTCAAGGACAACCTGCAGCAAGACGGCTGCTTCAAGCATGCCGATGCGCTGCGCGCCGACTTCAGCGCGCTGATCAAGAGCCCGGACACCACGATCGCCCAGTGCGGCTCGGGCATCTCGGCCTGTCACAACCTGCTGGCGATGGAGATCGCCGGCCTGCCGGGGGCGGCGCTCTATCCGGGCTCGTGGAGCGAGTGGTCGGCCGATCCGTCGCGGCCAGTGGCGACCGGGGCCGCCTGAACGCTGCGCAGCGCCTGCGTTCAGTGCACGTGGAACTGGCTGGTCAGCGCGACGACGAGAACGACGCCCAGACCGATCAGCAACACCTGAGGCACCGATTCCCGCAGCGTCGCGCGGCGCTGCATCTGCGGCATCAGGTCGCTGACGGCGATATAGATGAAGCCTGACGAGGCCAGCACCAGCACATACGGGATCAGGTGCAGGCCATTGCCCAGCGCGTAGTAACCGACCACGCCGCCGACCACCGACATCAGGCTGCAGATCAGGTTGTACACATAGGCGCGCGACTTCGACAGGCCGGCATTGAGCAGCACGATGAAGTCGCCGATCTCCTGCGGAATCTCGTGCGCGGTGATGGCCAGCGCGGTAATGATGCCCAGCTTGGGGTCGGCGAGGAAGGCGGCGGCGACCAGGATGCCGTCGGTGAAATTGTGCAGGCTGTCGCCGACCAGGATCATCCAGCCCGATTTGCCGGCCTCATGCGCATCATGGCCATGCTCGTGGTCGTGGCCATCGCCTTCGTAATGGTGGGAGTGGCGCAAGATCGCCATCTTCTCGAGCATGAAAAAGCCGAGCAGGCCGCCGAGCAGGGTCGCGAACAGGCCATGGATATTGGCATCCGACTCGAAAGCTTCCGGCAGCGCGTGCAGCAGCGAGGTCGACAGCAGGATGCCGACCGACAGGCTGACCATGCGCTCGACCATGCGCGAGAGCAGGCCGTAGGACAGGAAGGCGGCCGCCGAAATGCTGATGACGCCGCCCAGCGTCGTGGCCAGCAGGATGGATGACAGCGTGGTGTTAATTTTGTTTTGCCCGAATTGATTTTGCCCGCGATTAGACCATAGCCGGCCGCCGGCGGGCAATGCGTCCTGTGACGTAGGGGGGCAAGCGCGGCCGCTCAGGCGCCGTGGCGCTTGAACCAGTCGAGGCAGCGCCGCCAGCCGTCGCGCGCATCGGCCTCGGCATAGCTGGGCCGGTAATCCGCATGGAAACCGTGGCCGGCGCCCGGATAAACGACGATTTCCGAGCCGCTGTTGCCCTGGCCCAGCGCGCTACGCATCCGCTCGACGCTGTCGAGCGGAATGCCGCCGTCCTTGCCGCCATACAGGCCCAGCACCGGCACCTTCAGCTGCGGCGCGATATCGACCGGATGCCGAGGCTGCAAGGGGTTCTTGTCCTGCGCCAGCCGGCCGTACCAGGCCACGCCCGCCTTCACCTGCGGGTTGTGGGCGGCGTACATCCAGGTCATGCGGCCACCCCAGCAAAAGCCGGTCACGGCCAGCCGGCTGGTGTCGCCGCTATGGCGATAAGCCCAGGCGACACAGGCGTCAAGGTCCTGCATCACCTGTTCATCCGGCACCCTGGCGATGATGTCCTTCATCAGCTCGGGAATCGATGCGTAGGTCGTCGGGTCGCCCTGGCGCACGAACAGGTCGGGCGCCAGCGCCAGGTAGCCCTGTTTGGCGAAGCGGCGCGCGATGTCGGCGATGTGCTGGTGGACGCCAAAGATCTCCGACACCAACAGCACCACCGGCAGCTGCCTGCCGCCCTTGGGCTGTGCGCGGTAGACCGGCACCACCTGGTCGCCCACCATCATCGGCACGGTGCCGGCCTCGAGCCCGTCGTCATCGGTACTGATCGCTGCCAGCGACAGCGTCGGCAGCACGGCGGCGGCAAAACCGGTGCCCAGCGCCGCCTTCACGAAACCTCGCCGGTCGTCGACAGGCACGGTGTTCGGGTTCGACAACAGGGAGTCGAGTTCGTCAGTCAGGCGCTTCATCAGTGGGCAACCTCCCAATTGGCACCGGCGCCGACCTCGGCCACCAGCGGCACTTTCAGCTGCGCGACGCCCGCCATCAGCTGCGGCAGCTTTTCCTTGACCAGCGCCAGTTCGGCGTCCGGCACCTCGAGCACCAGTTCATCGTGCACCTGCATCACCATCAGTGATTGCAGACCGTCGCGATCGAGCCAGTCCTGGACGGCCACCATCGCCAGCTTGATCAGGTCGGCGGCCGTGCCCTGCATCGGTGCGTTGATCGCAGCACGCTCGGCCGCCTGCCGCCGCGGCCCGTTCGGCGAATTGATTTCAGGCAGCCACAGGCGGCGGCCAAAGACGGTCTCGACAAAGCCATGCGACTTGGCCTGCAGGCGGATGTCGTCCATGAAGCGCTTCACGCCGGCGAAACGGGTGAAGTATTTTTCCATGTACATCTGGGCAGCCGAACGCTCGACACCGAGGTTGCCGGCCAGGCCGAAGGCGCTCATCCCGTACATCAGGCCGAAGTTGATCACCTTGGCCGCACGGCGCTGCTCGCCGTTCACCTCGGCCAGCGAGACGCCGAAGATTTCGGCTGCGGTCGCCCGGTGGATGTCCTCGCCGGATGCAAACGCGCGCAGCATGCCGGGGTCTTCCGACAGGTGGGCCATGATGCGCAATTCGATTTGCGAATAGTCGGCCGAGACGATGCTGCGGCCGGGCGGCGCAATGAAGGCTTCGCGGATGCGCCGGCCTTCGGTGGTGCGCACCGGGATGTTCTGCAGGTTGGGCTCGTTCGAGGACAAGCGGCCGGTGACGGCGATCGCCTGCCCGTAGGTGGTGTGCACACGCCCGGTGTCCGGATTGAGCATCTTGGGCAGCTTGTCAGTGTAGGTGGACTTGAGCTTGGAGAGGCTGCGGAAATCCAGCAGCAGCTTGGGCAGCGGATAGTCTTCAGCCAGCTTTTGCAGCACCTCTTCATCGGTAGAGGGCGCGCCGCTGGCGGTTTTCTTGACGACAGGCAGCTTGAGCTTGTCGAAGAAAATCTCGCCGATCTGCTTCGGCGAATTCAGGTTGAACGGCTGGCCGGCCAGCTCATGCGCCTGCGACTCCAGCGCGATCAGCTTCGTGCCCAGCTCATGCGACTGCGCGCCCAGCAGGCCGGCGTCGATCAGCACGCCATTGCGTTCCACGCGCTGCAGCACCCGCGATGTCGGCAGCTCGACCTGTTCATAGATGTAGCGCAGGCGTTCGTTGGTCTCGACGCGCGGCCACAGCGCATGATGCAATTGCAGCGTGACGTCGGCATCTTCGGCCGCATAGTCGCTGGCGCGCTCGATGCCGACTTCGTCGAAGCCGATCTGCGAGGCGCCCTTGCCGCATACTTCCTGATAGGTGATGGTCTTGCGATCCAGCCAGCGCAGCGCCAGGCTGTCCATGTCGTGGCTGCGGTGCGATTCCAGCACATAGGACTGCAGCAGGGTGTCATGCGCGATGCCGCGCAACGCGACCCCGTGGTTGGCGAACACATGACTGTCGTATTTCAGGTGCTGGCCGACCTTGCGCTTGCCGGCATCTTCGAGCCAGGGCTTCAGGCGCTGCAGCACATGCTCGCGCGCGAGCTGGTCGGGCGCCCCCGGATAGCGGTGCGCCACCGGTATGTAGGCAGCCTTGCCCGGTTCGCAGCACAGCGAAATGCCGACCAGCTGCGCGCGCATGGCGTCCAGCGACGTGGTCTCGGTATCGACAGCGGTCAGCGGCGCCTGGTTGATGCGGGCGATCCAGTCGTCCAGCTGGGCGTCGGTGAGCACGGTCTCGTAATGCTGTTCCGGTGGCGGGTCGGCAGCAAACAACGCGCCCTGGGCATCGGTGGCAACGTCCGCACCAGTCCCACCATTGCCACCATTGCCACCGTTGCCGGCTGATGCGGCCCGCCCGGCCCCGGCCCTGCCGACCGGCCCGCCTTCGTCGCCGGCAGCGCCGCCCTCGAGCTCGGTCTTCAGGTCACGCAGCCAGCTGCGGAAACCCATGCGGGTGAAGAAGTCCAGCATTGCCTGCTTGTCTTCCGGCTTCTGCACCAGCGACTCGAGGATGGAGGTGTGATGGCCGGAGAGGTCGCAGTCGCATTTGACGGTGACTAAAACCCGCGCCTGCGGCAGCCAGTCCAGCGCATTGCGCAGGTTCTGGCCGACCACGCCACCGATCTCGGCCGCATGCCCGATCACGCCATCGAGCGAATCGAACTGGGTCAGCCATTTGACGGCCGTCTTCGGGCCTACTTTGTCGACACCGGGCACGTTGTCAACGGCGTCGCCGACCAGGGTCAGGTAATCGACGATGCGCTCCGGCGGCACGCCGAACTTGGCGATGACGCCGTCGCGGTCGAGCTTCTCGTTGCTCATCGTGTTGACCAGCGTGACCTGCTCGTTGACCAGCTGGGCAAGGTCCTTGTCGCCGGTGGAGATGATGGTCGACAGCCCTTTCGCACAGGCTTCGGCGGCCAAGGTGCCGATCACGTCATCGGCCTCGATGCCCTCGACCATCAGGATCGGCCAGCCCATGGCGCGCACCGCTTCATGGATGGGCTCGACCTGCTTTGCCAGGTCTTCCGGCATCGAGGCGCGGTTGGCCTTGTAGTCGGCATACAGGTCGTCGCGGAAGGTCTTGCCTTTTGCGTCGAATACGCAGGCCATGTATGCTGCCGCATAATCCTGGCGCAGGCGGCGCAGCATGTTGATCATGCCGTAGATGGCACCGGTGGGCGCTCCGTCTGCATTACGCAGGTCGGGCATCGCATGAAAGGCGCGGTACAGATAGCTCGAACCATCGACC
>JACCDT011715273.1_pt1 | contig 12478 bp, 7 predicted proteins | sample 7446291 | NCBI WGS metagenome assembly JACCDT01 (sample SAMN15323446, study PRJNA562643) | freshwater metagenome | isolation source: river surface water | place: USA:Blue River Watershed | collected 2017-08-17
CGGGGCCAAAAATGGAGTTTGCCAACGCGAACCACCTTATCAAAGCGGACAGGTTGCGACCAGAATGGCTTTGTAGACTCTACAAGTGTTCCCGTAAGTGTGACAGTTTCGCGTAACTTTCCATCAATATAAACTTCAAAGAACTTTGCGGTAATAACAAGAGAAAGGCGGAATGGCTTCTTAACTGGCAGATTTGGAATTGCAGCGGATGATTCCAACTGTTTTTTATTATTGGCCACAGTCACCGCGGAAACAATAAGATTACCTGTAAGATTATCAAAATAGATAATTAAATTTGTCGCAGAGAGTGTCGTAAGTAAATCAGATACATTGGCATTGGCTGCGATTGTTGCGGCCGCATCTGCGCGATAGAGGAAAACCTTTGGCGCCACTACACTCGTATATTCACCCGTTGAATAGACATCCATAGAGAGAGTCATATCACATGATTTGGGGCTTGTAAATTCAGCCTTTGTATCTGCTGCTACCTCTTTATCCCATGCGGTTTGCATATCATTTGTCATGACATTTCCCAAGGGAGCACCAATTTCTGCGGGGGATGTTTGGAAAACGGGGCGAATTGTAAAATGAACAAAGACGAGCAGAAGAAAAAGGAAAAAAACGACAAGGCTTGTATAAAAGAGAATTGAAATTATGCTTGTAATACCAGGCATAGATACACTCGGAAGTTTCATTCCTACCGCAGGGGCTGATGAAGGTTTTACACTTGCGGCAGTTCTTGCCGCAGTTGTCGCAGCAGCAACAGCGGCAGCACTCGCAGCAGGAGCAGCAACTCCTTTTGCCAACGCTTCTCTCTGTTGAAGTACTTTCTGAACAGCGCTCATCTTCTTCTTAGTTTTTGGCTTTCTTTTTGCGAGTTCCTGCAGCGGCCGCGCCCTTCTTTTTCAGAGGTCCAAGCTCAGGGTCAAACTGAATAGATTTGTAGTATTTCTCCGTCTCCTTCGGTTTACAATTCACCAATTTCTCCCGCAAATAACATACAAAGGAGATACGTGTAAAGGATTTATCTGCGCCGAGTGTCCCTGTCGCAGCATCCTCAAAATGAATCTTCGCCAGCTTCTTATTCTTTGCCTTATCTTCCGCTGTCTCCTTGTATTCCGTATTACAATGCCATTTATGAACATCCATAGCTAAATAATCGCCTGTGCGAACATTGAAACCGACTCTGTATTGCGGAAAGAGAGTTGCGCCTCCTCTATACCATCCACGCTCAATTACAGATAAATTACCGAAGCCTTCGCGGAAATCTCCATCATCCATATGAAGAGCTGTGCGGAAATTGCGATTGATTGTCACAGAACTGAAAGCGGTTTTTGGAATCTGATAGGAAGGCTGTTTCTTCGCCTGTTTCATCTGTGCCGTAAACTGTTGTGGATTCAATTTCTCAAAAAGAGCACTTAGATTCTGAATAAATGGAATTCCGTGTTTGTATTGATGGAAATAGCGCTGCGTATAGGAAGTCAGTCGGCATGGAAGACCCATAAACGGCGTCTGCTCAAAGTATCCAAGAACACTGCTGAAGACATTGTTATTCACGCGCATTTTACTGACCTTTCCATCTTGAACATAACGGGCTGACCATTTTGTGATTTCTGTCGGTTTTCTCTTTGACCAATACGCTCCATTTATATTAATGGGGCCCGCAGCAGCACCACGATTCCGACTCGGTGCCGCTGTTGCGTAGAAGGCCTCCCATCCTTGCTTGATTAAATCGGCTGGGATAACGGCTTTGCGGAATCGCGCTAAGAGTTTCTTTTCTTTCGTCTCGGGGTCCAGCGTGTAGACATCCACATCTTCGTCATAGACTTTATCTACATCCTTTTCTGTGAAATACTCACCCTCTTTCGCTTTGATTTCAGCATCCGTCATTTTCGGTTCCACAATAACCTCCAAGACTTTCTGTTTTACTTCACGTGTTGTTTTCGGAATCTGAAGACCTTCGTAAATACTTGGGTCATAGGGTTTTACTTTTCTTGTTTCTCCTCGGCCTGAATGAATCGGCATTCTCCTACCTGTAGGCCTTATTTTTCATTCCGCGTCGTGAGCCACAAGAGAGAAAGTGCGACAAATGTGACACCAGCGCCAAGACCAATTCCTTGAATTCGGGCTCTCATATCAGCTTCCGCAAAATCTGATTGAGACCAAAGAGGAGAACGCCCTCGGTTTCCAAGCCGTTTGTAGTGCGCAATGACATCAGTCTCAAGCATCCGCGGCTTACCAAGACTCTGATTGACTGTATTATGAAGTTCAACTGTCCATTTGAACAGGTCCTGGCGCCTATCAAGATGCGGGGTTATGGGTGAGACTGCCAAATGTTGCGCGTAGTGCGTGCGACATTCTGAACAAGGAAGAAGATACTGAAGTGACTCAAAAAATTCTTTTGCAGCTTTTTTCTGCGAATAGGTCGGTTTTTCTGGATACCCCATCGCAACAATATGAATGGTGTGCCAGAAAAATGGCCCCCAGACTTCAGGCGGCATTTTGAGTTTCATCCTCGTTTCTATGTCTACATGGGGAAAAAGAATCTCTGGTTTAAGGCGCAGTCTAAACGCTAGCTCTCTACACTACAGTAGAGGCATGTATACCAATACATCAAAACAGAAAACAAAATGTACAAATTGCGGAAATTTTGGTCACGCATTTCGCCAGTGTTTATCACCCATAACAAGTTACGGTATGATTATTTTTCGGATTCAAGGAGGCTGGGACCAGGCAAGAAATCTCCTATTGAATGAAACAAGTATGACGGGCCTGGAAGCAGAACAGGGGCGAATTGAATATCTTTTAATTCAGAGAAAAGATAGTCTCGGATTTGTTGAAATTCTGCGGAGTAAATACAAGCTTACAGATATTGAGTATATCAAAAAACAACTTTCAGGGACTACACAAACAGAACGTGAAAAATTGCTGACCCTTTCCTTTGAGCAATTGTGGACTGACCTCTGGGGTGCTACAAATGAAAAGGGTAGTCACGCGTATCGGAATGAAAAGGAAGCCTCTCGTTCCAAGTTTGAAGTTTTGCGGACAGGCTATGTTCTTGAAGGTGGGGAGGAAGTGAGCCTTGCCAAACTTCTTTCAGAAATTCCAGATGTCTGGGATACACCAGAATGGGGATTTCCAAAAGGACGATTGGATTCCTTTGAAACGGAGTTCGCATGCGCAATGCGTGAAGTGAAAGAGGAAACAGGTCTTACACTACAGGACTTCATCCCTATACGGAATCTCCATCCAATTCAAGAGACATTTTTTGGTAGCAACCATATTCATTATTGTCATAAGTATTTTTTAGCCTATATGCCAACCATAAAGGATATAGGAATTGATACAAACAATGCGCATATGGTGAGAGAGATTGGAAATATTCGCTGGTTTTCTTTGGATGATGCCCTCCGAATCATACGACCTGATAACGTGGAGAAGAAAGAAATTCTTCTGAAGGCAAGCAGTCTTCTACGGAATTATTGCCCACTTCGTTTCTCTACGCCAAAGGTAGATGGAGCAGTTTCGTAAATACACTCCAGATGAATTACAATATCTTTGGAGAACAACTGTGGACCCTGAGGCCCGCAAGCTCTTATATACATATTTAAGCAAAGTTCATAATCCGCCCTTTTTTCCTATGGAAGGAGGTGCCTCTACACAAGAAGAGATAGATTCTATGGAAAAGGACTATGGTCTCTATCCTTCCTTGGATGACCCCAACTTTCATCAGAAACTTCTCCAAAAACTTGAGTTCGCTGAAAATAAACAGGACCCTATCACGGATGAAGACAGAGGGGAGAATTTGTGCGGAGATGGGCGCGAATTTGAATTGAGCGCAGTTCAGCGATTTGTTGCTCGGTTCCTTGCTCCAGAATGCCCCTATCAATCTGCTCTTCTTTATCACGGAGTCGGTGTAGGTAAAACATGCGCGGCTGTATCTATTGCTGAAAATTATCTTCGCATTTTCCCCCGTAAAAAAGTCATTGTAGTGGCCCCTCCGAATATTCAGCCGAACTTTCGCAATACTATTTTTAATCTGAATGAAGTTCGCATTCCTGAAGATGAAAACACACCCAATACACACAATGGATGTACTGGGAATTTTTATCTTCAGCGCACAGGAACAGAGTTTGTAAAGGAGATTTCTGTCATTAAAACACGAGTTCGTGCCACAATAGACGCGCGCTATGAATTTATGGGATACATCCAATTCTTCCGCTACATTGAAACTGTAAAACGAAGCAACCCAAAAAACTGGAAAAAAGCAGTTCGCCAAGCCTTTGAAGGTCGTATGGTCATTATTGATGAGGCTCACAACTTGCGCGATGTTCCCGGTGAGACTTCGGATGATAATTTGGATGTCGCAGGGGGTGATGAAGAAGTTGCTGATTCTGTAGGCGGAAAGCGGTTGCGACCGAGTTTATTAGATGTTTTGGATACATGCTATGGAATTAAATTAGTGCTTTTGACTGCGACGCCAATGTATAACAACTATATGGAAATTGCGAGTCTGCTGGAGCTTCTTCTGCGGAACGACAAGCGGTTTGAGCGGAAATTTGAGCTCACAAGCACAGATTTTTTCAGTTTTGAGAAAGGAAAATTCTGGGAGGAGGGAGGAGAAGAGAAATTGGCGCGGGCCGCAGGTGCGTATATCAGTTTTATGCGCGGAGAAAATCCGTTGACATTCCCTGTTCGCCTGGCACCCTTCTATGAAGGAGGAGTTCCCAAGTTTTCTGCCTGGCCAAAATTTGCTCCGAATGTGGCCGCAGTTCCTCCTGCCTCCGCAGAAAATGTCCAGAAACTCCCCCTCGTTCCTGTCCAATTTGAAGGCGACTCCGTGGAGACGTATCTGAATATTTCACAAAGAGCAGTGGAATCTGCGGGGGTGGGGGTGAGCAGTATTGACACAATGGTTCAGAGCGGAAATTGGCTTTTCCCTGCCCGCTCTGAGGATATGGCTCCTGAAATGCGTATCCGCGATACAGGATTTGACGCATGTTTTAATGAAACAACGGAATCTGGATATCTTCAGTATGCGTCTACGATGGGCGCGCCGACATGGCTTCTGAAAGAGAATTTGGGGGCGGTCAGTCCAAAGGCGAAGTTTGTTCTGAATTCCATCCAAGGCGCAGAAGGAGTTATTTTCATCTACAGCCGCTTCATTAAATCAGGTGCTTTGCCCCTCGTCTTGGCACTTGAGGCAAATGGATATACACCCTATGGTCGCAATCGCGTTGGATTCTTGAAAGATGGTGTCCAGTCACCTGATGGGCTCCAATGCGCGCTTTGCCCTCTGAAAAGTAAACAGCACAAAGGTGCGGACCACGAATTTGTTCGCGCGACCTATGTTTTATTGACAGGTAAAGCGGCACTTTCACCGAACAATCCTGCGATGGTAGCAGCGGCCGTTGCCAAATCTGGAAAAGGGGGCGTTGGAAATGAGAATGGAGCGCAAGTGAAAGTGATTATCGGGTCACAAGTAGCAAGTGAAGGTATTGATTTGAAATATATCCGCGAGATTTACGTCTTTGATAGCTGGTTCCATTTGAATAAGATGGAGCAAGTTCTCGGTCGTGGTGTCCGCACATGTAGTCATTCACGCCTGGATACGCCGAAACAGAATACAACTATCTATTTAATGGTGAATCAATTCCCAGAAGAAGAGGACCGTGAAACTGCGGATATGTATATGTATCGCATTGCGATGGCAAAGGCGCAACAAATCGGAAAAGTGTCACGAATTCTGAAAAAATACGCGCTGGATTGTAATCTAAATATTGACGCAATTAAGATTCGCGAGGGTCAGCTGGATGACCAGGAACATATTGATGCGCATGGAAATCGGCGCACTGTTGAACTTCATGATGTTCCCTTTACTGCGGTGTGTGATTGGATAGAAGAAGACCAGTGTGATTATACATGTGGAAATAAGGTTGAAATAGATATGACAGACCTTGATACCAGCACATATGATGAGTATGCTGCCGCCTGGCATGAGAGTAAACTGAAACAGGTGATTCGCAAGATTTTCCAGGGAGATGGTGGCATTGAGACACCTTATTTTACATTGGAATATCTCCATAAATTCGTTCCTACATTTCAAGCCCTTCCCTTGAGCGCTTTGCGAATTCTCATGAATGATATTGTTGAGAATCAATCATTCAGAATTCGTATAGGGGGGCGTGAAGGATATATTGTAAAGCGCAATAAATACTATCTTTTCCAGCCGCTTGAGATTTCACGTATAGATATTCCTGTTGCGTTGCGCATTCAACAATATCCTGTGAAGCGTGATGTGTTTGAGCCACCTATGCGTGAGGTGAAACGCGCAGAAGTTGTGAGTGTAAATATCTGGGACAGTTTCACTGCGTGGGCTATGACCATTAAAGATGGAACCGCTGGATTTGATATTCCTGATTCTGTAAAAGGGCTCATGGAAGCGCGAATTCCGAATAAGAGTGAATTGGAGAAAGAATATCAGCGCCTTTTCGGTGTGGTATGGCTCTATCAATCTATGAAAGACAATGAACCTTGGAGAACAACACTAGCAAATGTTCTTCTGGGACTTGTCTGGGATGAATTTTTGAATCCACAGGAACAGCTGAAGGAACTGACAACGGAAGGAGGACGCGCAGTGGCTGCTGCTGCTCAGCAACTTATGATAAAAGGCTCAAGAGAGGCATTCCGCTACGTGGAACCGAGCACGGGCCTTCTGAAATACGTCTGCGGAGACAAACCGTGTGATGTATCCGTTGCGAATGCGTTTGACGCAGACCCCGCGGACCCTCTCAATAAGTTTGAGGCAAATATGGCAACCATGGGTGTTCCGTATGGATTTTTGGTGCCAAATCTGAAGAGCAGTGTTTTAGTCTTTAAGACAACGGATAAGCCGGCTGCTTCTGGAAAAGCCCCCCCGAAAGGTGGTGTGTGCGATATTGTCACACAAATCTCACATCATTTGGAGGAGTTAGTAAAGATTGGAAATCTCTTGAGTGAGGCTGGATTCCCACGATTTGGCTTAACAATGGAGGACTTTACTGGAGGGCGGAAGTTCCAGAATGCGTCCCGCGCTTGTAGTATTAAGAATGTTGTGCTACGATGGATGGACCTGACAGGCGTGAGAGGGAAGAGATGGTTTTTGCGACCGGTTGCGGCCTACAAGTCAAAGCACCAGGTTTTGCTGGAAAAACCAAAGAAACCTCGCGCGAAAAAGGGGTCAGCCGCAGTTGCGGAAGGAAAGAAATAAGGAGGACAACCTAAAATTTGACTGAACAATTAGAGCCAGAGGTAGTAGTAGCATGGAAAAGCATACAGCACTCTTTGAAGAACGCGTGAGCCTTACTGCTCGTGATTTGCGGGCTGAAATCTCAGATTTTGAAGGAATTCTGCTTGAGAAACTCAGCACGCGACTGGAGAATAAATGCTCACGCCATGGATTTGTAATCCCTGGTTCTCTGAAGATTCTCGCACGGTCCATGGGATACGCAGAACCTGGCCGCTTCACTGGAGATGTTGTTTATCATATCCAGGCGGAAGGGAGTGTTTACAATCCACCCTCTGGTATTGAGCTTGTCGGCACAGTCATTCGCAAGAACAAGATGGGTATGTATGCGAGTTACGAGGATGCGATTCAGATGATTCTTCCTCGTGACCTTCATATTGGAAATGTAGACTTTGAGAATGTTCAGGTCGGTCAGAAGGTGCGTGTTCAGATTCAGAAGTCGCGCTTTCAGGTGAATGACCCTTATATTCTCAGTGTCGGCCTCTTCTTGGGCCTTGCGGAGGGCGGAGAGGAGGCTTCTGTATCTCCGGTGGAAACTGAAGAAGAGGGGGAGGAGAAAAAGGAGGAGGGTGAAGGTGAAGGTGAGGGCGAGGGTGAAGGTGAGGGTGAGGGTGAGGCCGAAGCTGAAGCAGGTCCAGAGAGTGAAGAGGCTCCTCTTGTAATTGAAAATGAAGGAGAAGAAAATGGTGAAGAGGAAGAAGTCACAGAAACCCCCGCCCCTGCGCCAGCGCCTGAAGGACAGGAAGGAGGAAATTCTTCAACTGTTTCCCCGATTCGCTTCTACAACAAAAATCCCGAATACCGTGAATTCAGCAATTTCTATGCCGCCCCTTTCACATTGGATGAAAAGATTTGGCCAACTGTGGAGCATTACTTCCAGGCTATGAAGTTTCCGAACGATTCCGCCTACCAGGAAGAAATCCGAAAGGCAAGCACTCCCGCTAAGGCAAAACTCATGGGCCAATCTAAAGAACATCCGATTCGTCCCGACTGGGATGTGGAGCGTGAAGGAGTGATGGTCAAGGCCTTGGAGGCCAAATTTACTCAGAATGAGGCACTCAAAAAGCTTCTTCTAAATACTGGAAAGCGCAACCTTGAAGAGGCTTCTCCTATTGATTCCTACTGGGGCACTGGTCGTAATGGAAAAGGTAAGAATCGTATGGGTGTTCTTCTCATGAATCTCCGGTCTAGATTGGCGCAGACCTAAGCGCGGAAACAGATTTCATTCATTGTTCAAACGATAAAGGAGAGTCTATGGAGCTGAGTGCAGCTGAATACGAAGAAAGAAAATTGCTTCTGGAAGGAATCAAGAAGTTAGTGAAAAGCGAACAGGAGCTTCTTTTTTCCATCTTGAAAACGGAGAAGGTAGATTTTAGTGAAAATAGCAATGGTATTTTTTTTGATGTTGCGAAGTTGACTCCCGCTGCATATCGCGCCTGTAAGAATTTTATTGATTTTTGTCAACTGAATCGCGATACTCTTCAGTCACGCGACGATGAACAAAGGAAAGTCCAAGATATTGTAGACTCCTACACCTAAGGCCCTGGCTCCTTTTTAAAATAAGAATGCTGGACCAAGTGCTTCAGTGGACCCAAACGAATCCCTCTCGGAACAATGGAGTTGCTCCTATAGAGATTCGCATTAAAAGTGATACAGATGAAAGTGCAACCGTTATCAATGGTCCTGGAGGAACAGTGGCGACCCCGCTGGACCCACCTGGTCCTGTCTCCTTTTATCTGTGGCACACAGATGCGATGTATCGCGCAGGCACAAATCTTCTCCGCAGACAGATTCTTCGCGAGGCAATTGTGGATATTACGAAGAAAGTAACGGAACAGTGTAAGGGACACCGCTGGTCCAAGAAAAAAGTTCTTGAACAGCTCGCAGCTCAGCAATCTGCGCATGTGAGCCCTCCACAGGATACTCCTGATTTAGATGATGCCCTCTGCTATGTGCTAAACTTTCAGAAAATTATCCTGGATGACGTCCATAAGAAGGTGTATGCGTTTCCACGAGATTGGCGCGATTGGTCTGGAGAAGTGCCTGTGTGGATGACTGGCTTAGGAACACGTTGTCTTCTTCACCTTCCCGGTGAGCGCCACCTCACAAAGGGCGTAGCCTCTTGGCTGACTCTTCTGGAAGCAGAGGGATGGCGCGTGGAATGGCCCACGGTAGATGGGAAAGTTGAGGACTTGAAAACAAAATGTGAAACACTGGGAATTAAGCCGAAAGCCGAAAAACCGAAGAAGGAAGATTGGAGTGCTGTACTCGGTCGCACACAGGCCATTCAACATCTTGGACAGGAGTTCTCATAAAAGTGGGGTCAAAAGTTTGACAACACGCCAGCCCAAAGCGAAAGCTACATAAGTGAATAGGAAACTCAGCCAGGATGGAACTCTACTCTGCCGAAGCTGAAAAGATTAAAAAACTGATTTCTGATTGGTTGGCTTCATCCGACCAGGAATTGGAAATGACCTTTGGCATGGGAGGTGTGGATATTACGACCTTTCTCTCCGTTGCAAAACGTCTGAAAGCTCGTGGATTTCACGCCACGGCTCAGGATGACCGCATGACGATTTCCACACCGCAACACATTCGCTTTACTCTTCTTGGCCTCGGCACCATTCAGAGCTACTGCCAGGATGATATTCTCGCAGGAAAGCCGTTCGTCGCCATGATTAAGGACCGCACACTTCCTGAGGCAAATGTTGACCTGGATGATTACGATACACGCATCAAGGTGCGCCGTGAACTTGGACTTGCCGCAGATGATGCAAAAATCAAGGAACTCTTTACGACCTGGAAACAGGAGCGCAAAGCATTCCGTGTGATTCGCCGATGGAGCTTTGAAACGGAAGGAATGGTGATTGATATGTCCATTGTTCGCTCTACCGCGCGCGACAAGGGCGGCAATTACAAGTGGCAGCGCTCTTTTAAGGACCAGGATGTCATGGTCGCAACACCTCAATATGAGATTGAAGTGGAGCTGAAGCGTATGAGCGGTGACACGGTGGACAGTGCGCTGAAGCGCTTGATTCGTGGTGCTGGCGAGGTTCTCCGTGGAATCCAGAAGAATACATTTCTTCTGCGCAAATCCGTGCGTGATAAGGCTCTGCGCGGATACAAGGAGCTCACAGGACTGGATAAGTTCCGCGGTGTTGCGCCAATTACGCTGGAGATGGAAGGATTCTCCAAGGAGCGAGAAGCTGGACGGCCCAGTATTCGCGACGGCTACAATGTAACAGATAAGGCTGACGGCCTGCGTGTCATGGCTTTCTGTGATGGACGCGGTGAGCTATTTCTCTTTGATATGGCACTCAATGTGTATCGCACATGCCTCGTGAATCAGGCGTGCCGCTATTCTCTTCTAGATGGCGAGTGGATTAGCCAGTCCAAGACAAATACTCCTCTTCATCAGCTCCTGCTCTTTGATATCTACATTGACGTGGATAAGAAGGATGTGACACAGCTCCCCTTCTACGCAAAGGATAGTGAAGAGACACGCTATTCCAAGATGACCAAATGGGTGACTCGCTGGAATGATGGGACAACCGTATTGCCTGGTGTGACCGCGGCAACAAAGCTCCAGGTCGTCATGAAGACGTTTCATTTCGCAGAAAAGGGTGACAGTGGCATCTTCATTGCTGCGGGGCGCAGCCTGGATGGCCGTCCCGTTTACAACACGGATGGTCTCATCTTCACTCCCAATGATAAGCCGCTTCCCGCAAAGGCAGGTGTTGGATTCTTGGAGCAATTCAAGTGGAAGCCGTCTGAGGACAACACCATTGACTTCCTGGTCACCTTTGAGAAGTTTACCGATTCTCGTGAAGACCGCTTGACAGTGGGTGTGAAGCCTGATACAGGTGAGACAGTCGCTTACAAGACACTGCGCCTCTTCGTAGGAAGCAGCGTGGATGCGGCCTATGAGAATCCTCGTGATGCGATTCTTGAGGAGCGCGGGCTCGGCGTTCAAAAAGGACAGCTCGCGGGGAAGCACGAGTATCGCCCTGTTCCGTTTAATCCAAAGGAATACCCTGATACAATGGCCAGTCTTTGCTATCTGGAGATGCACAAGGATGAGAGCACAGGTGAGGAATACGTGATGACGGAAAAGACCATGGAGCCGATTCAAGATAAGAGTATCGTGGAAATGCGCTATGACCCCGCGGAGCCTCCTGGGTGGCGCTGGAAGCCTCTTCGTGTGCGCATGGACAAGACTGAGCGACTCCAGCGTGGTATTCTCGGTCGCACACTGAATAGTGATAAGGTTGCGGAGTCTGTTTGGAACAGTATTCACGAGCCGATTACGCAGAGCATGATTCGCACAGGCAATGAGCAGCCTGCGGAGAGTGAAATTGCCGCGCTATCCAAGACAGTGGAGGGCCGCGAAGCAGTGGCTCGTCGTTACTTTGAACGGAAGGCTCCTGCGCAAGACCTTTTGAAGGTGCGTGGTCTCCGTGATTTCCACAACAAGTGGATTAAGGAGAGGATTCTCTACAAGGCTGGCCTCCCTGAGCCTGGGCGCACAATTCTGGATTTGGCTGTCGGGAAAGCTGCGGACCTTCAGAGATGGCGTCGCGCAGGCGTGCGCTTCGCCTTTGGCACAGATATTGCTGGTGAAAACATCACGGACCCGCAGAATGGCGCCTATCGTCGTTATTTGGATACTGTCGCACGCGCTCCCAAGGACACAGTGCCCCCTATGATATTCGCAATTGCAGACAGCAGCAAGCGACTTATTGATGGAACTGCGGGAGCGACAGAGCAGGAAAAGGATATTCTGCGCAGCGTGTTTGGGCGTGTGCGCCCTGCGGGCGCGGTGCCTCCCTTTGTAGAGCGTGAAGGTGCCAGCAAGCTGGCTGATGGCGCTGATTGTATTACGGTAATGTTCTCTCTTCACTACTTCTTTGAGACGAAGGACACCTTTGATGGATTCCTGCGGAATGTTGCTGATACACTCAAGGTGGGTGGTTATTTCATTGGCTGCTGCTTTGATGGAGAGAAGGTGTTTGAGTTGCTGCGCGGTGTGGAGACTGGCTCATCCAAAGCGGGTATTGATGGTGATTCTCTCCTGTGGACAATTACCAAACAATATGCGGAGGATGATATTCCTGATGGAGATGAGGGATTTGGATTGCCGATTGATGTGGAGTTCATTAGTATTGGCACGGAGCATAGGGAATACCTGGTGCC
>JACCDT010008477.1_pt1 | contig 12473 bp, 15 predicted proteins | sample 7446291 | NCBI WGS metagenome assembly JACCDT01 (sample SAMN15323446, study PRJNA562643) | freshwater metagenome | isolation source: river surface water | place: USA:Blue River Watershed | collected 2017-08-17
GATGGTGTGCCTGCGCCCGTCAAGGTTAAGAATTCAGGAGGGGTTACGCTTGTGACCAATGCTGGATCGAACGGTAAATTCTTGGGTGTTCTTGATTTTGATGTGAAGGCCGGCAAGATTAGCGACTTCCGATACAAACTATTGCCAGTATTCTCCAATCTTCTGCCTGCCGATGCGGGAATGAGTGCATTAATTAAAAAGATTCGTGCTCCATACGAGGCCAAGCTTTCAGAAAAATTAGCCATGACCGATGGTCTCCTGTATCGTCGCGGTAACTTTAATGGCAGCTTTGATCAAGTCATTTTGGATGGACTTATTAAACAGAAAAATGCAGAGATTTCATTCTCGCCCGGTTTCCGTTGGGGTACATCGCTATTACCGGGTGAGTCCATCACGATGGAGCATTTATTGGATCAAACCGCCATTACCTATCCATTTACTACTGTCACAAATATGACGGGTGAAACCATCAAAACAGTATTAGAGGACGTAGCAGATAATTTATTCAATCCAGACCCGTATTACCAACAGGGCGGGGATATGGTTCGTGTCGGCGGATTACAGTACACCATTGATCCGGCTGGGGGCGCTGGTAAACGCATCTCTGAAATGCGCTTAAACGGCAAACTGATTGAGGCGGGTAAAACCTATAAGGTTGCTGGTTGGGCTCCCGTATCCGAAGAGGCAAAAGCGGCTGGCGGTGAAGCAATTTGGGATTTAATGGCTCGTCATTTGAAGGATGTAAAGACGATCAAAGCGGTTAAGTTGAATGAGCCGATTATCAAAGGCGTTTCTGGCAATCCCGGTATGGTCACCATTTAATCGCATCCAAAAGGACGGCTCTATGAAATTACTTGCTCGACAATTTTTTTCTGCCGCAGCATTGATCGCAACTCTTTGCTTGGGATCTAATGTTGCTTTAGCAGACCCAACCAAGGTGGTTTATCACATTGATGATGCTGCTAGTCAGGGTCTTAAGGGCTTGAGGAATATTCGTAATCATTTAGATGTCTCGCCGCAAACCAAAATTATTGTGGTGACCCATGCGAACGGTGTTGACATTCTGATGGATGGCGCCAAGGACGCAAAGAGCGGAACGGAGTATGCCCCCTTGGTAGGCGCATTGAAATCGAGGGGAGTACGTTTTGAGGTTTGTGAAATTACCCTACGTAATCGCAGTCTCAAAAAGGAGCAATTTACCTTGGACGCAGAGTTCACCCCCTCTGGCGTAGTTCGCATAGCAGACCTGCAATACAAGGATAGATACGCCTATATACGGCCCTAAGCACCAGCCCTTATAACTTTGGCTTATAAGGGTATTTCAAATGAATCTAGCTTTAGAGCGCTAAATTCATGATTTAAATGCACTTTTCTAAGTTTCTACAATAAAATCTCCGGAAACTTAATACTATAAGTAATGAATATGAGAAAAGTTGTATTAACTCTTGCCGTGGGGATGTTTGGCTTGATTGAGCCCAGCACTGCTGCGCCCAACTTAAAGCATGGCAAGGAAATCGAAGATCAGAAGTGCTACAAATGCCATGCGGATAAATCCGGCTTTGGAGATGGCACCATTATTTATACCCGCAAGGATCGTCGCGTACAAAATCTGGAGCGCCTGAAGGTGATGGTGGCGCGTTGTAATACGGAGTTACGTCTTGATCTCTTTCCAGAGGATGAGGCTGACGTAACTGCCTATCTGAACCAGCAGTACTATAAATTTAAACCCTAATTTTTGTTATGAATGATTTAACTCCGGAGCAAATTAGCTCTCTGGGTAGTCAGGCTTTACTGATTACCTTCCTCATTACCGCTGCATTGGGCGCCATTATGCAAAAGACCAGCTTTTGTACTCTTGGTGCGGTATCGGATGGAGTGCTAATGGAGGATTGGTCGAGAATGCGGCAATGGTGTTTAGCCATTGGTGTCGCAATTCTGGGAGTTGCCCTGATGTCGCATTTGGGCTGGATTGATGTCAGCAAGTCTTTTTATACTGGCAATCGCGTGCTATATCTATCGACCGTGATTGGAAGCGTGCTCTTTGGAATTGGCATGGTCTTGGCCTCTGGTTGCGGCAGCAAGACTCTGATTCGTATTGGTGGCGGTAATCTGAAGTCATTGGTAGTCTTCATTGTTTTAGGACTGGTTGCTTATATGACCATGCGCGGCTTTCTGGGCGTCTTGAAGGCAAATACGATCGACAAGGTTGCGCTCACCTTATCGACCAATCAAGATTTGCCCAGCTTACTATCCGCCTCTTTTGGAATCGCCAAGGAAAATCTTCGTTCGATACTCGCTCTGATCATTGGCGGTGCATTTATTGCCTTTGCAATCGCGAAGAAATCATTTTGGAATACCGAAAATCTTCTTGCTGGGCTTGGCGTTGGTCTGGCAATTACTGCGATCTGGTGGGTCTCAGGACATTACGCACACCTTGCGGAAGATCCTAATACATTACAAGAGGCATTCTTAGTCACAAATTCTGGGCGTATGGAGAGTCTATCCTTTGTGGCGCCATATGCGTACTCGTTGGATTGGCTAATGTTTACCAGTGATAAATCCAAAGTCTTAACGATCGGAATCGTGGCAGTTCTTGGAATGATCATTGGTTCTGCCATCAGCTCAATCGTGAGTAAAAACTTTCGCTGGGAGTCCTTCCGTGGAGTGGAAGACACTGCCAATCATCTAGTGGGTGCGGCCTTTATGGGTTTTGGTGGTGTGACCGCCGTTGGCTGTACAGTGGGGCAGGGCTTAAGCGGCCTTTCTACCTTGGCCCTGAATTCATTTATTGCCTTCCCCGGGTTTATTCTGGGAGCTTACTTAGGCCTGCTGTATTTGCAATGGCGACTGAGTCCCAAGCCCTGTTAAGCCTTAAAATACAGTCATGACCATTGATTGGACCTCGTTCACTCCAGGGCCTGCGTTAGCAGGCGGCATTCTTTTAGGGATTGCAGCCTCTCTCTACGTTCTATTTAATGGACGTATTCTGGGCATTAGCGGAATTGTGGGCGGTCTCTTGCAGGCTAAAAAATCCGATTGGCTCTGGAGGCTGAGTTTCATTCTTGGTTTATTGACAGCGCCTTTATGGGCCAAGTATGTATTTCAGATTTCAGTGCACACTGTGATTGATGCAAATTACATTACTTTGTTAATTGCCGGTGTGCTGGTTGGCTTTGGCGCTCGTTATGGCTCAGGGTGTACAAGTGGTCACGGCATTTGTGGTTTATCTAGACTATCCCCTCGATCATTGATTGCCACAATTTGTTTTATGGCCTGCGGATTCTTAATTGTTTACGTAATGCGTCATCTTTTTTAATGCCATGAGCCAAAATAGTTCTGTTTTCTCAAACGTGAGTGAGTACCTGATTGGGGTTCTCTTTGGCTTAGGTCTGATGGTTTCTGGCATGACCAATCCGGCAAAGATCACAGCCTTCTTGGATTTAGCGGGTCCATGGGATCCATCCTTAATCTTCGTGATGGGAGGCGCAGTTCTCGTAGGCTTGATTGCTTTCTATCTTGCAAAAAAGAGAACAGAAAGTTTTTTAGGTGGCGCGATGCATATACCAACACGTCGTGATATTGATCGGCCCCTGATTATTGGTAGTGCTCTATTTGGAGTCGGCTGGGGTCTCGCGGGCTTTTGCCCTGGGCCAGCCTTGGTTTCTCTTGGTACTGGCGAGTTAAAGGCTGTTGTTTTTGTAATTGCCATGTTAGCCGGGATGGTGTTATTTGATGTGCTGGGCCAAAAGAAGTAGATCAAGGCCCATTATTTTGTGAGGATTGCATGAACGTACATATTTCTTGTCATAACCCAACGTTTGGAACTGCTGGTCAAATTGAACCGAGTGATGTTGCTGAGATTGCGCAGCAGGGTTACAAAAGCATTATTAATAATCGTCCTGATGGTGAGGAAGGGCCTGAGCAACCCAGCAATGCTTCAATTGCCGCAATGGCGAAATCACAAGGCCTGGAGTATGCCTACTTGCCCGTTGTTAGTGGAGCCATCACTCCAGAACAAGTGATTGAAATGTCTAAGTTGTTAAAGACCATGCCTCAGCCAATCTTAGCTTTTTGTCGCTCCGGTGCCCGTTCTACCTTTTTATACCAACTCGCTTTGCAAAACTCCTGATTGTGAGATGAAAAAGGCTGCTTTACTAGGTCAAGAAGAGCGAAGCATTCTTGAGACGGAGTTATCCAATTGGGCTAAGCTGCCTAATCGGGATGCAATTGCTCGTTCTTATCAATTTAAGGATTTCAAGAGCGCCTTTGCCTTTATGACCCAGTGTGCCATGCACGCTGAGGAGATGAACCATCATCCTGAGTGGTTGAATGTGTGGAATCGTGTTGAAGTAACCTTATCGACCCACGACTCTGGCGGATTAACTCAACGTGATATTGAATTAGCCCGCGCAATGGATCATTGTGCAGCTCATTATCTAGATAAAAAATAATATGCGTACTTGGCACATGAAACGAAACTGTTCGTTTACGCCAAGGCAAGTGGGGTACTTTTACCTTTCCATGTTCGTTTTCTCATCGCTGATCGCTGCGTATTTCTTAATACAGGGCGTCTGGATGATATTGCTATTTACGATGATTGAGCTTAGTGCTCTAGGAATCGCATTAATCGTCTATGCAAGACACGCTCTTGATTATGAATCCATCGCCATTGATGGTAGCTCAATTACGGTTGAGAAGAGTATTGGTGGCAAAACGGAGCGCCATGAGTTCAATACACGGTGGATGCAGTTAAAACAAGAAGAAGATGGTAAGCGCTTAATTCGGATTGAACAAAGCGATAAAGAGCTGCCGATCGGTATTTTTGTTCCTCTAGATGCACGAGTCCAATTTTTTAATGATCTGCGTCAGCAAATTCGCCATGAGACTTAAGCCAACAGGTAAACTAGGCATTTAGACTCAAAGGAACAGCTTGGTATGCGGATTGAGATACCAGACGATAAAAAATTAGTGCATGAAGCCATCATTCCATTGCGCTGGGGTGATATGGATGCATTTGGTCACATTAACAATACTGTGTACTTTCGGTATATGGAGCAGGGTCGTATCCATTGGATTGAGTCGTTTGGATTTGGTATTCAGCATACGGATGGCGGAGCTCTAATCGCCAACGCGTTCTGCAATTTCTATACACAAGTATCGTACCCTGGTGATCTGATCGTTAAAACATATATCGGCAAAGTGGGTCGGACTAGTGTTGATATCTATAACTTAATGTCACTTGCGAGTAATCCTGAAGAGCTTTGTGCGGCTGGCGGCACCACATTAGTATGGGTCAATTTCAAGACCAAGCGACCTGCACCATGGCCTGAGCCCTTCAAAAAACATCTGGGATTAGTTTGAGCTCTTTACTTGTTGCCCCAGAGTCTTTGTATAAGGACTTAAGTCTCTTTGACACCATCATTGATGTTCGCTCACCAGCAGAGTTCGCGCTTGATCATATTCCCGGCGCAATCAATTGCCCAGTTTTAAGTAATGAAGAGCGCGCTCAAGTAGGCACAATCTATAAACAAGAGTCTCCCTTTGCTGCCAAGAAAATTGGTGCAGCTCTCGTCGCCAAGAACATTGCCACCCATCTTCAAGCCCATTTTTTAAATAAAGAACGAGACTGGAAGCCTCTGGTGTATTGCTGGCGGGGTGGAGAGCGCAGCGGCGCATTTACACATATCCTGCAACGCATTGGTTGGAAGGCGCATCAACTTCGAGGTGGTTACCAAGACTATCGACGTCAGGTGATTATTGATTTGGAGTGCTGGACTAAGCAACTCCGCTTTAAAGTGATTTGTGGCATGACCGGCAGCGGTAAAACTCGACTTCTGAATCAGTTAAAGGAGCATGCACAAGTATTGGACCTAGAGGGCTTAGCTGCTCATCGCGGGTCTGTGCTGGGAGGCCTTCCCAATCAGGAGCAGCCAAGTCAAAAAGCCTTCGAGACAGCCTTATGGAATACGGTGCGTAACTTTGATCACCAACAGATTATCTTTGTTGAATCTGAGAGCAAGAAGGTTGGTGGCTTGCATATTCCAGATACATTGATGGAGCAAATTCGGAATGGAGCATGCCTGGAAATTCAGGCAGAGCGGGCAGTACGAGTGGATTGTTTAATGGAAGACTATGCGCACTTCTTGGAAGATAGCCAAAGCTTGGAGCAATTGCTCGGCTTACTCACTCAGCGCTATGGCAAGGCACAAATTGCTAAATGGCAGGCGCTCTCCCAAGAAAAAAACTTTCGGTCGCTGGTAGATGAGCTACTGGTGCGACACTATGACCCTGCCTATACCGATTCGATTCAACGAAACTTCCCAAACTACTCAAACGCTCAGAAGCTTGTGCTTCAGAGTGCTAAACCGGCAGCCTATCAAGCGCTAGCCGATCAGCTTAAGTCCTAACTAAACGCCTGTATTCCGGTTTGAGCTCGTCCCAAGATAAGGGCATGAATATCATGAGTGCCCTCATAGGTGTTGACCACCTCGAGGTTGAGCATATGACGAATCACGCCATATTCATCTGAAATTCCGTTGCCACCCAACATATCACGAGCCATACGGGCGATATCCAATGCCTTACCGCAAGAGTTGCGTTTCATGATGGAGGTCACCTCTGGAGCGGCAGTGCCTTCATCTTTCATGCGCCCTAAACGCAGAACACCCTGTAAAGCCATCGCGATATCTGTTTGCATATCGGCTAATTTCTTCTGGATTAATTGATTTGCAGCGAGTGGGCGACCAAATTGTTGGCGATCGAGCGTGTACTGACGTGCGGTATGCCAACAGAACTCAGCAGCACCTAAGACCCCCCATGAAATACCATAGCGTGCAGAGTTGAGGCAAGTGAAGGGGCCTTTTAGTCCAGTGATTTCAGGGAACTCATTCTCTGCTGGGACAAAAACCTCATCCATAACAATCTCACCAGTAATTGAGGCGCGTAAACCTTGTTTACCAGTAATTTTGGGGGCACTTAAACCTTTCATCCCTTTTTCTAGGATGAACCCACGAATTTGATCGGCATCATTTTTTGCCCAGACCACAAATACATCCGCAATCGGCGAGTTAGAGATCCACATCTTGGAACCAGTGAGCGAATAACCGCCCGGGACCTTCTTAGCGCGCGTGATCATGCCGCCCGCATCCGAACCAAAGTTTGGCTCAGTTAGGCCAAAACAGCCAATCCATTCACCGGTCGCTAATTTGGGCAGGTATTTCTGTTTCTGGGCTTCGCTGCCAAACTCATTGATGGGTACCATGACCAAGGATGACTGCACGCTCATCATCGAGCGATATCCAGAGTCGACTCTCTCAATCTCCCGCGCAATTAAGCCATAAGAAACGTAATTGAGATTTGCGCCGCCATATTGCTCTGGAATAGTGATTCCCAAGAGACCTAATTCGCCCATTTCTCGAAAGATCGAGGGATCGGTACTCTCAGCACGGAAGGCCTCCTGGACGCGTGGCGCTAACTTGCCTTGCGCATATTCTCGAGCGGCATCAGCGATCATCCGCTCCTCGGTACTTAGTTGATCTTGGAGGAGGAGGGGGTCTTCCCAGTGAAAGCTTGGTTTACTCATATATACCTAACATTGATCTTCGGTGAATTACGACGAATACCGCTATTCTATGAAATATTCCTATTGCTTACCGAAAATAGTCTATCTAACGCCCAAAAGCTCGATGCGCCGCCAATACCGCTATTACGACCTCATCTTAGCTGCTTTTGTAGCGGTGATTCTCTGCTCAAACTTTATTGGTGCCGGTAAGGCGGCCACGATTGATCTACCGTATTTTGGCCTAGTTGTTTTTGGTGCAGGCATCCTATTTTTTCCAATTTCGTACCTAATTAGTGATGTGCTTACCGAGGTCTATGGCTATGCGTATGATCGGCGGACAGTCTGGGCTGGATTTGCGGCTCTAGGCTTTGCAGCCATCATGGCCCAAGTCGTGATTCATTTGCCGGTCGCCCCCGGTTCATATATGGCGAACTACCAGCAAGGCTTAGAAACCATCTTTGGCAATTCCTGGCGTATTGCCCTGGGTTCGATGATTGCATTTTGGTGCGGTAGCTTTGTAAATAGCTATGTCTTGGCCAAAATGAAGATCTGGACCCAAGGAAAATATTTATGGACTCGAACGATTGGTTCTACGGCAACCGGCGAGTTAGTCGATTCTTCTTTGTTCTATATGATTGCCTTTTATGGCATTTGGCCAACAGCGGAAATTATTCAGGTGGCAGTGGCGCAGTATGTGCTTAAGACCTCTTGGGAGATTTTGGCTACCCCATTTACCTACTGGATTATTGGCTATTTAAAGCGCAAAGAGAATGAAGATTATTTTGATACCAATACCAATTTCACACCATTTCAATTAAAGGTTGATCGATGATATTTAAGGATCCACGCATTCAAAATAGCGATATCACACCACGTGATGTGTTTGAGCATCGCCGCGAGTGGTTAAAGACTGCAGCAATGGGTTCGCTGGCTGTTGGGCTTGGCTCATGGTTGGAGCGAGAGGCCTTTGCTAAATCGCCAGCCACTAAAGAGAAACTAGCGGCAAAGTTGAATGAACAGTATTCCACGAGGGAGACCGCCACCTCGTATGAAGAAGTAACCAGTTATAACAATTTCTATGAGTTTGGTATGGATAAAGAGGATCCTGCTAAATATGCCGAGCGCTTACAAACCCGACCTTGGGCGATCAGCGTTGAGGGTATGGTTAAAAAACCAATGACGATTGATATCGATACCTTACTCAAGTTGGCGCCGATGGAAGAGCGTATCTATCGTATGCGTTGCGTAGAGGGTTGGTCGATGGTTATTCCTTGGAATGGCTATGCGCTGTCTCATCTCATTCAGAGGGTAGAGCCCCTAGGTTCGGCTAAGTACATTGAGTTCATTAGCTTGGCTGATCCTAAACAGATGCCGGGTTTACGTAGACCCGTATTGGATTGGCCGTATCGTGAGGGCTTGCGAATGGATGAGGCTATGAATCCGCTCACATTGCTCACATTAGGCCTCTACGGAGAGATTCTACCCAAGCAAAATGGTGCCCCAGTGCGGATCGTGGTGCCATGGAAATACGGATTTAAGAGTGCAAAATCGCTCGTCACGATTCGTTTCACTGAAAAGCAACCTGCAACCAGTTGGAATATGTCTGCACCGCGCGAGTATGGTTTTTATTCCAATGTCAATCCGGGTGTGAGCCATCCTCGCTGGAGTCAAGCAACGGAACGACGTATTGATGGTCGCGGTATCTTTGCGCCAAAGATCAAAACAGAACTCTTTAATGGTTATGGGGAGTATGTCGCCAAACTGTATGCTGGCATGGATCTTAAAAAGTTTTACTAAGCAATGGTTGGCATTACCCCAATTCGGTATTTCGTCTTTGCCTTAGCCTTAATCCCGCTACTGCGTCTAGTGATACTGGGCTATCTTGGTGATTTAAGCGCAAACCCCGTCGAGTTTATTACTCGATCAACCGGTACCTGGACCATTACTTTCCTATGCATCACCCTAGCAATGAGTCCAATGCGTTGGATCACCGCTTGGACAGGCTGGATACAAATGAGACGTATGTTTGGCCTCTTCACATTTTTCTATGGATTTCTGCATTTCAGTATTTGGTATTGGCTTGATCATAATTTAGATGCTGCCGCGATGATCGATGATGTGATTGAGCGCCCATTCATCACTGTTGGGTTTCTGGCTTTCGTGCTGATGAGTCTTTTGGCCCTAAGCTCTAACCAGAGGGCGGTGCGCGCTCTAGGGCGCAAATGGTCCAGTTTGCATCGCCTAATTTATGTAATTGCTATTCTTGGGGTCTTGCACTATCTCTGGCACAAGGCGGGCAAGAATGATTTTGAGGTGGTCTATATCTATGCTGGGATAATCTTCGTATTACTCATTATTCGGCTGCCTTTCATTCAACGATATTTGGTGCGAGTTCGATCTTAAGGAATCAGAATGCAATTTAATTGGAATAACCCCTACCCAACAGTGCGCATGCCAGTAATGGGCCGAAATATCGTATCGACCTCACATCCCTATGCAGCCCAAGCAGGTCTGAAGATTATTCAACAGGGTGGTAATGCAATTGATGCAGCCATTGCAGCTGCAGCGGCCTTAATGATTGTGGAGCCAGTTTCGAATGGTCTAGGAAGTGATTGCTTTGCGATCGTGTGGGATGGTGAACAATTGCATGGACTCAATTCTTCTGGGATATCACCAGCTGCCTGGAATCTTGATTACTTTGCCTCTAAATACGGCACAGAGGCTAACGGTCTTGCCAAGCGTCCGGTACGTGGCTGGGATAGCGTTACCGTACCTGGTGCACTGGCAGGCTGGCAAGCGTTGCATGAACGCTTTGGGTCATTGCCGCTTGCTGATTTATTGCAACCCGCCATTGAAATAGCCGAAAAGGGTCATGCAGTGGCTCCAATTGTTGCTCACAAATGGGCGGCTGCCACTACCGAGTTAGCATCCCAGCCTGGTTTTGCACAAACCTTTATGCCAAATGGCAGAGCACCAGCATGTGGCGAGATGTTTTATTTTCCACAGGCTGCTCAGGCGCTCAAGCGTCTTGCCACAGTAGGCTTGCGCGATTTTTATGAGGGTGAGATTGCAAAGTCAATTTGCGCCTTTGCAAAAGAGCACGGTGCCGCGATGACCCTCAGCGATTTAGCTAATTACAGGCCCGATTGGGTTGGCACCATTTCTACAAAGGTACAAGGCTACGATGTGCATGAGATTCCACCGAATGGTCAAGGTATTGGTGCCTTAATTGCCATGGGGATCGTGGAGCAATTGGAACTTGCTAAATATGCCGTGGACAGTGTTGAAAGCCAGCATCTGCAAATTGAGGCAATGAAACTTGCCTTTGCCGATGTCTATCGCTATGTGGCTGATCCGCGCTCTATGGAGGTAAGCCCTGAACAAATGCTCAACCCCAACTATCTAGCAAAGCGAGCGAAGTTAATTGATCCACAAAAAGCGACTTCATTCTCGTTCGGCTTGCCTAATACTGGCGGCACAATTTATCTTAGCGCGGCTGACGAAGAAGGCCGAATGATCTCATTTATTCAGAGCAACTACATGGGCTTTGGTTCTGGAGTAGTGGAGCCCAATTGGGGCATTAGCTTTCAGAACAGGGGATACGGTTTCTCATCGGACCCCCAATCTCCGAATGTAGTGGCCGGCAATAAGCGACCATTTCATACGATTATTCCTGCCTTTTTGACCAAAGAGGTAAACGGTAAGACGGTCCCTCAAATGAGCTTTGGGGTAATGGGCGGCGATATGCAACCCCAAGGCCATTTACAAACTCTTCTACGAATGTTGGTCTATAAACAGCAGCCTCAGGCAGCCTGTGACGCCCCGCGTTGGAAGGTCAATCGTGACTTCAGTCTTGATGTTGAGGCCAATATGAACCCTGAGACCGTCAAAGGTTTAGTGGAAAAGGGCCATATCCTAAAAAAGGTAGAAGACCCCTATATGGATTTTGGCTCCGGCCAATTTATCTGGCGCCTAAGCGACAATATAGCGGATGGCTATGTTGCAGCAAGTGATAGCCGGCGCGATGGTCTAGCCGCCGCCTATTAAAGATCCCTCTTTTAAGAAGACCGTTAAAATGGTGAGCTTTGCCATTTGGCCTCCATTATTCATTCTTTGTTATAGAAAGTAGTTGTGTTAAACGCTTCCAATATCACCATGCAGTTCGGGGCAAAGCCCTTGTTCGAGAACATCTCCGTCAAGTTTGGCGGCGGTAATCGCTACGGCCTTATTGGCGCCAATGGTTGTGGAAAGTCCACCTTCATGAAAATCCTGGGTGGCGAGCTTGAACCCTCGGCTGGCAATATCAGTCTTGAGCCCAATATTCGTTTGGGTAAATTACGTCAGGATCAGTTTGCGTATGAAGATGTCCGTGTGCTTGACGTTGTAATGATGGGCCACGAAGAGATGTGGCAAGCAGCAGCGGAGCGTGATGCGATTTATGCCAACCCCGAGGCGAATGATGAAGACTATATGCGCGCTGCTGAACTCGAAGCAAAATATGCTGAGTACGGCGGTTACACCGCAGAGGCCAAAGCTGGCGAGCTCTTATTGGGCATTGGTATTCCCTTAGATCAGCACAACGGGCCCATGAGCAATATTGCTCCCGGCTGGAAACTTAGAGTATTGCTCGCACAAGCTTTGTTCTCGGATCCTGATGTGCTCCTCTTAGATGAGCCTACCAACAACTTGGATATCCATTCGATTCATTGGCTAGAAGAAGTTTTAAATCAACGTAATAGCACCATGATCATTATTTCCCATGATCGTCACTTCTTAAATGAAGTTTGTACGCATATGGCGGATATGGATTTTGGGACTCTCAAGGTCTATCCAGGAAACTATGATTCATATATGTTGGCGTCCACCCAAGCGCGCGCTCAGCAATTGGCAGCAAATGCAAAGGCAAAAGAGA
>JACCDT010326736.1_pt1 | contig 12471 bp, 11 predicted proteins | sample 7446291 | NCBI WGS metagenome assembly JACCDT01 (sample SAMN15323446, study PRJNA562643) | freshwater metagenome | isolation source: river surface water | place: USA:Blue River Watershed | collected 2017-08-17
GACGACTCTCCCCCTTGCCTGGCTCATACCAGCGTGAAATCAAACTCGCCAAATCCGGCCGGTTATTCAACACCCATTCCACCCGACGTTTGAAGGCCGGCAATTTTTCAAGCATCTCGGAGGTGAGCACCTCGACAGCAAACAAAGGAATCAGACCCACCATGGAACGAACTTTCAAAAGTTCTGCACTGCCATCCTCCTTATGCAACATGTCATAATAGAATTGGTCGTCCTCATCCCACAGATTCAACTTATCCCCTCCAATCGTCTGCATGGCACCAGCAATGTGCAAAAAGTGCTCGAAGAATTTAGAAGCCATATCCTGGTAAACCGGATTTTCAATCGCAATCTCACAGGCAATGCGCAACATATTCAAGCTGTACATGGCCATCCAACCGGTTCCATCGGCTTGTTCCAGGTGTCCACCCGTAGGCAATTGCGCTGAACGATCGAACACCCCAATATTATCCATTCCTAGGAATCCACCCCCGAAGATGTTATTTCCTCCCTCATCCTTCAAATTCACCCACCAGGTAAAGTTTAGAAGCAATTTATGAAATATGCGTTCCAAGAAGACCACGTCCCCTTTTCCCCCATTCATTTCCTTATCAATTTCATAGACCTTCCAGGTCGCCCAGGCGTGAACCGGAGGGTTTACATCCGAGAATGACCATTCATAGGCCGGAATTTGCCCATTCGGATGCATGTAATATTCCCGAAGAATAACGGCTAATTGGCGTTTCGCAAAATCAGGATCCAATCGAGCCAATGGCAAGGTATGAAAGGCCAAATCCCAAGCCGCAAACCAAGGATATTCCCACTTGTCGGGCATGGAAAGAATATTGGCCGCATACATGTGCCGCCAGGTATTGTTCCGACCGAGCTTACGGGAAGCATCCGGTTTTGGCATGGCTGGGTCGCCTTTAATCCACTCAAATACGTTGTAATAGTACCATTGTTTGGTCCACAACATGCCCGCATAGGCCTGACGCTGCAAGTTTCGCAAGCCTTCTTCTTGAATTCCCTTCTGCAAATCCGCATAAAAATCATTGGCATCCTGCAAACGTGCGGCGAAAATTTCATCGAAATCCGCAAAAGGTTCACGTAATGTCAAATTTGTCAAACGTAAACGGAACACTTTCTTCCCGCCCGCTGGAATCTTGGTCGTGTAACGCACGGATGCCTTCGTCCCGATGTGTTTGGGATTGACAGAATGCTTATTTTTATTGACAATGTATTCGTTGATCCCGTCCTTGGTGAAATGAGACAAGTTAGCCGAACCATGTAAACGCTCAAAATTGGTCTCATTGTCACAGAACAAAAACTCATCCGCCTCCTCGGCATACAACTTAAATCGTCCTACAACCCGGTGATCGACCTCGATGAACGAGTGACCCACACCGGTCAACATCGGTTTGTAATTGTATTTTTCATAACCCCAACACCAGGTATTCCGGTACCAGATAGTTGGCAAAACGGTAATCGGTGCCGCGACTTTGGAGCGATTCTCCACGGTCACTTGAATGAGAATATCTTGTTCATCCCCTTTCGCGTATTCCATGGAGATATCGAAAAACTCCTTGTTGTCGAAAACCCCCGTGTCCATAATCTCATATTCAGGCTCCAAGCGTGAACGCTTTTTGCTTTCATCAATGAGTTTTTGATAAGGGAACGTTTGCTGCGGGTACTTGTACAGCATTTTTTGGTAGGAGTGCGTCGGCGTGGAATCTTGGTAATAATAGAGCTCCTTGACATCCTCGCCATGATTGGATTCATTCCCTGTCAGGCCAAAAAAGCGTTCTTTCAAGATATGATCCCGGTGATTCCAAAAGGCAAAGGCGAAGCAAACGTGCTGTTTGTTATCCGATATTCCACCGATTCCCTCTTCACCCCAGCGGTAGGCCTTAGAACGAGCCATGTCATGTGATATCGTTTCCCAAGCATTTCCACTAGCGGAATAATCCTCACGCACGGTTCCCCATTGGCGCTCTGTCAAATAGGGACCCCACTTTTTCCAACCTTTATTATCATTGCGAAGACTTAATCGCTCGCGTTCAGCTCCCTGATGTGACATAAATTTAATAAATGCTTAGGTGTTGATTTCTGGTAAACCACAAATATAGAATTTTTGGGGGAATTCCATCTTGTAGAAAAAGGACAAATCACAAGACTATGCACGGGATATTCCCCATTCTTTTTATCTTCGAAATTCGAAATCAACACCATGAAAAAACTGACGTACCTCTTATGCCTGTTGGCATTCGTTTCCTGCAAATCAGAGGATTCCAAAAAAGAATTAAGCGCGCTTGTCGACAACTATTATGAAGCACAATTAAAGCTGAATCCGATTTCGGCAACCGCGAACGGCGACAATCGCTACAACGATCAATTGAACATTGATTTCACCGATGCGCATCGGGCCAAAATCAAAGCCTTGCTGGAAGACACTCAAAAAAGCCTCGCCAATATTGACCGAGAGTCCTTGGACGCAAACGAACAGATTAGTTATGATATGTTGAAGCGCGACATCGAGCTGGGCTTGGAAGGCTTAACGTTCCAAGACAATTTAATGCCGCTAAACCAATTCTATGGTTTTCATTTAACCTTTGCGCAGTTGGGCAGCGGTTCGGTCATGCAACCCTTCGCTTCGAAGAAGGACTACGAAAATTGGGAAAAACGGATGCACATCGGTGCAGCTTACCTAGATTCCAGCATCGTTTATTTCAAAAGAGGCGTTGCGGCAAATGTCGTTTTGCCCAAAGCCTTGGTGGAAAAAATCATTCCACAATTGCAATCCTTTCAAGTGGCCGACATCAAGCAAAGTACGTTCTTTGGTCCTTTGAACAATTTTCCGAAAGACTTCAGCGAAGCAGATAAGGCCAAATTCACACGAGAATACAGCCAAATCATTCAATCAGAAATCATGCCAGCCTATGCTCGTTTGGCAGAATACTTACAAATGGAATACTTGCCAAAATCACGTAAAACCACGGGGATTTCAGCCATTCCGAACGGATCGGCCTACTATCAGTATTTGATCAAGGTGTTAACCACGACGGATAAACCAGCAGATGAAATTTACCAAACCGGTTTGGCAGAAGTAAAACGTATACGCAACGAGATGGAGAAGACCAAACAGACTGTTGGCTTTCAAGGGGATCTAAAAGCCTTTTTTGAATACATGCGGACTGACAAAAAATTCATGCCCTACAAAACGCCCGCTGAAGTACTCGCTGCTTTTCATGCCATTCACAAAAAGATGGAACCTGCGTTAAAAACGATGTTTGGCAGCGTTCCGAAAACCCCTTTTGAGATTCGTCAGACAGAGGCATTTCGTGCGGCATCTGCATCGGCAGAGTATTTCCAAGGATCAGAAGATGGGACACGTCCTGGGATATTCTATGTGCCTATTTTGGATGCGACTAAATTCAACACGACCTCCGGTATGGAAAGTTTATTCTTGCATGAGGCGATTCCAGGGCATCATTACTAGGTGAGTCTCCAACAAGAAAACAGCCAATTACCTAAATTCCGCCGTTTTGGAGGAAATTCCGCCTATGCGGAAGGTTGGGCATTGTATACGGAGAGTCTAGGAAAGGAATTGGGATTATACACGGATCCTTTCCAATACATGGGTGCCTTGGGAGATGAAATCCACCGTGCGATTCGTTTGGTGGTTGATGCCGGCATGCACTCCAAAAACATGACCCGCGAACAAGCCATTGCCTACATGATGGACAACGAACCGATTTCAGAGCAAGGGGCCACGGCTGAAATCGAGCGTTACATGGCCATACCCGCACAGGCACTTTCCTACAAGATTGGTGCGCTAAAAATTCGTGAAATCCGGGAACGATTGAGCAAGGAACTGGGTACAAAATTCAAATTATCCGATTTTCATGATGAAATCTTGAAAGATGGCAACATGCCATTGGATGTCATGGAATCAAAGATGAATCGCTGGGCGAAAAATTTGTAACAAATCCAATACCCCAGGCTAAAGCCTGGGGCTAATAATTCATAACCCCGGACTTAAGTCTGGGGATTTTCACGCATGAAACTAAGCACCACCTTCTCCATCCCACGTTCACCCTTCCCCATTCGTGCTGAGCAACAAATCCTATGCATCGGATCTTGCTTTGCGGAAAACATGGGGAGTCGGCTGGCGAATTTACCCTTGCGAGTATCCAACCAAGCTTTGGGAACGCTTTTCCATCCCCTGAACATCCTACGTTCCTTGCAGTCGCAGGAATTAAAGGAGGAAGAATTGTACAAGCAAGGGGATAATTTTGTGCATCCCGACTTCCATTCGCAATTCATGGGAGCTGATCCAGTGGAATTTTTGGCCCAATTGAATACCTTAAAATCAGAGGTGCGCCTGTTTTTAAAGGAGAGTCAGTTTCTGTTGATTACTTGGGGAACTGCTTTTTACTACGAGGACAAGGTATTGGGCAGGGCGATTGCCAATTGCCACAAACAATTACCCGCACGATTTAAAAAGCGACAGAGCAGCGTGGACGAAATCTGTGCCGCTTATGCCGAATTTCTTCAGAAAAGACCCTTACTAAAAGTTATCTTAAGTGTTTCTCCCGTCCGACATACGCGAGATGGTATACCTGAAAATGCCATTTCGAAAGCCATCTTGCGATTGGCAGCGGATCAATTGGCCAAGCAATTCCCAAACCAAGTCAGTTATTTTCCAGCTTATGAAATCATGATGGATGAATTGCGGGATTATCGCTTTTATCAAGCCGACTTGATTCATCCGACAGACCAAGCAATCGAATACATCTATGATCGATTCAAGCACAGTCATTTTGATGATTCTATGTTGGAAATCGCCAAAAGATGGCAAGAAATCCACAACACGCTTCAGCATCGACCGCACCCCTTGCAAAACACGCAGCACGTGGAGGTGTTAAAACGCTTGCGAAAGGAAGTTGAGCATGATCAATCGGGGATTGATTCGAGCAAAATATTGGCAAAAATAGACCAACAAATATGGGCCTTATCTTAATACAAAGCCCTATATTTGAAGTTTGAAAGGCAAGAACGCATTATGGGAGAATTGAGTGTAACAAAAGAAATCATTTTAGGTGCCTTGAGCACGGTCCAAGAGCCCGACTTGAAAAAGGATTTGGTGACCTTGGGAATGATTAAAGATATTGAATTGGGTGTGGGTGAAGTTCGCTTCACGGTGGTATTAACGACACCGGCATGCCCATTAAAAGAGAAAATTCGTCAAGATTGTGTGGATGCGATCCAAAAATTGGTGCATCCCGATTTAAAGGTGGTCATCAACATGACGGCTGAGGTAACCACTTTGCAACAGCAAGACCCCTTGATTCCAGGTGTGAAAAATGTGATTGCAGTCGCTTCTGGAAAAGGTGGCGTAGGTAAATCAACCGTTACGGCTAATTTAGCCATGGCCTTGAAGAAGGCTGGTGCCAAAGTGGGTATTTTGGATGCGGACATTTCAGGACCATCGATTCCAGTGATGTTTGGGGCGGAGGACATGCAACCTTTGGTGCAGGAAGTGAATGGAAAAAATCGCATTCAGCCGATCAATCAATATGGCATTAAATTGATTTCCATGGGCTTTTTAGCGCCTACGGAAAGTCCAGTGCCTTGGCGTGGACCGATGATGACGCAGGCCTTGCGTCAGTTTTTCGGGGATACGAATTGGGATGAATTGGATTATTTATTAATCGATTTACCTCCAGGGACTTCGGATATCCACTTGACTTTGGTACAATTAATTAAATTGACCGGCGCAGTCATTGTGACAACGCCACAAAAAGTAGCCCTATCGGATGCGACGAAAGGATTGCAATTCTTCAAGCAAAATGGCATTAATGTCCCCATCTTGGGACTTGTGGAAAACATGGCCTATTTCACGCCGGAAGAATTACCTGAAAACAAATACTATTTGTTTGGCCAAGACGGCGGAAAGGAATTAGCAAAGAAATACCAGGCTCCTTTTTTAGGGGAGGTGCCTTTAGTACAAGGAATTCGTGAAGCAGGCGATGCTGGCAAACCGATTGCTTCTGAAGAAGGACCTACATCGAAAGCATTCGAACAAATCGCGGCTAATTTGGCGCAACAAATCGCGATCAATAACGCAAAATAAGCTTATGGAAAACCACCCACTTTATACCAAAATCCAATCTGCACTTGATGGAATTAGACCCTACCTGGTGGCAGATGGCGGAAATGTGGAAATCGTCGAGATTACAACGGACAATATTTTAAAATTAGCTTTGGTGGGTAATTGCCAATCGTGTAATATGTCGGCCATGACCTTCCGCGCCGGAGTGGAGGAAGCCATTCGCCGCGATGTACCTGAAATCAAGGCCGTAGAAGAAATCAAATTCGCATGATACGCATAGGAATATTTTTTGGGGGTCAGGCGCGTGAGCGTGAGATCAGTTTTGCCGGTGGGAAAACCGCCATGGCGCACATCAATAAAGCGCTATTTACACCCGTACCTATTTTCGTGGATGGCTTAGGTAATTTTGTCTTGATTAAGGAAGATTTGATTTACCAAGAATCCATTCGAAACTTCTTCCCGCCGATCGCACATCAGCGCGCACCATTTTCGGTCTATACGGAATCTTTGACGGACATGGCAGATTACGATGGCATGTTAGGGGAAATCGGGACGGTGGTGAGTCCAGCTGATTTTGCGAATCACATCGACTTCGCTTTCATTGCCATGCATGGCCCGGGAGCGGAGGATGGAAGTATCCAAGGTTTATTGGAATGGTTTAACATTCCCTATTCAGGACCGAGTGTTTTGGGCTCATCGATTGGGATTGATAAGATTAAGCAAAATGATTGGTTGGCCAAAAGTGTCGGCCTCGATAAAAAATACTTTGTCTTGCAACGTGCGGATTACGAAGCATACGGGCGGGAGACTTTGTTTGAGCAAGTCAAAAAATCCATCGGTATTCCCTTTGTTGCCAAAGCGCCACATCAGGGTTCATCAATTGGTTTGGCCTTTGTGAAGGAAGATTCCTTGGAAGTATTTGACCAAGCGATCAAAAAATGTTTATTCATTCAGGAGATTTACAGGGAAGATTGGATTAACTATAACTCAGACCAAAAGGTTGAATTATTGCAAAAAATGGTGAATTTGGACGAGGGAATTGGATTCCCAGTACGTTTCAATCACCAAGTTTATGTGCACCCGATTGAATTATTGGAGGCTTTGAATGGACATTTTGTGCATACGGTTACGAAGGCAAGCATTCATTCCATGCATTCGGAAGATGCGGTATTGTTAGAGGCCTTTGTCAATGGAAATGAATTCAGTTGTGGGGTTATTCAAACGCCCAAAGGCGTTTCAGTTGCATTGCCCCCAACGGAAATTGTGCTCGACGAATCGGTGGAAGTATTTGATTTCAATGCCAAATACAAATCGAAGTTGACTCGCAAGCGCATCCCGATGGACGCGTCCTTGCAGCATCTGCAACAAATCCAGGCGCAGGTTAAACAGGCCTTCGATGATTTGGGTTTTGGCGTTTGTACGCGTATTGATGGTTTTTTGCGTGCGGATGGCACGGTCGTTTTACATGACCCCAATACGATTCCGGGCATGTCCCCTACTTCGTTGATCTTTAAGCAAATGGCTGAAATTGGCCTGAGTGTAACGGATTCGATCACCTATTTCATTCGACAGTCGATTCGTGAACGCATGCGTAACGGCAAGAATTACCACCTTTTCCGAAAATTATTGGAGGGATTGGATCAGGAAATTCGGACCTTGATTGATTTGAAAAAATCGCAAGAACCGGTGCAAATTCAGGTGGACATCAATCAGTTGGAGACAAGTTTTGAGTCGGCCAAACAGGAGGCTGCCCGATTGGCGGCCTTGGGAAATCAAGCGTATCAAGTAATTGTGGCACTGGAAGTAGAAGAGGGGGAAATTGAATATGTCTTGCATACTGCGCAATTGGCCAAAGACAGCCACAAAGAATTATTGGAAACTATTCACCAAGGCGTGCATCCGTTGATTGCCCATACACGTCAGGCAGGTGCAGACATTACGGCTTTTTACACAAATTAAGATGGAACTGAATCCAAAGCAATATCCGATTGGCAAATTTTCAGCCCCTGAGGTCATCAGTCCGGAATTACGGGCGGAATGGATTGCAAGCATTGAAGCTTTGCCAGGGCAATTAGCCGAATTATTAGCTGGGGTAGATGAAACATTCCTTGAAAAACCTTACCGCGAAGGAGGCTGGTCGGCCCGCAAGGTCATCCACCACCTATACGACAGCCACATTAATTCCTATATCCGTTTTAAGATGGCCTTGACGGAGGATAATCCGACGATCAAGCCCTACGACGAGAACACCTGGGCGGAGATGCCAGACGGCAACGAGGCGCCCATTCAATGGTCGATTGAGGGGATCAAATACATTCACTTGCGTTGGGTATATTTGATGAAAACGATGCAGGAATCGGATTGGGCAAAAACCTATTTTCATCCGGAGCGTGGGATTTCGTATCGACTAGACCGCGTATTGGGGATTTATGCCTGGCACTGTGAGCATCATTTGAAGCATGTAGAATCCGTGTTGAGTTAAGAGTTAAGAGTTAAGAGCTAAGAGGTAAGAGGTTTTTCTTTGGCAATCCTTACAGGTTTGCCAAAGTTTGAGGCGCTTTTTGCGCCGATTCTTGTAGAGACGCGATACTTCGCGTCTTTTTTGTAACCACATATTAGCGCTAAGAAGTTAAGGCAGGCGGGGTGACTTTCTGTTTGGAGGAAGTTCACTCCTTTTACCTCTTACCTCTTACTTCTTAGTTCTTAGCTCCTTCTTCTTGTTCCACGGCGCCGTCGTGTTGCGCGCCATGTCGATCGCCAAACCAATCATCAAGAGGGTAAAAAGAATGATAACCCAACGGAATATTTTTTGATTCTTCATATTAGAAATGGGATTGTACGATGGCACTTCCGCGCGTGGTTTCCTTCCAAGCGTCCAACATGGGCCACTGCAAATGTACGCAATCGGCAGTCTCTAGCTGAATTTGTTCCCCGGAAAAATAGGAGGCAAGGTAGGAAATCGACGGATTATGGGCGACTAAATAAATCACCTTTTCGCTTCTTTCCTGAATTTTGGTCAAATATGCTGGCCCCGAGGCATGATACCAAAATTCGGAGAATTCAGCGGAAGCCTGACTGATAATTTCAAAGGTTTGTCGGGTCCTTTGGGCAGAGGAAACCAACCAATGCCCTTCTGGCATTTTTTTTAATTTCGGCTTGAGTTGGGCCGCCTCCTCCAAGCCTTGCACGGAAAGCTTTCGGGCTTCATCGGGCAAAGTATAGGGACCTGCATGCGCATGTCGGATGAGGATTAATTCAATCATGATTGGATGAGGGGAAATTCGCCGGCGGCATGTTTGGCCCCCATTTTAATGTAATGATCTGCCCCGTGTTTCAAGGCCTCAATTTGTTCAGGATTTAGGGTTTTTACCACTTTGGCAGGACTTCCTAAGACCAAGGAATAATCGGGGATTTCCATGCCGGCTGTCACGAGGGCATGGGCACCGATTAAACAGCATTTGCCCACTTTGGCCCGATTCAAAACGGTTGCATGCATCCCAATTAACGAGCCTTCGCCGATTTCTGCACCGTGCACGATGGCCGAATGACCCACCGTTACACGAGGACCAATGATGGTTTTATCGCCTTCGTCCGCATGGAGCACGGCATTATCTTGGATGTTGCAGCCCTCACCGAGGTGAATCTCTTCGACGTCTGCGCGCACAACGGCGCCGTACCAAATACTCACATCATTTCCGATGGTCACGCGTCCCATGACGCTGGCGGTGGGTGCAATAAAACGAGCCATAGCTTTCTTTTTTTGTCAAAGATAAACAGAATTGATAATTTGCTGCATGGATAAAAGTTTATTCGAGCTTGGAGGCTGGTCGGCCGATGATTGCATCTTATCCATGGGATGCGGGGCTGGTTGGTGGGAGATTCATCAAATCATTCAACACCCTGCTCGCGAAATCATACTTGTAGATCAAAATTCAGATATATTAAATCAGCTCGACATTGAAGCGACCATTGCCTATTTCGAAAAGCAAATGGGGCATAAAATAGCGTGTCCGGTTCGGGAACTCGTTTCGGATGCGGAGTCCATCCCTTTGGAAAATGAATCCATTGACCAAATTTGGCTGCTAAACGCATTGCATGAAATGGAAAATATTCCGGCCGTTTTACAGGAAGTTGACCGAATATTGAAGTCGGGAGGCAGCGTGCTGGTAGAGGAAATTTTAAGTGGGGGTATTCATGAGGGCTGTGGCAAAAAATTGTTCCAAGCGGATGAATTAATCAAACTTTTTGAATCCATCCATTTGAAATTATTTCACCGTGGCAAGAAAGATCAGGAGGCGGAATATCTAAAATTCGTCCGGGAGGCTTGATTCCTAGCGATGCTTTTCGCAAATTTGTGGATTATATGAGCAACATCGACAAACCATTTATCATCGGGATTACGGGAGGGAGCGCTTCGGGCAAAACGCTATTTTTAAAGCGTTTGATGGAACAATTTCCGGCGGATGAAATTTGTTTATTGTCCCAGGACAACTATTACCGCCCCATACATGAGCAGACCAAAGACCATAATGGGATTGAGAATTTTGATTTACCCGGTGCGATTGATGATGAAGCCTTTGCGGCGGATGTGGAGAAATTACGTTCCGGGGAAGTGGTTAGTCGACCTGAGTATACGTTCAATAATTCAACCAAAGTTCCCGATTTATTGCATTTTCACCCGCGTAAGATCTTAGTGGTAGAAGGCATCTTTGTTTTTCACTTTCCAGAAGTTGCCAAATTATTGGATTTGAAGATTTTCATCGACGCGAAGGATAAGGTAAAGTTGAAGCGTCGCATCAAACGCGACAATGAGGAGCGCGGTTATGATTTACAAGATGTGATGTACCGTTGGAAATACCACGTAAAGCCCACTTATGAGGCTTACATTCGTCCCCACAAACGATCATGTGATATCGTTATTCCTAATAACGACCATTTTGAAAAAGGATTAGAAGTGATCGTTCACTTCTTGAAATCGCGGTAGACGCTGCCGGGGTACGGAACCCCGGCAGCGTCACTCCGCTAACGAACCAAAGTCAACATTATTATCGGAAGCACTTCGATTATCAATAACACGATAATTCGACCTCCAAGGGATCCCTGAAGACTTTTTACTTTTATTATTTATCGCGTTTATCCAAGATATTGATAAACTGCCTGCTCCATTTTCCGATTAAAAACAACCTGATAATCGTGCAAAACCACATACTTTTTGATACAATAGAACGTTGAGGCGGTGACGCTGCCGGGGTTCCGTACCCCGGCAGCGTCTACCTCTACCGACTGTAATCAGGCACCACCTCTTTGGATGTCAATTGTATACTATAAAATTGTCGGCTATCGCTAGCACGCAAAAACTTGATTTGATTCGAATACGCAAAACTATGCATGATTAATTGCCCCCCCGTACCCGAAAATCCGGTCCGACGAATTTGGCCGTATTCATTTAAACCCATCACCGATTTCAACTGTCCGTTTCGATTGATAAACCGAGATGAACTTGTCTGTATAAGCCCCGAATCTTCCAAACTTGGAGATTGCCCCGAACCGGGAATTGAATAGTCGCCCGACCAGTCTTTGACCAACAAGATTTTGCCCGCCACATAGCTACCTATTGACCCCAAGGTACATTGATGCACCCCCGAACCAAATCGCAAATTTGAATTATCATTCACATTCAATTGATTAATGGTTTGCGAATAGCCATTCAAGAAAAAAGTACCTCCATACATCTGCAAAAGACTGCCACTCGGAAAGGCATTGCTTTGTTCGAGCTGAATCGTTCCTTCATTCAAATACGTTGCTCCCGAATACGTACTCAAACCATCAAAACGTAAGGTGCCCGCTCCCATTTTTTGCACATAACCCGTACCCGAAATAACACCACTCACTCGAATCGAACCCGCATCTCCTGTACTCCCCATATTTAATCCATTGACTCCCATCGGTAGATCACCCACCTGCAATTCGCCCGACAATGCATTGATTCGAGTCAAGGTCGTCATCGTCAAAGTTCCCAAAAATGCATTATTCCCTGACACGTTTCCCAAAGCCCCCTGACCAGAGGCCGTCTCCCCAGCCATGGTCAGTGATTCACCAGCAACTGTAATTCCCCCCTTCAAAAGTAAACTCGCCCCACTCAAAACCTGATTCCCCGTACTGGCAAGTCCCATCGCCTGACTGTTTTCCAAAATTACCCGACCCGCTGAAACGATTAGATTTCCCGAAAAGGTATTTGCACCAGCTAATTCTAGATCGCCCGACTGCTCTTTGGTAATTCCACCCGTCCCCGAAACGATTCCAGCCAATCGTAATTTAATCCCCTGAATATAATTTGAACGGTTGCCTCCCATATTCAAAGA